>CAJHYG010000389.1_pt1 | contig 11259 bp, 8 predicted proteins | sample 9198781 | NCBI WGS metagenome assembly CAJHYG01 (sample SAMEA7708359, study PRJEB35096) | sediment metagenome | biome: marine neritic benthic zone biome [ENVO:01000025]; feature: sediment [ENVO:00002007]; material: shallow marine sediment [ENVO:03000034] sea grass bed [ENVO_01000059] ... | reverse complement strand
TCTCCGACGGAAATCTTGGTTATGTCCACGATGCCCTCCCGTTCCGATGGGTCGGCCCCATTGGAGCGCCTTTGCCGCCCCGGAGCAAGGATCGGTCTGAGCTTCGATTGACGGCGGCGATCGAGCCGGGCTATTGCGGGGCGGCGAGCCGGAGGGGAGGAAGCCATGACCGTGACCTTGAAGGACCGGGACGATATCACTCTGGAGGCCTTCTATCGTGTCGCCTGGCAGGGTGAAGACGTCCGGATCGACGACCAGGCCAGAGCTAGAATGATCCAGTGCCGGGAAGCCTTTCTCCGGCTTCTCGACAGCGACCCCGATCTGGTCGTCTACGGCGTCACCTCCGGCTACGGCCAGATGGCCCATCTCCGCTTCACGCCCGAGCAGCGCCGTAGCCACGCGCGCCGGCCAATGCACGGCCCGGCGGCGGCCTTCGGCGATCCCCTGCCGGAGCGGGTCGTCCGTGGCATCGTCCTGGCGCGTTTGGCCAACTTTGTCGAAGGACATGCGGCGATCTCGCCAGATCTGGCCATGGCGGTGGCGGAAATGCTCGATGGCCGGCCGTTGCCCGAGGTTCCGTCCCGGGGCAATCTCTGTCCCGGAGAGATCCTGGCCCTGTCGAGCCTCTTCGTCGAGCTCGCCGAGCGCAGCGAACTGGGCGAGAAGGACACCCTGGCCCTGGTCAACGGTAGTCCCTGCGCCGCCGCTCTGGTGGCCGACGCGGTGCTGGCCGGCCGCTCGCGCCTGGTCCTGGCGACGGAGATCTTCGCGCTTTCCGCCGAGGCGCTGGGGATGCCGCTCGCCCATGTCGATCCGGTCCTGGAGGAATTCTGGGGCGATCCCCACGAGGCCGCCGCCCTGCGCCGCCTGCGCGGCTGGATGGACGGCGGCGGCGACGGGCGGCGGCCCTATCAAGCCCCGGTGTCCTGGCGCATCCTGCCCCGGGTCCTGGGCCAGGCCGGGCGCGCCGTCGAGCAGGCCGAGGAGGTGGCGCGCGTCTCGCTGTCGTCGGTTTCGGACAACCCGGTCTTCGTGGCGCCCGATGCCGAACACCCCCTGGGCCGAGTACTGTCGACCGGCGGCTATCACAACGCCGCCGCCTATCCGGCCCTGGACAACTTGGCGGCGGCCTGGGCCGACCTCGCGCTGCTGTGCGACCGGCAGGTGACCAAGCTGCTCGATGGCCGCGTTTCCCACCTGCCGGAGCACCTGCGCCGCGACGACGAGGAGGGCTATCTCGGCTGCCTCGGCTTCACGGCGCTGGGCTATGCGGAAGAGGCCCGGCGCGCCGCCCAGCGGACCTTCCTGCCGGGCAGCGAGGGCGGCGGCTTCGGCCAGAACGATGTCTCGGTTCCGACCTTTTCGGCTTGGCGCAAGGAGCGCGAGGCCGCCGGCGCCCTCGAGGCCGGGCTGGCGTGCCTCGCTGCAATCGCCAGCCAAGCCTTCGAGGCCGGGGGACGCGAGGTGCCGCAACGGCTCCGGCCTCTGCTGCAGGAGGTTCGCGAGGCCTTTCCCCTCATGGGCCCCTCGCGCGCCGTCGCAACCGATGCCGAACGCCTGACCGCGCTGATCGAGGGGAAGGTCTTCGCCGGGGTTAATCCGCATTTCCCGCACTGTCCATGATCTGCGTCGCGTTCAGGCGGTGCGCTCGGCTAGGAGAAGGCCGAAAAGCGTAGCCGAGGCTACGGTCGAGGCCTTCGACGCCGCCGCGCAGACCATGGACAGTGTGAGAAATGCGGATTAAGTACGCGCCTTTGTCTCAAGTTTGACTTTCTAGACTCGGAGCCCCTTGTCTAGGGTGCGCGCCAACGCAATCAGTTCGGGTTCCGACATGTCCATCGAAGACACCAACAGCGGCCACAAGACACCCTCGGCCCAGGCCTCCGCCGCGCGTCCGGTTTCAGCGACCAGCATCGCGCAACTGGCGGCCCAGCCGCCGAGGCCGCTTCCCACGACCGATCGCAAGGCCTCCGGCGGGGAGCTGGTGATCGGCCGCGGCATACAGGTCAAGGGTCAGATCGGCGCCTGCAAGACCCTGGTCGTGGAGGGCGAGCTCGACGCATCTGTCGAGGTCGAGACCCTGCTGTTGCTCGAGGGTGGCGTCTTCAAGGGTAACGCGGTGGTCGAAAACGCCGATTTGGCCGGGGAGCTCGACGGCAAGCTTACCGTGCGCGGCCGCCTGCACCTGGGGCCGACCGCCCGCGCTGCCGGAGAGATCCGCTACAAACGCATCGTGATCGACGACGGCGGCCGGCTATCCGGGGACATCTCGGTCCTTGAAGAGGACAAGGGTGAGCGGGCCGAGCCGGTCAAACAGCGCCTGAGGGCCGGCCTAAACCTGCGATGATCTCGCGCTGAACCACGAAGTAGCCCGGCGCCTGGACCGCGACGCGGTCCTTCATCAGGTCGTGCGCCGCCGGCAAGGCGTGAAACGGCACCGCCGGATAGGCGTGGTGGGCCGTGTGATAGGGCATGTTCCAGGCCAGCCGGCGCACCGCCGCCGTGCTGCGGGTGGTCCGGGAATTCCTCAGCATGTCCGGCACCAGCGGACAGCCCGTGTGCTCCGCCAGCAGATACATCCTCAGCGCCGGCTGCCCGATCAGGGCCGGCGCGACCCAGAGCAGAACCGCCAGCCAGCTCGACGCGGCGACCGAGGCTGCGGCCACCCCGGCGTAGAGCAGCAGGACGACGCGCGCCTCGCGGATCACCGCCGGTTGCTGGGACGGCGGCACGAAGGCCTCGGTGACCCGGCCGGTCGCGTGACGTGGAATTGCTGTGACCCGGTCGCGCCAGTACGGCAGGCCGGACACCACCAGGAGATAGCCGCCGAGGCTGCGCGGCTTGGCCCTTGCCAGCTCCGGGTCGCGTTCCGGGTCCTGGGTGTGGCGGTGATGGGCGAAGTGGAAGGCCCGGAAATAGGTCGGCGGCAGAAGCAGCAGGAATCCGCAGACCCAGGCGACCGCGTCGTTCAGCCGGCGCGATCGAAAGGCCGTGCGGTGGATCGTCTCGTGCAGCGGCGCGAAGAGGAAGATCAGCACCACGCCGTGAACCGCCATGGCCGGAAACAGCCAGAGGCTGCCCCGGGCCGCCACGACCGCCAAGCCCGTGGCGCAGAACAACGCAAGATGCTCCGCGAGCTGCGCCATCCCCTTGGCGTCGGAGCGGGCCGACAGCGCCTTGAGCCGGCGCTTGTCGATCGCATCGGAGAGGACGACGTCCGGATCCACGGCCCTGCCTCAGAAGCAGTAGCGCATCTCGGCGAAGCGGGCGCGGAAGGCCTTGACCGGCTCGCACCAGGCGCCGCGGTCACGGTGCTCGCCGTGCTTGAAGATATCGGCCAGCAGGGTGGCCAACTCGCGGAAGTCCGCCTCCTTCATGCCGTAGCGGGTCATCTCCTGGGTGCCCATGCGCACGCCGCTGGCGGCGGCGAAGCTGGGGTCGTCGTGGAAGGCCTGGGGATTGGTGATCACGTTGTTGGCCTCGAGCAGATCGGCGATGGTCTCGCCCTTGGCCCGGGCCGTGCGCAGCAGCACCTGATGGGTTTCCGTGAAATCGCAGGCCGGGTCGCCCTCGAGCCGCTCGCCCTGGTCGGCCAGCGCCCGGGCGAAGGCCTTGGCGTTGGCAACCACCTGCTTCGGATAGTCGTCGCGGTGCTCGAGCATCTCGTAGGTCGCGCCCAGAAGGCCGAGCAGGGTGCCCAGGTGATGGTTGCTGACGTGGCCCGGGAAGGCGCGGGATTCGACAAAGCCCCAGAGCTCCTCGAAAGGCGAGCCCGGCTCGATGTTGCTCAGGATCACGCCGCGCTGCGGGCCGAAGAAGGTCTTGTGGGTCGAGCCGGTGACGAAGTCGGCGCCCTCCTTGAGCGGCTCCTGGAAATAGGGGCCGAGCAGGCCCAGCACGTGGGCGCCGTCGTAGAGGATCAGCGGGCGCTGGGGATTGTCCGGGCCGAACTCGTCGAAGATGAAGCGGGCGATCTCGGCAACCGGCTCCTGTTGGATGATCACGCTGCGGCCGAAGACGACCAGGTCGGGCCGGGTGTCGAGAATCACCTGCTTGGTCATCTCGATGTCGATCCTGTGCGGGTTGTCCGCGCGAATCGGAAAATTGCTGACCGCGGGCAGGGCGGTTTCCGGGTCGATCGCGATGTAGTTCTTGAGGGCCCCTGTCGGTTGGGCGCTCAGGTGGCCGCCCTTGTTCAGGTCGTGGACCAGGACTCGGCGCAGCGGTTGCTGGGCATGGCCGCGCCGGCGGCGGTTGCGGAACTGCTTGAGCGCGTCGTAGACGGTGTCGTTGGCCATCTGGCCGCTGATCACCCGCGGCTCAACCTGGCTGCAGCGGAAAAAGCTCCGAAGCGCCGCCTTGAGCTCCTCCTCCTTCTCCATGATGAAGGTCGTGCCCTTGTAGTAGCGCACATCGGGCGCCTCCGGTCCCAGGGCCTTCAGGCGGTTGTGCTCGTTGTAGCGGCCGGAGGGGTCGGCGGTCGAGAGCCCGTCGACATAGGCCGAGGTCGTCTGTTCGGAGGGGATCAGGTTGACGCAGTCGCGACGGCGCCAGCGCGTGTTGGCCTCGCTCTGCTCGGCAAGGCCCTTGGCCAGGGCGGTGAGGTCGCCGGTCTCAACGGTCTCCAGGACCCGCGGCGCCTGGAAGCCGGTATAGGGCCGGGTATAGGGCGAGGCCGGCCAGAGGTTCTTTTCCACCAGCTCGGCGGCGATGGCGTTGCCGCGCTCGTCGCGCACCTCGAGAACCACGGGCCGGTCGCTCCGGTACCGGATGGTCGAGTGGAGGAGGGCGAGGCCGATCGGGCGTAGCTGGTGCTGCTCTGCCGGCTTGGCCGTCAGGCCGGTGCCGTAGAACTGGGTATAGGGTACGGACGTGCCCGAGGTCACGTAGCCGACGTGGGCGCCGTCGAGGTAGATCTTCTGTCCGGCGCGGATCGGCCGCCGACCCTCGAAGACCGCGATCGGTTCGACCAGCTCCTTGAGCATGCGCTCTTCGAGTGGCGTGTCCAGCTCGCCGCGCTTGATGTGGACGAAGTCCTCGCGCTGGGCTTCCAGAGCCTCGCGGCCGATGTAGTCACCGCTGCCGCTCGGGCGCACCGCGAAGTTGGCGAGCGCATTGGCGAAGATCGGGATCTCCCGGCCTTCCGGATCCAGGCCCAGCTCGTGGCCGTAGAGCGGCAGGCCGGCTTCCAGGCGCAGGGAGTCGCGCGCCGCGAGGCCGCAGGGCACGGCTCCCAGGTCGACCAGTCGGTCGCAGAGATCCGCGGCCTGCTCGCTAGCCGGGAAGAGCTCGAAGCAGACCGCCTCGCCGGTATAGCCGGTGCGCGCCACGATCAGCTCGCCGCCGTCGTAGGGCACGGCAGCAAGGCGGTTGCGCTTGTGCTCCGGCAGCGCCCGCTTGTCGACAAGCTGTTCCAGGATGTGAGAGGCATGCGGCCCCTGCAGCGAGACCATGGCCAGCGCATCGCTCTCGTCGCTGAGGGCGGCGTCGAAGCCTTGCAGATGGGTCTGGAACCAGTCCCAGTCCTTGCCCCGGTTCGAGGCGTTGACCACGACCAGGAAGCGCTGGTCGGCCAGCTTGTAGAGATAGGCGTCGTCCAGCGCGCCGCCGCTCTCGGTGGCGATGAAGGCGTACTGGGCCTGGCCCGGCTCCAGCGCGCGGGCGTTATTTGTGAGAACGCGCAGCAGGAAATCCTCGGCGCCCGGTCCGCTCACCAGGAAGCGGCCCATGTGGGAGACGTCGAAAAGGCCCGCGTGGCGCCGGGTCGCCAGGTGCTCCTGGATCGTGCCGGTCTTGTACTGCACCGGCATATCCCAGCCGGCGAAGTCGACCATCTTGGCGTCGCGCGCGACGTGCCACCCGTGCAGGACGGTTCCGTTCAAGTTCTGGCTGTTTGCTTCCGGCATCTTGCTCCCCCTTCGCGTCCAGAGGTGCGCCGGCCGCTTGGCCGTGGGCCGGTCGTCGTTCAGCCGGCCAGGATCTCCGCGTGGTGGCGCAGGTGGTCGGCCATGAAGGTCTGGATGAAATAATAGCTGTGATCGTAGCCGGGTTGCATGCGTAATTCGAAGTGCTGCCCGGCAGCCTCGCAGGCCTCGACCAGCAGGTCGGGCTTGAGCTGCTCGTCCAGGAACTGGTCGGCCGAGCCCTGGTCGACCAGGATCGTGGCGGCGGAGGGCCCCAAGCGGATCAGCTCGCTGGCGTCGTAGCGGCGCCAGGCCTCGCGGTCCGGACCCAGGTAATTGGTGAAGGCCTTCTCGCCCCATGGGCAGCGCATGGGCGCGCAGATCGGCGAGAAGGCGGAGACCGTGCGGTAGGTCTCTGGATTCTTCAGGTGGATGGTGAGCGCCCCGTGGCCGCCCATGGAGTGGCCGAAGATACCCTGGCGGCCGAGGTCGGCCTGGGGGAAAGCCTGGGCGAGCACGCCCGGCAGCTCGTCCGTCACGTAGCTGTACATGTTGTAGGCCTTGGACCAGGGTTCCTGGGTGGCGTCTAGGTAGAAGCCGGCGCCGGCCCCGAAGTCGTAGGACTCGTCCTCGCCGGGCAGGTCCTGGCCGCGCGGCGAGGTATCGGGCGCCACCACCATGAGGCCGAGCTCGGCGGCGATACGCTGCGCGCCCGCCTTGACCGTGAAGTTCTCCTCCGTGCAGGTCAGGCCCGAGAGGTAGGTGACGACGGGGACCTTCTCGCCGGCCAGCGCATGGGGCGGCTGGAAGACCGCGAAGCGCATGGCGCCGTTGCAGGCCGCGGACTCGTGGCTATAGACGCCCTGGGTGCCCTCGAAGCAGCGGTTCTCGGCGATTGTCGTGACGTCGGTCATGAACGACTTCCCCGCTCAGTACACGACGACGGAGCGGATCGACTTGCCTTCGTGCATCAGGTCGAAGGCGTCGTTGATCTTGTCCAGCGGCATGGTGTGGGTGATCAGGTCGTCGATGTTGATCTTGCCGTCCATGTACCAGTCGACGATCCTGGGCACGTCGGTGCGACCGGGCGCGCCGCCGAAGGCGGTGCCGCGCCAGCTCCGGCCCGTGACGAGCTGGAAGGGCCGGGTGGCGATCTCCTGGCCGGCGCCGGCGACGCCGATGATGATCGATTCGCCCCAGCCCTTGTGGCAGCACTCCAGCGCCTGGCGCATGGTCTTGACGTTGCCGATGCACTCGAAGCTGTAGTCGGCGCCGCCGCCGGTCAGCTCGACCAAGTGGGCCACGACGTCGCCGCCAGTCTCATTGGGGCCGACCTCCTTGGGATTGACGAAGTGGGTCATGCCGAACTTCTCGGCCAGCGCCTTCTTGGACTCGTTGAGGTCGACGCCGACGATCATGTTGGCGCCCACCAGGCGCGCGCCCTGGATCACGTTGAGGCCGATGCCGCCGAGGCCGAAGACCACCACGTTGGAGCCGGGCTCGACCTTGGCCGTGTTGATCACCGCGCCGACGCCGGTGGTCACGCCGCAGCCGATGTAGCAGACCTTGTCGAAGGGTGCGTCCTGGCGGATCTTGGCCAGCGCGATCTCCGGCAGGACCGTGTAGTTGGCGAAGGTCGAGGTGCCCATGTAGTGCAGCACCGGCTCGCCGTTGAAGGAGAAACGGCTGGTGCCGTCGGGCATGACGCCCTTGCCCTGGGTCGTGCGGATCGCCTGGCAGAGGTTGGTCTTGGGGTGGAGGCAGTAGTCGCATTCCCGGCATTCAGGGGTGTAGAGGGGAATGACGTGGTCGCCCGGCTTTAGACCGGTTACGCCGGGACCGACCTCGGCGACGACGCCGGCGCCCTCGTGGCCCAGGATCGCCGGGAACATGCCTTCCGGATCCTCACCCGAGAGCGTGAAGGCGTCGGTGTGGCAGATCCCCGTGGCCTTGATCTCGACCAGCACCTCGCCGGCCTTCGGGCCCGCAAGCTGGACGGTTTCGATGCTGAGCGGCTTGCCGGCCTCGAACGCGACGGCGGCCCTTACCTCCATGGTCAGTCCTCCCTGTGTCATCCCCCCGATCTGAGGCGGCGACATCCTTTCAGGACCCAAGAGGGAAGGCAAGAGCGGGAAGGCGGCGGCGAAGATCGTTCCGGGTGCGACCGCCACCCGGTCGACGAGGGTTCAAGCGGCGGCCTTGTGTCTGCAGTAGCAGGACGCCTTGATCGGGACTTCCGCACGGGCCACGGCCTTGTCGAGTTGCAGCTTGACCTGGCGCGCTTCCACGGTTTCACCGCGATGGATCAGACACTCGTGGAGTCCATGCAGGCTCCAGACATTGCCCGGATGCTGACAGGCACGGCTGAGGGTGAAATCGAGGCCGAGGTCGGCCCGATAGACCGCTTCGGCCTCCTCGTAGCGGCCTTGCTCGATCAGCAGCGCGCCCAGCGCATGACGTGTCGGCTGCATCCAGCCCCAGGGCTCGTCATAGGGCAGGTTGTCGTCGAGTTCGACCGACGACCGCAAGTGATCGAACGCCTTGTCGTGGTTCCCCTTGTGGTACTCGAGCTCGCCGAGCAGCATCTGTTCCGCCACGGCCAGGATGTCACGGCAGGTGTTGTTGAACAGCATCCGGCTCTCGGGCACCTTGTCGCGGGCTTCAAGGAACAGGTCGCGTTCCCTCTCCGCCTCGTCAAGCCGCCCGGTGTTGGCAAGGGCCACGGTCCGGGCGTAGCGCATCATCGTGGTCGTGACGCTGTAGAGCTCTTGGTCTGTTGGCAGATCTTGGGCAAGAATCTCGTCCCATCGCCCGAAGCGGATCAGAGCGTGTTGCTTCATCGGAATGAAGCCTTCGAACCAGTCCGCCATCACGCGCAGGAAGTCTTCCGGGATCGTCGCGATCAGCTCGTCGGCCGTTTCCATCGCCGCCGCGGGCTGCCCGAGGAACATCGCGCCATAGATCTTGAAGTGATAGTTGTGGCAGCGATAGACGGAGTAGAAGTTGTCCGCGCCCGTCTCTTTCAGGAACTTGCGGTCGGCGACGATAGCCGTGTGGTTTCTTGAGACGACGTTCTGATAGTCGCCGCACAGCACGTCGATATGGGTGGCCATGTGAAGTAGGTGGCCGGCATCGGGAACCAAGGTGCTGAGCGCGTCACCATGGCGCAGCGCCCGCTCCGGATGCGGCGACATCTCCATCAGATGGATGTACATGTGGAGCAGGCCGGGATGCTGCCAGGCGCCGTCGAGCTTCTCGAGGGCCCCATCCAAGACGGCAATTGCCTCCAAGGTGTCCGCCCCTTCGGCCGGCTTTCCCGAGGGCAGATCCCAGAGCTGCCACGGCGTGCGGTTCATAATCGCTTCCGCGAAAAGGCAGCAGATATCGAGATCATCGCTATGCGCCCTGTGAACCTTGCGCATCGCGTCGGCATAGGCATCGTTCCAGGGCGCGAAATTCTCTATCGATGCGTCCTTCGGATAGCGATGAGCAATCGCTTCGATCAAGGCCCTTTCAAAGGCGGAGACACCGTCCTTGAGCCGATCCGCTTGCGCGATTGCGTCCCGTGCCCGGGTCAGGGCATCGGGTTTCTCATCCTCTTCGAAGGCTTCCCAAGGTTTGTTGTAGTTCGGACCAATTGCATAGGCGATGCCCCAATGGGCCATGGCGCAATCGGCATCGGCTTCGAGCGAATTCTCAAAGCAGGCGATCGCTTCCTCGTGGTTATAGGCATAGGTCCACACCAAGCCACGGTCGAACCAGACCTGGGCGGCCTCGGATTCGGTCGTGACAATTCGGGAATATGTCCCCAGGTCATAGTAGGCCATTGCCCTCTCCCCCATGCGACTCAATCAATTCCGGTAGACTCCAGCCCGCAATTCTCACACCCGTCACGGTCTGCGTCCCGGGCAGGCGCCCGACCCTTCCGGTGGCGCCGTGCCCCGCGCTGGCCTAGTGGTCGAAATCAGACATATGGCACCCTCAGGACGGCCTTGCGAGTTAGTCCGGCCACGCGCGTGGCGATGCCGGGCGCATCGCACGCCCCACAACGACGCCGGGGGCTCGTGAAGCCGTCCAGCATGGCGCCCAGTCATCCTTCCAGGACAGGACGCCGAAGGCAAGTCCGGCCGGCGGCGCGGCTTCGCCGAGATCATTTACCCGAGCTTAGGAGGATGGGATTATCGTTGCGGCGCCTTTTGATGGAAGCTGTCCGGCAAATTTGATGCGTGGTTGTTGTCTCCTGATCCTTCTGGTGCTCGGCGCCTGTGCGCCTGGAGGTCCGTCGGATCTTCACGTTACGGTCGACGGCGCGGCCACGCGGACCGGCCTCGAATCGCACCGCAAGTCCCGGGTAGAGGCCATAGCGGCGCGCATCCGCCGTGCCGCCGCCGACTTTTGCGCCACGCATAGGAACCCCGAGGTGGAGCGTCAGGCTCCTTTGCTGAGGCCGTCGGGCGACTGCGATTTCCCGGTGACGGTTTCGGACAGCAGGGACATCAACGCCTATTCCGATGGCCATGAGGTGCGGATTACTGAAGCATTGGTGAGCTTCGCGGTGGACGACGCCGAACTCGCCTTCGTCATCGCGCACGAGATGGCCCACAACCTGATACACGTCGGCACGGGCGCCTTCGGCGGCCCGCGGCGCCAGCAAGAGTATCAGGCCGACCACATGGGGCTCTATCTGGTTGCCCGCGCCGGTTTCTCGCCGGAGGCGGCGATCCGTCTGCTGTCGCGACTGGCGAATCGGGACGTCGGCCGCCTGCATCCCGACTATCCGCCGTTCAACGCCCGCCACGACAAGCTGCCCGAGATCGTGGCGCGGATCGCCCGCAAGCAGGCGGCGGGCCTGCCCCTGATCCCGGAGCATCTCGTCTCAGACCTGATCGCCCGGCGCACGGAGTGATTGCCGGCGCGGCGGGCCCGTCGCGCGCTTGGAAGCTACCCTCCGGTCGGTTCAGCGCTTGCCGCCGCCATCGTTGCCGCTCCCGCTACCGCCCCCACCGGGGTTATCGGCTCCGCTACGGCCTCTGCCGCCGCCCCGGCCGCTGTTCGACGCGCCGTTTCCCGGGTTGGTGCCATCGGAATGGCCGGACCGCGATCCACCGCTGCTTGGCCCTCCGCTCGAGCTGCCGCCGCCCGAGCTGCCGCCGCCCGAGCTGCCGCCACCCGAACTGCCGCCGCCCGAGCTGCCGCCGCCCGAGCTGCCGCCGCCCGAGCTGCCGCCGCCCGAGCTGCCGCCGCCCGAACTGCCACCGCCCGAACTGCCGCCACCCGAACTGCCGCCACCCGAACTGCCGCCACCGGAGCTGCCGCCGCCACCGGAGCTGCCGCCACCACCGGAGCTGCCGCCGCC
>CAJHYG010000352.1_pt1 | contig 11646 bp, 7 predicted proteins | sample 9198781 | NCBI WGS metagenome assembly CAJHYG01 (sample SAMEA7708359, study PRJEB35096) | sediment metagenome | biome: marine neritic benthic zone biome [ENVO:01000025]; feature: sediment [ENVO:00002007]; material: shallow marine sediment [ENVO:03000034] sea grass bed [ENVO_01000059] ... | reverse complement strand
TCCTGGGTCACCCGCCGCAGGCAGCCGAGCAGGCGGTCCGTGTCCTGGGCAAACTTGGCCCTGCCGCCCTCTCCGCCGGAATCGTCGAGCGGCGTATTCCGGCCATGACCACCGTCAGGCCCGACGCCGGTAGCCGCGCCGCCCACGGACGGTCCGGTCTCGGCCCCTTCCGGACCGGCACTCTGGCTCGTGGGCTGGACGCTGGTCATGGCACTCGTGTCTCCCGGCGCGCGGCGCGGCCTCCCCGCGAGGATCGGTCAATTTGGGAAAGAATGGGTTAAGGGTTTGGTAATGGTCCTCGGCACGCGGTTGCGATCCGGCAGATGTAATTAACGTACCTCTCTCTGTTTATCTAAAATTAAATACAAATACAATTTTGATTTAGTATTTAAATATAAAAGCAATTATTAAGAAATGATTTCATAATGTGGTTAAGATGTGTTTATAATATTATTGAATACTTCTCTAAGTATTGTATAATTCGAGTCTGTAGGCATGTATTTCCATGCCTCAATGAAAGGCAAAAAACCGGGGTGAAAAGGCAAGGTCCAAACTCGGACAGGCCGGAGGGCCGCGAGGCGCGCGACGGCGCGCAGTGGACCGGCACGTCCGGTCCGGCGGCCAGCTCGCGCGAGCGCGGGCCGTCCGAGGCCGTGACCGGCGCCGAGTTCGCGGCCGCCTTCGCCCTCGGCGCCGGTGCCCTGGCCGCCGAAAGCGGGGCCGCGCAAGCCGCGGCGGCGGGCCTGAAGGCGGCCCGGGACCTCGAACCGGACGGCGCGGCGCCCGCCGCGGACGGCCAGCCGGACCCGACCGGGCTCGACCTGTGGGACTTGTCGGGCATCGACATCGACGACTTGGCGGACCTGCCGCTGCTGGACCTCGATCTCGACCAGCTAATGTCGCTCGAGGTCGGCACGGATGGCCGCGACGTGGAACTCCCTGACGTCGATGTCCAGGCCTTCGAACTGGCCCAGCTTCTGGTCGCCGACGTCGCGGACCGGGTCGAGGACTACGCGGAGTTCGACGAGCAGCTCGCCGAAGTCGACGTCGCGGCCATGGACATCGAGGAGTTGCTGACCCTCGAGGTGGCTCCAACCGAGGCCGACGCGGAAGAGGAGAGCGAGGGCGAGGCCGTTGATGGGGCCGAAACGACGGTTGCGGGCACCACGGGCGGCGTGTTCGTGACCGATGGCACAAGCGACGGCGAGGTCCTTGCCGAGGCGAGCTCCGGCAGCGAAACCTCCTCGACCGACAGCACGCTGGTCGGCGATACAGTCACCCTCGCCTCGGTCAGCACCGCGTCGGCCAACGACGCGCCGGTGCCTCAGGATGACGACTTCTCCGGCGACGAGGACACGGCCATCACCGGCAACGTGCTGGCCAACGACAGCGACCCGGACGGCGACGCCTTGACCGTGACCAGCACGGGCACCTTTGCCACCGCCGCCGGCGGCAGCGTTATCCTCGAGGCCGACGGAACCTTCGCCTATACCCCGCCGGCCGACTACAACGAAACCGACTCCTTCACCTACGGCGTAACCGACGGCAAGGGCGGCACTGCCAACGCCACGCTCAAACTAACCGTGGCCCCGGTCAACGACGCGCCGGCCGCCCGGGACGACGCCTTCTCCGGCGACGACGACACGGCCATCACCGGCGACGTCCTGGCCAACGACAGCGATCCCCACGGCGACGCGCTGGCCGTGACCAGCACCGGCACCTTCGCCACCGCCGCCGGCGGCAGTGTCACGCTCGAGGCCGACGGTTCCTTCGCCTACACCCCGCCGGCCGGTTACGGCGGCACGGACTCATTTTCCTACAGCGTGACCGACGGCCAGGGCGGCACCGCCAGTGCCACCGCCACCCTCGTTGTCGCTCCGGTCAACGATATTCCGGTCGCTCGCGGCGATTCGGCCACCACGAACGAAGATACCGCCATCGTCATCGACGTGCTGGCCAACGACGGCGACCTGGACGGCGATCCTCTGAGCGTCGTCTCGGTTTCCCAGGGCTCCCACGGCAGCGTGACGGTCAATGCCGACGGCACGCTGACCTACATCCCGGAACCCAATTTCAGCGGCACGGACTCTTTCAGTTACACCATCTCCGACGGCCAGGGCGGCAGCAGTACCGCCACGACGGAAGTCTCGGTTGCCCCGGTGAACGACGCCCCCCTGGCTCAGGACGACGCCTATTCCGGCGACGAGGACACCGCCATCACCGGCAACGTCCTGGCCAACGACAGCGATCCGGACGGCGACGCCCTGACCGTCACCAGCACCGGCACCCTCGCCACCGCCGCCGGCGGCAGTGTCATCCTCAACGCCGACGGGGCCTTCTCCTATACCCCGCCCGCCGGCTACAGCGGCACGGACTCCTTCACCTACACCATCTCCGACGGCCAGGGCGGTAGCAGCACCGCCACGACGGAAGTCTCGGTTGCGCCGGTGAACGACGCGCCCCTAGCCCAGGACGACAACTTCTCCGGCGACGAGGACACGGCCATCACCGGCAACGTTCTGGCCAACGACAGCGATCCGGACGGCGATGTCCTGACCGTCACCAGCACCGGCACCCTCGCCACCGCCGCCGGCGGCAGCGTCACCCTGAACGCCGACGGGACCTTCGCCTATACCCCGCCCGCCGGCTACAGCGGCAGCGACTCCTTCGCCTACACCGTTTCCGATGGTCAGGGCGGTACCAGCACCGCTACGGCCGCGCTGACCGTTGCGCCGGTCAACGACGCGCCTGTTGCCCAGGACGACGCCTCCTCCGGCGACGAGGACACGGCCATCAGCGGCAATGTGCTGGCCAACGACAGCGACCCGGACGGCGACGCCCTGACCGTGACCAGCACCGGCACCCTCGCCACCGCGGCGGGCGGCAGCGTCACCCTGAACGCCGACGGGACCTTCGCCTACACGCCGCCGGCCGACTACAGCGGCACAGACTCCTTCACCTACACCATCTCCGACGGCCTGGGCGGCACCGACAGCGCCACCGCCACGCTCACCGTCGTGCCGGTCAACGACGCGCCTGTTGCCCAGGACGACACGGCGGCCAGCTCGATCGACAAGGCCGTGACGCTCGACGTGCTGGCCAACGACAGCGACCCGGACGGCGATCCCCTGACGGTCGCCGCCGTCACCCAGGGCGCCAACGGCAGCGTGGCGGTCAATCCGGACGGCACCGTCACCTACACGCCCAACAGTGGGTACAGCGGCACCGACTCCTTCAGCTACACCGTCTCCGACGGCCAGGGCGGCACCGCCACCGCCACGGTCACGGTCAACGTCCTGGGGATCAACTCGGCGCCGCTGGCCCTGGACGACGTCGCCGCCACCGCCGCCGACACGGCGGTCACGCTCGACGTGCTGACCAACGACATCGACCTCGAGGGCGATGCCCTGACCGTCACCGCGGTCACCCAGGGCGCCAAGGGCAGTGTGGCGGTCAATCCCGACGGCACCGTGACCTACACGCCGGGCGCCGGGTTCACCGGCAACGACAGCTTTACCTATACGGTCTCCGACGGCGCCATGACCACGACGGCGACCGTGGTGGTCGGCGTCGGCAGCGGCATCGCGCTGATCGGCACCGCCGCCTGGGAGACGCTGGTCGGCACCGCGGGCGCCGACGACCTGGACGGCCGCGGCGGCAACGACCTGCTCTACGGGATGGGCGGCAACGACATCCTGTTCGGCAGCGCCGGCGACGACACCCTGTATGGCGGTGCTGGCGACGACCTGCTCCATGGCGGCGAGAACGCGGATCACCTCGACGGCGGCGCCGGGTTCGATCTGGCCCAATACAAGACATCCGGAGCGGCGGTCGTCGTCGACCTGGCGGCCGGCACCGGCAGCGGCGGCGAGGCCCAGGGGGACAGCTACGTCGATGTCGAGGGCGTGCTGGGCTCGGACTTCGGCGACACCCTGACCGGCGATGCCGCCGCCAACGAGCTCTACGGGAGCGACGGTGCCGACAGCCTCGACGGCGGCGCCGGCAGCGACGTCCTGGACGGCGGCGTGGGCGCCGACTCGGTGCTGGGCGGCGCGGGCGACGACCGGATCGTCTGGGACGCGACCGACAGCCTGATCGACGGCGGCACCGGCACCGACAGCCTGATCACCGGCAAGGGCGCCCTGGACCTTGCCAGCGCCGTCGACACCGTGAGCGGGATCGACGTCATCGATATGGCGAGCGACCCGGCGGCCACCAACTTGACCCTGACCGCCGCCGACGTGCTGGCGATTTCCGACACCGGCACCTTGACCGTCACCGGCGACGTGGCCGACAGCGTCGATGCCGGAGCCGGATGGATCGACCAGGGCCTCGACGGCGCCGGCAACCACGTCTACACGCAGATCGTTGGGGCCGAAACGGCGATGCTGATCGTCGCCCCCGACGTGGCGCTCATCATCGGCACGATCACAGTCAACGGCGACCCGCTGGCCGAGGACGATATCGCGGCGACCGGCATGGACACGGCCGTCACGATCGACGTGTTGGCCAACGACAGCGATCCGGACGGCGACCCGCTGGCTCTCGACTCGGTCACCCAGGGCGCCAACGGCAGCGTGACGGTCAATGCCGACGGCACCGTCACCTATACGCCAAATCCCGGTTTCACCGGCACCGATACCTTCGGCTACATCGTGACCGACGGCAACGGCGGCGCCGCCAAGGCGGCGGTCACGATCGGCGTCGGCGACGGGCTCTCGCTCAAGGGAACCAACGCCGCGGACAGGCTGGTCGGGACGGCGGGCAACGACACGCTGGACGGCATCGGCGGCAACGACATCCTCTACGGCATGGCCGGCAACGATGTCCTCGTGGGGGGCGCGGGCACGGACATCCTGGTCGGCGGCGCGGGCGCCGACCACCTCGACGGCGGCGCCGGCACCGACACTGCCGACTACAGCCTCTCCAGCGCCGGTGTCGCTGTCGATCTGGTGAACGGAATCGCTATCGGCGGCGACGCCGAGGGCGACACTTACAACGCCGTCGAGGACCTGGTCGGATCGGATTTCGGCGATATCCTGATTAGCTCGGATTCCCCGACCACGCTGGACGGCGGCGACGGCGACGACATCCTCACCGGGGGGGCTGGGCAGGACATCCTGATCGGCGGCGCGGGCGACGATACCCTGACCGGCGGCGACGGCGCGGACATCCTCTACGGCGGGGTCGGCGCGGACCCCCTGTCGGGCGGTGCCGGGACGGACTCGGCGACCTATGCCGGCTCGGACGCCGGCGTGACAATCGACCTGAGCACCGGCCAGGCGGCGGGCGGCCATGCCGAGGGCGACGTCCTCGACAGCATCGAGGTCCTGACCGGCTCCGACTTCAACGACGTCCTGACCGGCGACGCTGGCCTCAACGGCCTCAACGGCGGCGGCGGCGACGACATCCTCTACGGCGGCGGCGGCATGGACCAGGTGTCGGGCGGCGCCGGCAACGACATCGTCAACGGCGGCGCGGGCGACGATTTCCTCGACGGCGACGCCGGCAACGACATCTTCGTCTTCGAGGTCGGAACCGGAAACGACACCATCCGCGACTTCTCCGACAGCACCGACCTGATGGATCTGTCCGATCACGGTCTGGCGGGAATCGGAGATATGACCATCAGCAACGACGGGGGCGGCAACACAGTGGTCCTTCTCGCCAGCGGCGACAGCATCACGATCCAGGGCATCGACGCGGCGAGCATCGACGACACGGACTTCATCTTCTAGCGGCTTGGGATAGGGAACGCTTGGGCAGACGCGCAAATATCGGGCACCGGCCGCGGGAGGGCTGTCTTCCCGCCGGCATGGGATGCACGGCCGGCGGCGCGAAGTCCGCCCTGCGCCGGCTGGCGCTGGCCGCGGCCTGCCTGGTGACGGGCCTCGGGCTTCCAGGCGAGAGCCGGGCCGGTGCGATGGACGAGCTTCAGCAGCTGCCGCCCCACGTGCGCGAGTACGTGATCAAGGCGGCCTTCATCTATAACTTCGCGCGCTTCACCGAATGGCCGGAGCAGGCGTTCGGCACCTCCGCCACCCCGATCCGCCTCTGCCTTCTGGGCGGTAACCCATTCGGCCGGGCCATCGACTCGCTCGCGGGCAAGAAGATCGGCGAGCGGGAGGTCGCGGTGAGCCAGGTGCTCTGGGCCGAGCAGGCGGCCGACTGCCACCTGCTGTTCATCTCCGAGGCGGCCGCCGGGCACATGCCGGAAATCCTTCCGCTGGTTGAGGGCAAGCCGGTCCTGACCATCGGCGACACGCCCGACGTGGTCGGCGCCGGCGCCATCATCGGCCTCCAAATCGTCGACAAGAAGATTCGCTTCCGGGTCAACCTGGACAACGTGGAGCGGTCGGGCCTCAAGCTCAGCTCGCGGCTCTTGAACCTGGCCGCCATCGTCAGGAACGACGTTGGCGAGGTCGGGTCGAACCCCAGCCAGGCCCAGGCGGGGGGCCGCGGCCAATGAGACAATTCGCCGACATGCCGATTCGCCGGAAGGTGGCCCTGATCACCTTGCTGACGAGCTGCGTCGCCATTCTCTCTTCGTCGGCCGTCTTCATCATCGGCGATCATGTGACGTCCCGGCGCGCCCTGGTCCGCGAGCTGTCGACTGTGGCGCAGATCGTCGGCAGGAACAGCACCGCCGCGGTCCTGTTCGACGACCCCGAGGCAAGCCGGGAGATCCTCTCGGCCCTGGGCGCCAAGAGCAACATCGCCGGGGCCGTGATCGTCGACCGGCGCGGCGAGGTCTTCGCCTCCTTTGTCCGCGGCCATGCATCGGCCGGAGAGTCGGCCACGATCCTGGCGGTGCCGCCCGGCATCGACCCGCGGCTGCTGCAGCCCTCGTCGGTCTGGCAGGCGGGCGACGTGAAGTTCCTCGACAGGTTCGTCGACGTGGCCGAGCCGATCGTCCTGGACGGCGAGACCCTGGGCCTGGTCGTCGTCCGCTCCGATCTCAGCTACCTCTACGACCAGATGCGGTTTCAGCTCCTGATCGCCACGATCGCCACGGTGTTTTCGGTACTCGTCGCGGTGCTTCTCTCGTCTCGCCTCCAGCGGGTCATCACCGGCCCCATCACCCATCTGGTCGAGGTGATGAAAAGCGTAACGCTCGACAAGAACTATTCCAGGAAGGCCGACAAGCACGGCAACGACGAGCTGGGCGAGCTGATCGACGGCTTCAATGTCATGCTCGAGGAGATCAAGGCCAACGAGGACAATCTGGCGGCCAAGATCCGCGCCGAGGAGGCGAATCGAGCCAAGTCCGATTTCCTGGCCAACATGAGCCACGAGCTGAGAACGCCGCTCAACGCCATCATCGGCTTCTCGGAAATCCTCTTGTGCCGCGTGTTCGGGCCGCTGGGATCGGACCGCTACGAGGCCTATGCCAAGGACATCCATTTCAGCGGCAAGCACCTGCTCGGCATCATCAACAGCATTCTCGACCTGTCGAAGGCGGAAGCCGGCAAGCTCTCCCTCGACGAGGACCGGGTCGACGTTGGCGATGTCATCGAGAGAAGTCTGCGGATGCTCAGGGACCAGGCGGCCGAGCGGGGTGTCTCGATCGAAAACGAGATTCCCGACAAGTCTCCGGATCTGCGCGCCGATGGCCGCCTGGTCACCCAGGTCGCCATCAACCTGCTGTCCAATGCCGTGAAGTTCACCGGAGAGGGCGGCCGCGTGATGGTCTCGGCGCAGGCTGACCCGGACGGGGGATGCGCGCTGGTCGTCGAGGATACGGGCGTCGGCATCGCGCCCGAGCATCTCGAGGTGGTGCGCCAGCCCTTTACCCAGGTCGCCAGCGTGCTGTCGCGCAAACAGGGCGGTACCGGCCTCGGGCTGCCCATGGTCGACCAGATCATGAAGCTGCACGGCGGCTCCTTCGAGCTGGAAAGCGAGGTCGGCAAGGGCACCAGGGCGACCGTGCGGTTCCCGGCCGAGCGCACCATCGGGGCGACCGCAGCGGCCTGACCACGGCCCTTTTACGCCGACGACGTCACATCCGGAACTCGGCCGGTCCCGGGCCGCCGCGGGCGAGGCCGGCCAGGGCGCCGAGGGCGGCGGCGAGGCGGGCTTCCTCCAGGTTGGGCAGGCAGATGCGGGCCGCCGCGGGAGCCCGTGTCGGGTCGATGGCGAAGTCCTCGGCCGGCGAGACCAGGACGCGCCGCTCGGCCGCCTTGGCGGCGAACTCCGCGCCGCTCCAGGGCGCGGCCAGAGGCAGCCAGAGGTGGCTGTTGTGGGGCGCCTGGCGGCAGCCCAGTCCGGTGAGCGCCTCGGCCGCCACGGCCTGCAGGCGCTCCGTGATCTGGTCCCGCGCCCGCTCCAGCTCGGTCACGGTGCCGTCCTCGATCCAGCGGCAGGCGAGCTCGGCCATGAGCGGCGGCGCCATCCAGCTGGTCGTCTGGGTGACCGCCACCAGGTCGCCGTGGAACCGTGCCGGGGCGGCGATGACCCCGACCCTGAGGCCGGGCGCCACGGTCTTGGACAGGCTTGAGATGTAGATGGTTCGCTCGGGCGCCAGCTCGGCGATGGGAAGCGGCCCGTCGGCGGCGCCGCGCGGGTAGACATCGTCCTCGATGACCGCCAGGCCATGGCGCTCGGCGATCTCGGCGATGGCGGCGCGCCGCTCGGCCGGCAGGGTCGCCGTGGTCGGGTTGTGGGCGTTGGGCATGCAGTAGAGCGCCCGGGCGCCCGGCTCGGCGGCGGCCGCCTCCAGGTCCTCGGGGATCAGGCCGTCCTGGTCCATGGCGACGGCGCGCAGGCGCAGGCCGAAGAGCCGCGCCAGGTTCTTGATGCCTGGGTAGGTCAGCGCCTCGACCATGAGGGTGTCGCCGGCCCGGGTCAGCGCGCCCAGGGCCACGGTCAGCGCCTGCTGGGCGCCGCTGGCGACGATGACCCGCTCCGGATCGGCGCCGAGGCCGCGCTGGCGGATCCAGCGGGCGAGGATTTCCCGGTGGCGCGGCTGGCCCTCGCTGTGGCCGTAGTCGAGCATGCCCTCCAGGTCCGGCTCGCGGGCCATCTCGGCCAGGGTGCGCTGCAGGGTCGGGCCGAGCGGCACCTCGACCGGCTGGTTGCGGCTCAGGTCGACGGTGCCGTCGGCCGCCGCGCCGGCTGGCGCCGCCGCCGTCTGCGTCCGCACGAAGGTGCCCCGGCCGAGCTGGCGCTCGATCAGGCCGCGGGTTTCGGCCAGGGCATAGGCCCGGTGTACCGTGCCGACAGTCACCGCAAGACGCTCCGCCAGGTCGCGCAGGGGCGGCAGGCGGGTTCCGGCCTCGAGCCTGTTTTCGTGGATGTCCTCGGCCAGGGCCTCGGCGATGGCCCGGTAGATCGGCTTGGCGCGGCCCTGCAGGTCGGGAGCCCAGAGTGTTTCCATGCCTGGATTGTTCCGGTAACATTGATTCGCTTGACTTGGAATACTGGGGGAAAGTTATTATATCTTCTGCGGGGAAGCAAGGAATTGTTACCGTAACACTTTGGGGGTTCCCATGACCCAGTTGCCCACGACCCAGTTGAGCGTCAACCTGAACAAGGTCGCCCTGCTGCGCAACCAGCGCGACATCGGCTACCCTGGCGTGGTCGGGGCCGCGCGGACGGTGCTCGAGGCCGGCGCGGCGGGCGTCACGGTGCATCCGCGCCCGGACGAGCGCCACACGCGCCGGAGCGACGTTCTCGAGCTGTCCGCCATGCTGCGCGCGGACGACGCGGGCCACGGTGAGTTCAAGAGGGCGGAATTCAACGTCGAGGGCAACCCGACGCCGGACTTCCTCGACCTGGTCTGCCGGGTCAAGCCGGACCAGGTCACCCTGGTGCCGGACGACCCCCACGCCAGGACCTCGGATCACGGCTGGGACGTGGCCGGCAACAAGGACTTCCTGACCGGCGTGGTGGGCCTGCTCAAGGACGAAGGGCTCAGGGTCTCGATCTTCGTCGACACGGAGCCCGAGGTGGTGGCCCTGGCCCGCGAGGTCGGCGCCGACCGGGTCGAGCTCTACACCGAGCCCTATGCCGCCGCCTACGGCACCCTGGCCGAAGACCGCGAGCTTGAGCGCTGCATCGCCGCCGGGCGCATGGCCGACGCGGTCGGCCTGGGCCTCAATGCCGGTCACGACCTCAACCTGGACAACCTGGCCCGGCTGGTCGCCGCCCTGCCGAACCTGCTCGAGGTTTCGATCGGTCACGCGATCACCGCCGATGCGCTCCGGGTCGGCTTTGCCGAGGCGGTGCGCCTCTACAATGCCGCCATCGCCGAGGGCCGTCGCGACCGGGAGGCCGTGGGCGCGGCCCACCGGCCGGTGCGGGCCGAGGGCTTCGCCGCGCTTTAGGGGCGGGGCAAAACCCCTCGCCCCGGTCCGAATCTTGCCCTTTCGCCGCCGCTGGCGGCGCCCCATATGATTGGATATCCTGATTTTCCCGAAGGGTACTCCGGCGGAACCATATGCGCGGACTCCTCAAGACCCTGTGGCGGCCCGACCGGGAGGAAAACCCGGAAAAGACCGTGATCGCCCAGGCGGCCAACATCCTCCAGATCGGCGAGTTCCAGCTTCTGCAATTGGCCTACCGGGACTGGTACGACCGCGAATTGCCGGAGGAGATGAACGACCGCCTGTTCCAGGCCTACATGCTCTATGGCCAGGTTCCCGAGTGGGCCGAGGAGTACGCCCGGCGCATCATCCGCCAGGACGAGATCGGCCTGATCAAAGCCAACGACCCGGCCTATCACCGTTACGACCGGGACTACATAACGCACGTGCCCAAGGGCGTGCGCCAGTTCACCATGGCCTGCCTGATCCTGGCCTCGGTCTTCGTGGTTGGGCTTGCGGTCGGCCAGTTCGCCGGGGTCGAGGCGACCTCGGTTCTGCCGCCCTATTTCGAGCGCTCGCAGCTCGGGACCCCGCGAGATCAATAAGGTGGTGGGCCGATTCACATAACGCTTGGGAACCAAGCGTTATGATCGGACCACTAGCGGTCCGCTCGCACCCGGAAAATTGGTCGATATGACCGGGACTTGCTATTAATAGGGCCGTCTAGGCTTTGACGGGGCAGTGGGATGTTCGAGTTCACCGGCGAATGGGAAATGCCGATCAACATCGTCTTTCTGGCGGTGACCGGCTTCATCGCGGTCCACGGCATCCGCTACCGCACCGAGGAGGGCAAGACGGACTTCGTGCGCATGCTCTTCGGCTGCATCGCCGCCACCTTCTTCTTCATGGTCTTGTTCCAGGACGTGCTCGGCGTGGTCAGCTTCGGCTGAGATAATCGCTAGGGCTTGTACATGCGCTGCTTGGCGTCGAGCTCGGGGATGCGCATGAGGCGCTCTTCCTCGGGCAGCTGGAGCTGCTCGTGGATGTAGCGGGCCCGGTCGCGCACGGTCGAGACGTCGTCCGAGCCGTAGAGGATCTTGTTCACCACCCCGGGGCCCTCGACCACCTCCTGGTCGGTCTGCAACGAGCGGACATAGCTTTCCAGGGCGGCCTGGTACTTGCCCTGGCGGTCCAGGACGATGCCCTTGTTGGCGTGGGCGGCGGCCAGCACGCCGCGGCCCGTGCCGTCGTCGGGCTCCAGGGTCCTGTTCAGGTATTCGATCAGATAGTCGAGCTCGGCCACGGCATCGTCGTAGCGCTCGGTCTGGATGAAGACCAGGGC
>CAJHYG010000475.1_pt1 | contig 11811 bp, 22 predicted proteins | sample 9198781 | NCBI WGS metagenome assembly CAJHYG01 (sample SAMEA7708359, study PRJEB35096) | sediment metagenome | biome: marine neritic benthic zone biome [ENVO:01000025]; feature: sediment [ENVO:00002007]; material: shallow marine sediment [ENVO:03000034] sea grass bed [ENVO_01000059] ... | reverse complement strand
GCCGAACCTGTCCTCGAGCCACTTCGCCTGGGTCCCCTTCCCCGCCCCCGGCGGTCCCAGGAGAATGATGTTCATCGGCGCGTCCCCTTGAGCTTGGCCTTCTTGATGAGGCCTTCGTACTGATGCGCCAGCAGGTGCGAATGGATCTGCCCCACCGTGTCCATGGTCACCGAAACCACGATCAGCAGGCTGGTGCCGCCGAAATAGAAGGGCACGGCGTACTGCGAGATGAGGATCTCCGGCAGCAGGCAGACCAGCGCCAGATAGACCGCGCCGACCGCGGTCAGACGCATCAGGACGTGGTTCAGGTACTCCGCCGTGTTCTTGCCCGGACGGATGCCCGGAATGAAGCCGCCGTGCTTCTTCAGGTTGTCGGCCGTGTCAGCCGGGTTGAAGACGATCGCCGTGTAGAAGAAGGCGAAGAAGACGATCAGGCCGATGTAGGTCGCCAGATAGAGAGGTTGTCCCCGGCCCAGCAGCGTCGTGATGGCGGTCAGCCACTCCGGCCCGCCGGCGCTGGAAAAGCCAGCCACGGTCAGCGGCATCAGGAGCAGCGACGAGGCGAAGATCGGCGGGATGACGCCCGACGTGTTCAGCTTCAGCGGCAGGTGGGAAGCCTCGCCGCCGAACATCTTGTTGCCGACCTGGCGCTTGGGATACTGGACGATGATTCGGCGCTGCGCCCGCTCGACGAAGACGATGAAGGCGATCACGGCAACGGACATGAAGATCAGGAAGATGATCAGGAACGCGGGCAGCGCGCCGGTCCGGCCCAGGTCGAGGGTCCCGGCCAGGGCCGACGGCAGATTGGCCACGATGCCCGAGAAGATGATCAGCGAAATCCCGTTGCCGACGCCGCGCTGGGTGATCTGCTCGCCCAGCCACATCAGGAAGATGGTCCCGCCGGTCAGCGTGACGACCGTCGTGAAGCGGAAGAATACTCCAGGGTCCATGACCGCGCCGCCGCCGGTGCTCTCGAGCCCCACGGCGATGCCGTAGGACTGGAAGATGCAGAGAACGACCGTGAGGTAGCGGGTCTTCTGGTTGATCTTCTTGCGCCCGGCCTCGCCTTCCTTCTTCAGCTCCTCGAGCTGCGGCACCACGGCGGTCAGGAGCTGCATGATGATCGCCGCCGAGATATAGGGCATGACGTTGAGGGCGAAGATCGTCATCCGGCTGAGCGCGCCGCCGGAGAACATGTCGAACATGCCGATGATGCCGCCCTGGAACTGCTCGAAGATGTCGGCCAGGATCCGCGGGTCGATGCCGGGCATGGGGATGTAGGTCCCCAGGCGGTAGACGATGAGCGCGCCGAGGGTGAACCAGATGCGCTGTTTCAGCTCCGTTGCCTTGCTGAAGGCGCCGAAGTTGAAGTTGGAAGCCAGTTGCTCGGCGGCGGATGCCATTCGCTACGTCCTCGTTCCGGGCGGCTCGCGCCCTGGGCGGGTTACGCCGGGGCCTCGGCCTTTGGCTCGGGCTTTGCCTTCAGGGCGACGCTGCCGCCGGCCTTTTCCACGGCCTCGATGGCGGCCTTGGACGCGCCCGTGACCTCCACTGTCACTTTGGCCTTGATTTCGCCCTTTGCAAGGAGGCGCACGCCGTCGCGCGGGTTCTTGAAGAACCCGGCGGCCTTGAGGGCCGCCGCGTCGATCGTCGCCTTCGGGTCGAGTGCGCCCTCGTCGATCGCCTGCTGGATCCGGCCGACGTTGACCACCACGTGGCGCTTGGTGAAGAGCGCGTTGGTGAAGCCGCGTTTCGGCAGGCGCCGGTGGAGCGGCATCTGGCCGCCCTCGAAGCCCTTGATCGAGACACCGCTGCGGGACTTCTGGCCCTTGTGGCCGCTGCCGGAGGTCTTGCCCGTGCCGGACCCGATGCCCCGGCCGATCCGCTTGCGGGGGCGGCGGGCGCCCTTGTTGTCGGACAGTTGATTCAGCTTCATCGCACTCGTTCCCTCATGCCGGACCGGGCCGGCTGTCCACGCCTCAGGCCGTCTCTTCGATCCGGACCAGGTGGCTCACCTTGTTGATCATGCCCCGTACCGCCGGCGTGTCCTCGAGCTCGCGGGTCCGGTGCATCTTGTTGAGGCCGAGTCCCACCAGGGTCGCCCTCTGGTCCTTCCGGCGGCCGATCGGGCTGCCGATCTGGGTCACCCGAAGGGTCTTCTTCGCCTCAGCCATAGCGTCTTACTCCTGTGCCTCGGCGCCGTCGCGCCGGCCGAGGACCTCGGAGACCTTCTTGCCCCGGCGCTGGGCCACCATGCGCGGGCTGGCGCAGCGGCCCAGGCCGTCGAAGGTCGCCCGGATCATGTTGTGCGGGTTGTTTGTGCCGACCGCCTTGGCGACCACGTCCTGGACGCCCAGGGCCTCGAAGACGGCGCGCATGGGGCCACCGGCGATGATCCCGGTGCCCGCCTCGGCGGCCCGCAGGACGACCCGTCCGGCCCCGAAGTGGCCCTTCACGTCGTGGTGCAGGGTCCGGCCTTCGCGCAGCGGCACGCGGACCATGTGGCGCTTGGCCTGCTCGGTCGCCTTGCGGATCGCCTCGGGCACCTCGCGCGCCTTGCCGTGGCCGTGGCCAACCCGGCCCCGGCCGTCGCCGACCACCACCACGGCCGCGAAACCGAAGCGGCGGCCGCCTTTGACAACCTTGGCGACGCGGTTGATGCCGACCAGCTTCTCGATCAGTTCCGGTTCGTCCTGGCCGCGATCGTCGCGCCGCGACCTGTGATCTCTTTGAGGTCTTGCCATAGTGCCTTTCCCTAGAACGACAGGCCGCCCTCGCGGGCCGCCTCTGCCAGGGCCTTGACCCGGCCGTGATAGATGTAGCCGCCGCGGTCGAAGACGACCTTGTCGAGGCCGGCCTGCTTGGCGCGCTCGGCGACCAGCTTGCCGACCTCGCTGGCCGCGGCCGTGTCGGCGCCGGTCTTGAGCTTGTCCTTCAGCATCTTGTCCAGGCTGGACGCCGCCGCCAGGGTCTTGCCGTTGGCGTCGTCGATCACCTGGGCGTAGATGTGCTTGCTGGAGCGGAAGACCGAGAGGCGAATCCGCCCGCGGCTCTTCTTCGCGATCTGCGAGCGCGTCCGTCCCTTGCGCCGTTCGCGGAGTTGTCTTGCGGTCAACATGGCCTTACTTCTTCTTGCCTTCCTTGCGCAGGATCGTCTCGTCCGAATAGCGAATGCCCTTGCCCTTATAGGGCTCCGGCTTGCGATAGGCCCTGATCTCGGCGGCCACCTGGCCGACGGTCTGCTTGTCCGCCCCGGAGATGGCGACGCTGGTCGGCTTCTCGCACTTGATCGTTATGCCCTCGGGGATCGGATACTGGACGTCGTGGCTGAACCCGAGCTGGAGGTTGAGCGTGCTGCCCTGGACCGCCGCCCGGTAGCCGACACCGGTGATCTCGAGCTGCTTGGTGAAGCCCGTCGACACGCCGGTCACCATGTTCTGGATCTGGGCGCGGGTCGTGCCCCACAGTGAGCGGGCGCGTTTCGACTCGTCGACCGGCTTGATCACGACCTTGCCGTCCGTCACCTCGGCGGTGACGGCGTCGGTGAACTCGTAGGCAAGCTCGCCCAACTTCCCCTTGACCCGAACCATGCGGTCGTTGATCGCCAGCTCCACGTCGCTGGGAATCGACACCGGGTTGCTTCCAACGCGAGACATCTCTCTTCCCCTAGAACACGCGGCACAGCACCTCGCCGCCGACATTGGCGGCGCGGGCTTCGTTGTCCGACATCACGCCCCGGGGCGTGGACAGAATGGTGATGCCGAGACCGTTGTAGTAGCGCGGCAGCTCCTTGATCTTGGAGTAGACGCGGCGGCCCGGCTTGGACACGCGCGAAATCTCCCGGATCACCGGCTCGCCGTCCGCGTACTTCAGCTCGATCTCGATCTCGCTGAGGCCGGGCCGGATCTCAAAGTTCTTGAAATCGCGGATGTAGCCCTCGCGCTTCAGCACGTTGAGCACGTTGCTGCGCATCTTGGACGCCGGAGCGCGCACCTTCGAGAAACGCGCGCGCTGGCCGTTGCGGATCCGCGTCAGCAGATCTCCGATGGGATCGCTCATCGTCATCTTGCGGGTCCCTCCCTACCAGCTCGACTTGACCATGCCGGGAATCTGGCCGATCGAGGCGAGGTCCCGAAGCGCGATGCGCGACAGCCGGAACTTCCGGTAATAGCCCCTCGGCCGGCCGCTCAGCTCGCACCGGTTGTGCAGCCGGACCGCCGCCCCGTTGCGCGGCATCTTGGCCAGCTTGAGCGACGCCTGCAGCCGCTCGTCGAGCGGCAAGCTCTGGTCCTTCGCGATGGCCCGCAGGCGGGCTCGCCGCGCGGCATCCCGCTTGACCAGGCGTCCCCGCCTCTTGTTCTTCTCAACAGCGCTTTTCTTCGCCATTCTCGGTATCTTCCCTTATGAAGGCCGCTCGGTGGGGAACGGCATGTCGAAGCCCTTGAGCAGGGCCCGGGCCTCGTCGTTGGTCTTGGCCGAGGTGCAGATCACCACGTCGAGCCCGCGGATCTCGTCGACCTTGTCGTAGTCGATCTCCGGGAACACGATCTGCTCCTTCAGGCCCATCGCGAAGTTGCCCCGGCCGTCGAAGCTCTTGTCCGAGACGCCGCGGAAATCGCGCACCCGCGGCAGCGCGATGGTGATCAGCCGGTCGAGGAACTCGTACATACGATCCCGGCGCAGGGTCACCTTGCAGCCGACCGGCATGCCCTCGCGAAGCTTGAAGGTCGCGATCGACTTCTTCGCCTTCGTCACGATCGGCTTCTGCCCGGTGATCAGGGCCAGCTCGTTGACCGCCGACTGGATCTTCTTGGAGTCCTGCACCGCCTCGCCGACACCCATGTTGACCACGATCTTCTCGATGCGCGGAACCGCATGGGCGTTGTCGTAGCCGAACTGCTCGCGCATCTCCGGCTTGACCTTATCTTCGTAAAGCGTCTGCATCCTGGGCTTCATGGTCCCGCCCCCGCTCACGTATCGATGACTTCGCCGGACCGCTTGGCGAAGCGGACCTTGCGGCCGTCATCCAGAGTTTTGTATCCGACCCGGGTCGGCTTGGAATCCTTCGGGTCGATCAGCGCCACGTTCGAGATGTGCAGCGCCGCTTCCTTGTCGACGATGCCGCCGGCGCCGGCCTGGCTCGGCCGGGTGTGACGCTTGATCATGTTTACGCCCTGGACCAGCACCCGGGAATCCTTGCGCAGGACCCGCAGGACCTCGCCGGACTGTCCCTTGCTGCGGCCGGTCGTCACCACGACCCGGTCGCCCTTCTTGATCTTGAACTTCTTGGCCATCACAGCACCTCGGGGGCCAGGGAAATGATCTTCATGAACTGGCGCGCGCGCAGTTCGCGGGTCACCGGGCCGAAGATGCGGGTTCCGATCGGCTCGTTCTGCCGGTTGATCAGGACCGCCGCGTTGTTGTCGAAGCGGATCGCGCTGCCGTCGCCGCGCCGGATCTCCTTGGCCGTGCGCACGATGACCGCACGGTGGACGTCGCCCTTCTTCACGCGGCCGCGCGGGATCGCCTCCTTGACCGAGACGACGATGACGTCGCCGACGCCGGCCGTCATGCGCTTGGAGCCGCCCAGCACCTTGATACACTGGACCCGGCGGGCGCCGGAGTTGTCGGCCACGTCGAGCTGGGTCTGCATCTGGATCATGGTTCAGGCCCCCTCAGCTCTCGGCCGCCGCGGCCTCGGCGACGATCTCCCAAGACTTGGTCTTGGACAGCGGCCGGCACTCGCGAATCCGGACCATATCCCCGGTCTTGCAGGCGTTGGCTTCGTCGTGGGCGTGATAGCGCTTCGAGCGCTTGATGATCTTCTTGTAGATCGGGTGCATCACGCGGCGCTCGACCAAGACGGTCACCGTCTTGTCGGCCTTATCGCTGACCACCACTCCCTGCAGAATACGACGGGGCATCTCGGGTAACCTCCTAGGAAACGGCCGGCTGCTTGGTCCGCAGGACCGTCTTGATCCGCGCGATGTCGCGGCGGACCTGACGGACCCGCGCCGTGTTTTCCAACTGGCCGCTGGCTTGCTGGAAACGCAGGTTGAACTTCTCTTTCTTGAGGGCGAGCAGGCTGTCCTTCAGCTCGTCCTCGGTCTTGCCCACAAGATCGGTCGTCTTCATGGCTCAGCCCTCGTCGCCCGGTCGTGTCACGAAGCGGGTCTGGACCGGCAGCTTGGCCGCGGCCAGGATAAAGGCCTGCTCGGCCAGGTCGCGCGGCACGCCGTCCAGTTCGAACATGATGCGGCCCGGCTTGACCCGCGCGGCCCACCACTCGGGCGAGCCCTTGCCCTTGCCCTGGCGAACCTCGGCCGGCTTGGACGACACCGGGACGTCCGGAAAGACCCGGATCCAGAGCTTGCCGGCGCGCTTGATGTGGCGCGTGATCGCGCGGCGGGCGGCCTCGATCTGCCGCGCCGAGACGCGCGCCGGCGTGGTCGCCTTGAGACCGTAGGCGCCGAAATTGAGATCGGTGCCACCCTTGGCCAAGCCGTGGATCCGGCCCTTGTGGGCCTTGCGATATTTGGTTCGCTTTGGCTGCAACATGACTGTTTTTCCTTAGTTTCCGCCCGGGGCCTCAGCGCCCGGCCTGCGGATCCTGGGCCCGCTTGTCCTGGGCCATTGGGTCGTGGGCGAGGATCTCGCCCTTGAACACCCAGACCTTCACGCCGCAGGTCCCGTAGGTCGTCTTGGCCGTCGACTCGCCGAAATCCACGTCGGCCCGGAGTGTGTGCAGGGGCACCCGGCCCTCGCGGTACCATTCGGTCCGGGCGATCTCCGCGCCGCCGAGGCGGCCGCCGCAGTTGATTCGGATGCCCTGGGCGCCAAGGCGCATGGCGGACTGCACCGCTCGCTTCATGGCGCGCCGGAAGGCGACGCGGCGCTCGAGCTGCTGGGCGATGTTGTCCGCGACCAGACGGGCCTCGATCTCCGGCTTGCGGATCTCGACGATGTTCAGGTGAACCTCGTTGCCGGTCATCTTCTGGAGCTCGCGGCGCAGCTTCTCGATGTCGGCGCCCTTCTTGCCGATGACCACGCCGGGACGGGCCGTGTGGATCGTGATCCGCGCCTTCTTGGCCGGCCGCTCGATGACGATGCGCGAAATCCCGGCCTGCTGGAGCTTGTCGCGCAGGAACTTGCGGATACGCAGATCCTCGTGCAGCAGGTTGCCGTAGCTGTCGTCGGCGAACCAGCGCGAATCCCAGGTCCGGTTGATGCCCAGACGCAGGCCGATCGGATTGACCTTTTGACCCATTAGGCTTGCTCCTCGCGTTCGCGCACGACCACGGTCAGGCGGCTCCAGGGCTTCTTCAGGGGCCCCGCCCGGCCCCGCGCCCGCGGCCGAAACCGCTTCATGACGAATGCCTTGCCGACCGTCGCTTCGGCGACATAGAGGCGGTCGACGTCCAGTTGATGGTTGTTCTCCGCGTTGGCGATCGCCGACTCCAGCGCCTTCTTGACGTCGCCGGCGATGCGCCGCTTGGAGAAGCTCAGCTCGGCCAGGGCGCGCTCGGCGTCGAGGCCGCGGATCGACTGGCAGACCAGGTTGAGCTTCTGCGGGCTGGTGCGCAGCGCGCGCACCATGGCCTTGGCCTCGTTGTCGGCCAGACGCCGCGCGAACTTGGGCTTGCTCATGGCTCAGCCCCTCTTCGCTTTCTTGTCCGCGGCATGGCCGTGGAACGTGCGGGTCGGCGCGAACTCGCCGAACTTGTGACCGATCATGTTCTCGGTCACCAGAACCGGCAGGAACTTGTGCCCGTTGTACACGCCGAAGGTCAGGCCGACGAACTGCGGCATGATGGTCGAACGGCGCGACCAGGTCTTGATGATGTCCTTGCGGCCGGATGCGCGGGTGGTTTCCGCCTTCTTCAGCAGATAGCCGTCCACGAACGGGCCTTTCCATGTCGAGCGAGCCACGGCGTGAGCCCCCTTACTTTCGCTTGCTGTGACGGCGGCGCACGATCAGCCGGTCGGATGGCTTCTTGCCACGCGTGCGCGCGCCCTTGGTCGGTTTGCCCCAGGGCGTTACCGGATGGCGGCCGCCCGAGGTGCGGCCCTCGCCGCCGCCGTGCGGGTGATCGACCGGGTTCATGGCGACGCCGCGCACCGAGGGGCGCTTGCCCAGCCAGCGCTTGCGGCCGGCCTTGCCGAGCTTGATGTTGCCCTGGTCCGGGTTCGACACCGCGCCGACGGTCGCCATGCACTCGCCGTGCACCATGCGGACCTCGCCGGAGGACAGCCGCAGCAGGGCGTAGCCCGCATCGCGGCCGACCAGCTGCACGTAGGTCCCGGCGGAGCGGGCGATCTGTCCGCCCTTGCCCGGCTTCATCTCCACGTTGTGCACGATCGTGCCGACCGGGATCGAACCCAGCGGCATGGCGTTGCCCGGCTTGATGTCCGCGCTCTGGCCCGAGATCACCTTGTCCCCGGGGGCCAGGCGCTGGGGCGCCAGGATGTAGCTCTGCTCGCCGTCCTCGTACTGGATCAGGGCGATGAAGGCGGTCCGGTTCGGATCGTACTCGAGCCGCACGACCTCGGCGGGCACGCCGAACTTGCGCCGCTTGAAGTCGACCACGCGGTAGCGCCGCTTGTGGCCGCCGCCACGCTGCCAGACGGTGGTCCGGCCGGTGTTGTTGCGTCCGCCGCTCTTGCTCAGGCCCTCAGTCAGCTTCTTGACCGGCTTGCCCTTCCAGAGCCCCGAGCGGTCGACCAGGACGAGGCCCCGGCGGCCCGGCGTTACCGGATTGTAGTTTTTCAGCGCCATGGCGTCAGATCCCCGTCGTCACGTCGATGCTGTGGCCCTCTTCGAGGGTCACGTAGGCCTTCTTGACGTCGCTGCGCCGGCCGGGACGGCCGCGGAACCGCTTGGTCTTGCCCTTCTGGCGCAGCGTGTTGACCGCCTTGACCTTGACGTTGAACAAGGTCTCGACGGCGATGCGGATCTCCGGCTTGCTGGCGTCGAGCGGCACGCGGAAGACCACCTGGTTGTGCTCAGAGGTCAGGGTCGACTTCTCGGTCACCACCGGGGCCCGCACGACTTCGTACATCCGCTCCTTGGAGACGGTCGTCTTGCTGGCCCTGATTGCATAGGCCTTGCTCATTTCAGTCGCGCCTCCAGCGCCTCGACCGCGTCCTTGGTCAGCACCAGGGAGTCGCGGCGAAGAATGTCGTAGACGTTGGCACCGATCTGCGGCAGCACGTCGGCGCCCGGAATGTTGTGGATCGCCCGGCGGAACCCTTGGTCGACCGCGGTGCCGTCGATCACCAGGACCGAGGACCAGCCCAGCTTGTCGAACTTGGCCACCAGGTCCTTGGTCTTGGCCTTGTCGCTCGCCACCGTGTCGACGACGAAGAGCTTGCCGTCCGCGGCCTTGGCCGAGAGCGCCGTCTTCAGCGCCAGCTTGCGCACCCGCTTCGGCAGCTTGTGGGTATGGTCGCGCACCACCGGCCCGAAGGCGTTGCCGCCGCTGCGGAACTGCGAGACCTTGCCGTCGCCCCGGCGGGCCTTTCCGCTGCCCTTCTGGCGCATCTGCTTGCGGGTCGACCCCTTGACCTCGCTTCGGCCCTTGACCTTGTGGGTCCCAGCCCGCCGCTTGGCGAGCTGCCAGTTGACCGCGCGGGCCAGGATATCGGCGCGAACCGGCAACCCGAAGATGCCGTCGTCGAGCTCGATGTCGCCCGCTTTCTTGCTATCCAGTGACGTGACCGCGCACTTCATGGCTCAGTCTTCCTTCTCGTCGGTCGCCGGCGGGGCTTCCTCGGCCGTCGCCTCCTCAGCCGATGCCTCCTCGGCTGGAGTCTCTTCGGCAGGCTCCGCCGCCGCGGCGGCGGCGTCCTCGATCAGGGCGGCCGGAAAGGGCAGGCCTTCCGGCGCCTTGCGCTTGATCGCGTCGCGCACCATGACCCAGCCGCCCTCGGCGCCCGGCACGGCGCCGCGGATGAAGATCAGGCCGCGCGCCTCGTCGGTCGATACGACCTCCAGGTTCTGGGTCGTCACCCGCCGGTCGCCCATCTGACCGGCCATCTTCTTGCCCTTGAAAACCTTGCCCGGGTCCTGGCTGTTGCCGGTCGAGCCATGGCTGCGGTGGCTGACCGACACGCCGTGACTGGCCCGCAGGCCGGCGAAGCCGTGGCGCTTCATGGCGCCGGCGAAGCCCTTGCCGATCGAGGTCCCGGTCACGTCGACGAACTGCCCGGAGACGAAGTGGTTCGCCGAGAGTTTGGATCCCGTCGCCACCAGGGCGTCCTCGGAGACCCGGAACTCCACGACCCGGCGCTTGGGCTCGACCTTCGCCTTGGCGAAGAAGCCGCGCTTGGCCTTGCTCAGGTTCTTGACCTTCACGGCCCCGGCGCCGAGCTGCAGCGCGGTGTAGCCGTCCCGCTCCCGGGTCCGCTGGCCGACCACCTGGCAGTCGTCGACCTTCAGCACCGTGACCGGCACGTGCGAGCCGTCGTCGCGGAACACGCGGGTCATGCCGAGCTTCTGAGCGATCATTCCCGTACGCATGAGCCTAGCCCTTCAACTTGATCTCGACGTCCACGCCGGAGGCCAGGTCGAGCTTCATCAGGGCGTCGACGGTCTGCGGGGTCGGGTCGACGATGTCGAGCAGCCGCTTGTGGGTCCGGATCTCGAACTGCTCGCGGCTCTTCTTGTCGATGTGCGGCGACCGGTTCACGGTAAAGCGCTCGATCCGCGTCGGCAGAGGAATGGGGCCCCGCACCCGCGCGCCGGTCCGCTTCGCCGTGTTGACGATCTCCGATGTCGACTGGTCGAGCACCCGATGATCGAACGCCTTGAGGCGTATGCGTATGTCCTGGCTTTCCATGGGATGCCCCGTTCAAGCTTGGGCCTTCTGATCGTTGAGACCGGAAGGCCCGAAAGTTTCTCCAGCTACTGAATGATCCCGGCGACGACGCCGGCGCCGACGGTACGCCCGCCCTCGCGGATCGCGAAGCGCAGGCCCTCGTCCATGGCGATCGGCGCGATCAGCTCGACCTCCATCGAGGTGTTGTCGCCCGGCATGACCATCTCCGTGCCTTCCGGCAGCGCGACGACGCCCGTCACGTCCGTCGTCCGGAAGTAGAACTGCGGGCGGTAGTTCGTGAAGAACGGCGTGTGCCGCCCGCCCTCCTCCTTGGTCAGGATGTAGGCCTCAGCCTTGAACTTCGTGTGCGGCGTGATCGATCCCGGCTTCGCCAGAACCTGACCGCGCTCCACGTCCTCCCGGCCGATGCCGCGCAGCAGCGCCCCGATGTTGTCGCCCGCCTCGCCCTGGTCCAAGAGCTTGCGGAACATCTCAACGCCCGTCACCACCGTCTTGCGCGTGTCCCGGATGCCGACGATCTCGACCTCCTCGCCGACCTTCACCACGCCGCGCTCGACGCGGCCCGTCACCACCGTGCCACGGCCCGAGATCGAGAACACGTCCTCGATCGGCATCAGGAACGGCTTGTCCTTCGGACGCTCCGGCTGCGGCACGTAGTCGTCGACCGCCGTCATCAGCTCCAGCACAGAGTTCTTGCCGATCTCGTCCTCACGGCCCTCGAGGCCGCAGAGCGCGGAGCCGCGCACGATCGGAATGTCGTCGCCCGGGAACTCGTAGGAGCTCAGAAGCTCGCGAACCTCGAGCTCGACCAGGTCCAGAAGCTCGGGGTCGTCGACCTGGTCGACCTTGTTCATGTAGACCACGATCGCCGGAACGCCGACCTGGCGCGCCAGGAGGATGTGCTCCCGGGTCTGCGGCATCGGGCCGTCCGCCGCCGAGACCACCAGGATCGCGCCGTCCATCTGCGCCG
>CAJHYG010000022.1_pt1 | contig 12127 bp, 11 predicted proteins | sample 9198781 | NCBI WGS metagenome assembly CAJHYG01 (sample SAMEA7708359, study PRJEB35096) | sediment metagenome | biome: marine neritic benthic zone biome [ENVO:01000025]; feature: sediment [ENVO:00002007]; material: shallow marine sediment [ENVO:03000034] sea grass bed [ENVO_01000059] ... | reverse complement strand
TTCAATCGTTGAGAGGACGATTCAGATATGAGTTCGAATCGACCTCATATCATCGTGCTCTAGATGCGCAGCATCTTTCCGGGGTTCATCAAATTCTCCGGGTCCAAGGCCAGCTTGATCTGGCGCATGGCCGACACCGCCTCGCCATGTTCCGTCTGGAGGAAGTGCATCTTCCCGGTGCCGATGCCGTGTTCGCCGGTGCAGGTGCCGCCGAGGGCGAGCGCGCGCAGGACCATGCGCTCATTGACCGCTTCGGACTTGGCCATCTCCGCCTTGTCGTCCGGATCGACCACGAAGGCCAGGTGGAAGTTGCCGTCGCCGACATGGCCCACGATCGGCGCCAGCAGGCCTGACTCCTCAATGTCGGACTTGGTTTCGAGAATGCACTCCGTAAGGCGCGAGATGGGCACGCAGACGTCGGTCGCCCAGCCCTTGGCGCCGGGCCTGAGCGCCAGCCCGGCGTAGTAGGCGTCATGGCGCGCCTGCCAGAGCTTGTTGCGATCCTCCTGCCGGGTCGACCAGCGAAACGTGCCGCCGCCGTACTCGGCGGCGATCTCGCCGACCGTCTCGGCCTGCTCCTCGACGCCGCGCTCACTGCCGTGGAACTCGAAGAAGAGGGTCGGCTGCACCGGATAGTCGAGGTCGGAGTAGCGGTTGACCGCGTCCATCATGACCTCGTCGAGAAGCTCGATGCGCGCCACGGGAATACCCATCTGGATCGTCGCGATCACCGTATCGACCGCTCCCGCCAGCGTCTCGAAGGAGCAGACCGCCGCCGAGATCGCCTCGGGGATGCCGTAGAGCCGCAACTGGATCTCAGTGATCACACCGAGCGTGCCCTCAGAGCCCGTGAACAAGCGGGTCAGGTCGTAGCCGGCGGCCGACTTGCGGGCCCGCCCGCCGGTCTTGATCACCCGTCCGTCGGCCAGCACGACGGTCAGGCCCAGGACGTTCTCGCGCATGGTGCCGTAGCGAACGGCGTTGGTGCCGGAGGCCCGGGTCGCGGTCATGCCGCCCAGCGAGGCGTCCGCCCCTGGGTCGATCGGAAAGAACAGCCCGGTGTCGTGCAAATGCTGATTGAGCTGCTTGCGCGTGACGCCGGCCTGGACCCGGCAGTCGAGATCCTCCTGGTTAACCTCGAGCACCTGGTCCATCTGGGTCATGTCGATCGAGATCCCGCCGTGCAAGGCGGCGACGTGGCCTTCCAGGGAGGTGCCCGTGCCGAAGGGAATAACCGGCCGGCCGTGGCGGCCGCAGATCTTGACGATCTCCGCCACCTCCTCGGTCGAGTGGACGAAGGCCACCGCGTCGGGCGCATGGGCGGCGTGATAGGATTCGTCGTGGCCGTGTTGCTCGCGGACCGCCGAGGAAGTCGACAGCCGCCCGCCCAGGAGGGCGTGCAGTTCCTCGACCACCGGATCCTTCAGTTCGGCCTGGGCCATGACCCCGTTTCCCTTGCTGTGTCGAACCGGCCCGACCATAGCAAAGTCCCGGCCGGGTCGCCATGCTTGGCCCGATCGGCCCCGGTGTTCTAAACTGTCCATCGAGAAGGTGGCCGGGCGACGGCGCGGCCTGAAACACACCAAAAACGGGCAAAAGCCCCGCCACAGGGAAGGTGCAATGGAACACAGAAAACCGCGGGATATTCCCCGCCACGGGGCCGGAGGCCGGGCGCGCCTGGCCCGGCTCGCCGATTACGTCGAGACCTTGCCGCCGGGCAAGTTGACCTTTGCGCGCTGGTACGGCCAGGGCCGCGGCTGCGCCGTCGGCCTAGCGGCCGCCAACGAGCCCTGGTTCCTGGCCCAAGGGTTGAGGCTGGAGCGCGAAGAGAGTCTCAAGGATTGCCGGCCCCGCTTCGGCGAGGTCAGCGACTGGGACGCCGTGGCCGCGTTCTTCGAAATTTCGCAGGCCGAGGCCCGCCAGCTGTTCGACCGGGCGGGCTACGGCGGGGAGATCCGGCCCGAGCCTCGGCGCATCGCCGACAAGGTCCGCGCGTTCCTGGCCCGGACGGCCCGCGAAGCGGCTTCCGCCTAGCGAAACAGACCGGCGGCGATTGGTGCCGCCGCCGGCCCGAAGCCGGGCGCGGAACCGGCTTGCGAGGGACCCGCATGTTCTCCAAGCTCTTCGGCGCGCGCAGCGGCGACATGGCGATCGACCTGGGAACGGCCAACACCCTGGTTTACGTCAAGGGCCGCGGCATCGTTCTCAACGAGCCCTCGGTGGTCGCGGTCCTCGACAATGCCGGACGGCGCCAGGTCCTCGCCGTCGGCGAGGAGGCCAAGCGCATGACCGGACGGACGCCCGGCAACATCAAGGCGATCCGGCCCATGCGGACCGGCGTGATCGGCGATTTCGAGGTCGCCGAGGAGATGATCAAGCACTTCATCCGCAAGGCCTACCAACGGCGCAGCTTCGTTCATCCCCGGATGATCGTCTCGGTACCGTCCGGCGCCACCGCGGTCGAGCGCCGCGCCATCAAGGATGCCGCCGACGCGGCCGGCGCGCGCGAAGTGCTGCTGATCGACGAGCCGCTGGCCGCGGCAATCGGGGCCGGCCTGCCGATCAGCGAGCCGACCGGCTCCATGATCGTCGACATCGGCGGCGGCACCACCGGTATCGCCATCCTGTCTCTGGGGGGAATCGTGACCGCCACGACCCTCCGTGTCGCCGGCTATCGCTTCGACGAAGTGATCAGCGCCTACGTTCGACGGGCCCACAGCGTCGCGGTCGGCGAAGCCACCTCGGAACGCATCAAGATCGACCTGGGCTCGGCCCTCATGCCGCAGGACGGCATTGGCCGAACCGCGGAGCTCAAGGGCTTCGATCTCTTCCGCGGCGTGCCGCGGGCGATCACCGTGACCGAGCGGGAGATCGCCGAGGCCCTCGCGGAGCCGATCGGGCAGATCGTCGAAGCCGTCACCAGCACCCTGGAACAGACGGCGCCGGAGCTGTCGGCCGACATCGCGGACAAGGGCCGGCGGCGGCGCCTTGCTCGGCAACCTGGACGCCCTGCTCCGCTACGCCACCGGACTGCCGGTCTCGATCGCGGAGGCGCCGCTATCCTGCGGCGCACTCGGCGCGGGACGGGTTCTGGAAGAAATCCAGCAACTGCATATGTATCTGCAGGAATAGGCGGTTTCGCCAGCCGCCCTAGGGGGGCAATATGCCCGGGACCGACTCGCCCAGAGCCCGCACGCCGACCCCGCGATGACCGATCGCCTGCACCCTGACGTTCCCGCAAGACACGCCCCCGCCGGACAGCGTGGGATCGCCCTGATCATGGTGCTTTGGGTGCTGGTTCTGCTGGCACTGATCGCTGCAAGCTTTGCCCATATCTCGAGGACCGAGGTGAACCTGGCGCGCAACCTCGTCGAGTCCGGCAAGGCCGAGGCCTTGGCCGAAGCGGGTGTCTACCGGGCGATCCTGGGCCTCTCGGGCGGCAGCGGCGAAACCTGGCGGGCCGACGGCACGGTCTACGCCTGGCTCTATGCCGGCGGCGAGATCCGGGTCGCGATCGAGGACGAGGGCGGCAAGATCGATCTCAACAACGCCGGCGAGGGCGTGCTGCGCGCCCTCTTCGCCTCGCTCGACCTGGAGGACATCGGACAGGCCGACGCGTTGACCGACGCGCTGCTCGATTTCCGCGACCCTGACGATCTGACGCGCGTGAGTGGCGCCGAGGACCTCGATTACGCCGCCGCCGGACTGGAGCACGACGCCAAGGACGGCCCCTTCGAGCTGACCGAGGAACTGCAGCAGGTCTATGGCATGACCGCCGAAATCTACGAGCAGCTCGCCCCGGCCCTGACCGTGCACTCGCGGCTGCGCCGTCCCTTCGCGCCGACGGCCCCGCCCGAGGCCCTGGCAGCCCTCGCCGCGAGCGTCGGCGAGCCCCAGCGAGTACCGATCCTGGAAGCCGATCGGCAACAAGCCGAGCTGGTCGAGATCCTGCCCGAGGATCTGACCGAAGAGCCGCAGATACTCGTCCTTGGCCCGACCAGCGCCGTTTCCCGCGTCGGGGTCTACACCATCCACGCAGAGGCGCGCACGGCGGGTGGCGCCGTCTATGCCTTGGACGCGGTGACGCGGATCACCCGCAGCGCCGAGCAGCCGCACCAGTTCCACGGCTGGCGCCGGGCCGGGCGGAGGCTGTTCGAAGACCCCTCCGCCAGCGACGAAACTGAAGACGAGGAGTAGCCGCTTGTCCCTCGACGCGGCGGCCCTCCTGGCGATGGTCCTCGCCTCGCCCTTCGTCGGCAGCTTCCTGGGCCTGCTCGCGGACCGCCTGCCGGCCGGGCGGCCGGTCATCTGGGGCCGGTCGGCCTGCGGACACTGCGGGACCACCCTGTCCTGGCGCGATCTGGTGCCACTGCTGAGCTGGGCCCTCGCCGGCGGCCGCTGCCGGCACTGCGCGGCCCGGCTCGGAGTCTTCTATCCGGCGATCGAGCTGGGGGCGCTTCTCGTGGCGCTCTGGAGCGTGGCGGTCCTGCCCGGCTGGCTCGCCCTGGCCGGCGGCATCCTGGGCTGGGTCTTGATGACTCTGGCGGTGATCGACGCGCGCCACATGCTCCTGCCGGACAGTCTGACCCTGCCGCTGATCCCGGCCGGCCTCGCGGTGGCCTGGCTGATCGAACCGGCGCGGCTGGCCGGCCACCTGGCCGGCGCGGCGATCGGATTCGGCGCGATCGTCGGCCTCGCCGCCGCCTACCGGCGTCTGCGCGGACGCGAGGGGATAGGCCTGGGCGACGCCAAGCTGCTCGCGGCGGCGGGAGCCTGGGTTTCCTGGGAGGGGTTGCCCGGCGTGCTGCTTTTGGCGGCCGGCGGTGGCCTGGCCGGCGCCCTGGTAACCCGCCTCGTCACCGGCCGGCTGTCGGGCCAGGACGCCCTGCCCTTCGGCCCCTATCTCGCCGGAGGATTCTGGCTGGTCTGGCTCTACGGCCCCATCTTTGTCGGTTGAGCAGGCCGCAGGTCAGGCCCGCTAGCTCAATTCGGGTCGGAGATAGCCGAAGAGATCGAAGCGGACGACCAGCTCCGGGTTGTCGTTCTGCTCCTTGGCCGTACGCCTCACCCGCCGGTTCTTGATGTCCAGGTTGTCGATGAACACGAAGGGCTTGGCGGCCTCCAGCGAATAGAGGATACGCGCCAGGGACGGCAGGTTGGCGGTCAGCTGCACCCGCACCGTGACCTTGCGGAACTCCCCGTCTGCCGAGGTCGGCAGGATCTGGATGCTGCGCAGGGCACCGCCGTTGGCCTCGATGGTCTGGCCGACGTCCTCCTGGAGCTCCGCCGCCGCGAGGGCGTCGGTGGTGCCGGCCAGATAGACCCCGCTGGCGGCGTGGCGCCGGGACAGGACATCCATCTGCTGCTTCAGCTTGGGATAGGCCTTGGATACGTTCTGGTAGCGCGCCAGCTGCTCGACCGTGCGATCCAGCTCATCGCCCGTCGTCCGATAGGCCGAGACGATGGGGTTCACCGCCAGCACGAAGACCAGCCAGAGGATGACCAGGAGTATGGTCAGGGCCAGGGCGCGGCTGGCCCACTTCGGCATCGTCGTGGTCATGCCTCTCCGCCTATTTCGACTCGTGGCAGCATCGTGTCGCTCCCGGTCCGATCCTCAGTAATCCCGCATTTACCTAAAATTGTCCTAACCGCGGCAATCCGCAAGGGCCGAGCGCTTGCTGCCGTCATTCCTCGGGAGGCGCACCGGTCGCGACCCGTCCGCTCAACCAGTCGACCTCGACCATCTTGCTCGCCCCGGCCCCCGACAGGGTGACCCGGCCGCCGGTCGACGTGCCGTCCGGAAAGAACCTTATCCGCCCGCGGCCCTCACCTTCGAGCTCCTGGGCGGCGGTCAAGAGCGTGACCTCGATGTCCTGGTCGATCTCATAGACCCGGCCGACGCCTTCGACCTCGAAGCGCCGCTCGTCGAGGTCGACGACCAGCGCGGTGTCGCGGTTGTCGCGGATCGCGCGGCTGCGCGCCTGGCGCAGCGCGGCCGCCAGGTCCCGGGTCGTCGCGTCGAGCTGGAGGCCGGGCAGCACCCGGTCGAAGGCGACCGGCACCAGGGAGAGCAGCAGGCTGATGATCGCCAGGACCACGAGCAGCTCGACCAGCGTGAAGCCCGAGCCCCGTGACCGGTGCCTGCTCACAGCGGCAACTCGTAGGCGGACAGCAGTGCCTGGAGCACGGAGCCGATCAGCACGACGATCACCAGGCCGAGGGCGATGGTGATCGCCGGCACCAGCAGGGCCAGCATGCGATTGATGGTCCGCTTGACCTCGGCGTCGTAGATGTCGGCCACCTGCAGGAGCATGGCCTCGAGCCGGCCGCTCTCCTCGCCGATCTCGATCAGGCGCACGGCGAGGTCCGGGAAGAGGTCCAGGTCTGCCAGGGGCCGGGCCAGGCCCTCGCCCTTGGCGAGCCGGCCGCGCACCTCCGAGACCTCGGCGGCGACCGCGCGGTTGCCGATCGCGCCGACCGCCATGGAGACCGCGTTGAGCGCGCTCACCCCGTTGGCGAGAAGGGTGCCGAGGGTGCGCGACAGGCGCGCGGCCTCCAGCTTGACCACCAGATCGCCGACCAGCGGCAGGCCCAGGACGAAGGCATCGAGGCGGGCCCGCCCGGCCTCGTCGGACAGCATCTGGCGCAAGCCCAGGATGAGCCCGAGGATCACGATGATCGGCAGCCACCAGAGCGTCCGGGCGAGATCGGAGAAGCCCAGGACGGCACTGGTGACCAGCGAGATCTCCGAGCCGGACTCCTCGAACAGGGGCCTGAGCTCCGGGATAACCACGGTGATCAGCAGCGTCAGGGACACGATCGCCACGACGACGACCAGCAGGGGGTAGAGCAGCGCGGTGACGACCTCGTCCTTGAGCGCCGCGCTGCGCTCCATGGTCTCGGCGAGGCGCTCCAGGACCGCCTCGAGGGTACCGCCGGCCTCGCCGGCGCGGACCATGCCGGCGTAATAGCTGGGAAAGACCGAGCCCTCGGCGTCTAGACCGTCGGCCAGGCTCTTGCCCGAGCGCACGCGCTCCAGGATCCGCTCCACGACGCCCCTGAGCGCCGCGTTGTCGGAAAGCGAGGCGAGGATCGAGAGCGACCGGTCGAGCGTCAGGCCGGCGCCCAAAAGCACCGACAGCTCGCGGGTGAGAAATCCGACCTGCTTGCCGGGTATCTTGCCGGCGCCCGTTCGCCGTTCGACCCGGCGCTGGCCGGCCGCGGCCCCGGCGCCGCGGCGCTCTTCGGCGCGGATCGGCACGTTGCCTTCGCGCCGCAGGCGCTCGACGGCCGCCGCCCGGTCCTTGGCCTCCAGCTCGCCCTCGACGACCTCGCCGGACGCCGACACCGCCTTGTACTGGAACCTGGGCATGAGCCGCTCACTCCTCCCGCGTCACCCGCAGGACCTCCTCCACCGTGGTCTCTCCGGCCAGCGCCTTGATCAGGCCGTCCTCGTACATGCTGATCATGCCGTTGGCGATCGCCGCCCGCTTGATATCGCCCACTTCGGAGCGGCGCAGGATCAGGCGGCGGATCTCGTCGTTGACCAGAAGGGTCTCGACCACGCCGGTCCGACCGAGGTAGCCGGTGCCGTGGCAGGCCTCGCAGCCGACCGCGCGCCACAGGCTGATCGGCTTGCCAGCGGCGACCAGACGCTCGAGTCCGAGCTGCGTTGCCAGCTCCGGCAGGACCGGCTCCTGGGTCCGGCAGTTCGTGCACAGGCGCCGGACCAGACGCTGCCCCGCGACGCCGGTCACGGTCGAGGTCAGCAGATAGTCGTCCACGCCCATGTCGAGCAGCCGCGTGATCGCCGAGGCTGCGTCGTTGGTGTGCAGGGTCGAGAGCACGAGATGGCCGGTCAACGCCGCCTGGACGGCGATTTCCGCCGTCTCCACGTCGCGAATCTCGCCGATCATGATGATGTCCGGGTCCTGGCGCAGGAAGGAGCGCAGGACGTGGGCGAAGCTGAGCCCGATCGAGGGCTGGACCTGGACCTGGTTGACCCCCTCGAGCTGGTACTCGATCGGGTCCTCCACGGTCAGCAGCTTCTTCTCCGGGCTGTTCAGCCGGATTAGCGAGGCATAGAGCGTCGTCGTCTTGCCGCTGCCGGTTGGGCCGGTGACCAGGAACACGCCGTGGGGATGGGTCAGGATTTCCTCGTAGGTCTGCTTGTTGCGCCCGGTGATGCCCAGCTTGGCCAGATCCAGCTCGACGCCCTGGCGGTCGAGCACCCGCATCACCACGCCCTCGCCGTGCATGGTCGGGATGGTCGAGACGCGCAGGTCGATCGGCACGCCGCGGATGGCGAGCTTGATCCGGCCGTCCTGGGGCAGGCGCCGCTCCGCGATGTTGAGGCGGGCCATGATCTTGACGCGCGAGACCAGGGCCGCTCGGAAGCGGGCCGGCGGCGGGTCGACCTCGGTCAGGACGCCGTCGATCCGGTAGCGCACCCGGACGCGGTTTTCGAAGGCCTCGATGTGGATGTCCGAGGCCCTGGCCTCGACCGCCTTGTTGATCAACTGGTTGACCAGCCGGATGACCGGCGCCTCGCTGGCCAGGTCCTTGAGCCGCTCGACGTCGAGATCCAGGCCCTCGCCGTCGCCCTCCGCCGCCTCCTCGACCTCGCGCGCCCCGCCGGGTCCGCCCGAGCCGTAGAGCCGCTCGATCGCCGCCTCCAGCTCCGAGGCCTCGGCGACGCAGAGCAGCAGGTCCATCTCCGCGCGCAGGCGCAGGGCGTCGATCGCGTAGTCGTCGAGGGGGTCGGCCATGGCCATGACCAGGCCGTCCGGCCGCTCGCTCAGGGGCAGGGCCCGCACCTCGCGCAGGAACCGCGGCTTGAGGCGGTCCTCGAGCACCGGGCTGGCCGGAAAGTCCTGGGCCGCCACGAGGGGAAGCTGAAGCTGCTTGGACAAGGCCTGTGCCACGTCCCGCTCCGAGACCAGGCCGAGCTTGGGCAGCAGGGAGACCAGTCGCTCGCCGCTCGATTCGCCCAGGCGGCGCGCCCGGTCCAGCCCGGCGGCGTCAAGCTTTCCGGCGGACACCAGCATCTCGCCCAGCGACGCCTCGAAGCCGGCAACGTCCTCGACCAGGGTCACGGCAATTAATCCTTTCGACGAGCGGGGCGGCGGCCCGTTAACCAAGACCGCCGCGAGCCTAAAACTGGCAGGTGGCGACGGGTCATGCAACCACCTCGCCCGGGGCCTTCCCGGGCCTATGGGCACGGCGCCCCCGGCAGCCTCGCAGACCTTGCTTTGCAAGGGGTTAATCCGCATTTCTCACACTGTCCATGGCCTGCGCGGCGCTGTCCGGCCGACAGGGCAGGAAAGCCGCGCGGCGCGATGCGGGGACATCGGGCAAGCGGCTTGACGCGCCCTGTCGGCCGGACAGCGCCGCCCGAAGGGTCGCGCCCAGCCGGGCGTCGGCTGCGTCGAAGGCCTCGACCGTAGCCCCCGCTACGCTTTTCGGCCTTCTCCTAGCCGAGCGCGCCGCCTGAACGCGACGCAGACCGTGGACAGTGTGAGAAATGCGGACTAGCGCAGCCCCTTCACCTCCGCCGGCTATTCCACACCAATTTCATGGTCTTGATCCAAATCAAGCAATCGATGTCCGGGCGGCGCTAGATTTATTGATCACAATCGATAATTACGTCGAAGCCCATGACAGCGGCAGAGCAAAGAGCCCATCGGCCGGCCCGGAACCAAGGTACGGGGGAGCGGTGCAGCCCTGCGGTGAGCGACGAGGTGCCGCGCCTGGACGACGTGCGCCCCGGCGACCGGATTCGCCTGGCCAAGGGCGAGGTGCTGGTCCGCGAGGGCCAGTACGGCGAGGACGAGTATCGGGTCGCGTCCGGACTCCTGATGCTGTTCAAGTCCCTGCCGGACGAGCGGCGGCAGGTGGTGGCCTTCCGGTTCCCCGGGGAGCTGGTCATGCTGCGCCGCCGCGACAAGCCGTGGCCGGTCACCGTCCAGGCCTTGATGCCCTCCACGGTGACCCGCGTCGGCGGCCGAGCCAGGAGCGCGGATCCGCAGCTCTACGAGGAGGCCGGCGACCAGATCGCCCTGGCCCAGGATCTTGCGATCATTCTCGGTGCCAAGAACACAGAAGAGCGTGTCGCCTCCTTCCTGCTCCAGCTCGCCCGGACGGGCGCCGCGGTGGCGGCCGACGGCAATCTTCTGGTGCTTCCCATGTCGCGGACGGTGATCGCCGACTACCTGGGGCTCGCGCCCGAGACGGTGTCGCGAGCCTTCACCCGCTTGGCCGATTGCGGCCTCATCGCCCTGCCGCGGCCCAGCCGCGTCGAACTGCTCGACCGCTCGACCCTCGAGGCCCTGTCCAAGGGGCAGCCGGTAGAGCTGCAGGTCACACGGGGCGGCGACAAGGCGTGATCGCCGTGAGGTGCCTCCGGCCTGTCCCCTAGAGCGGGATGATTTGAAGCCGGTTCGGCTTCAAATCTGAATCCCGCTCTAATTCAATAGTTTAGAGTACGATTCAGATATGAGGTCGACCTCATATCATCGTGCTCTGGGCTGGAGGTGGGCGGCCTGATAGGCTACATAACGGGTAACGGCACGTTCGGGGCGCTGCGCGCCTCTGGCGGAGCTTTTACGGAATTTGACTTGCGTCAATTACAGGCCTTGTCCGGGTTGCGATTCTCGGGGCGGGCATTGGGGGAGGTTCGATGAACTACGAAGAGTTCTTCGCCGATAAGCTGAAGGGCCTGAAGGGGGAGGGCCGCTACCGGGTCTTCGCCGACCTGGCCCGCCGGGCCGGCGCCTTCCCCTTGGCCGACAACGTGGTCGGCGAAAGGCGGCGCGAGATCACCGTCTGGTGCAGCAACGACTATCTCGGCATGGGCCAGCACCCGGTGGTGCTCGAGGCCATGGCCGGGGCCGTCGGCGAGTTCGGGGCGGGGGCCGGCGGCACCCGCAACATCGCCGGCACGTCCCACCCGCTGGTCGAGCTCGAGGCCGAGCTGGCCGACCTGCACCGCAAGCCGGCCGCGCTGGTCTTCACCTCCGGCTACATCGCCAATTCCGCCACTCTCTCGACCCTGGCCTCGCTGCTGCCGGGCTGCGCGATCTATTCGGACGCCATGAACCACGCCTCCATGATCGAGGGCATCCGCCACAGCCGCGCCGAAAAGCACATCTTCCGGCACAACGATCCGGAACACCTGGAAAGCCTGCTGGCGCGCGTGGATCGCGACCGTCCCAAGATCGTCGCCTTCGAATCGGTCTATTCCATGGACGGCGACATCGCGCCCATCGCCGAATTCTGCGACGTGGCCGACCGCCACGGCGCCATGACCTATCTGGACGAGGTCCACGCGGTCGGGCTCTATGGGCCGCGCGGCGGCGGCGTTGCCGAGCAGCGCGGCCTGATGGGCCGGATCGACGTGATCAACGGCACCCTGGCCAAGGCCTTCGGCGTGATCGGCGGCTATATCGCCTCCTCCTCCGAGATCGTCGACACGGTGCGCAGCTTCGCACCGGGCTTCATCTTCACGACCGCCCTTCCGCCTGCCGTGGCGACGGGCGCGCTGGCCTCGGTGCGCCACCTGAAGGGCAGCTCCGTGGAGCGCGAGCGGCACCAGGAACGGGCGGCGGCCTTGAAAGCCAGGCTGCGCGAGGCCGGCCTGCCGGTCATGGCGTCGGAGACCCACATCGTGCCGGTCCTGGTCGGCGACCCGGTGCGCTGCAAGCAGGTGACCGACATCCTGATGGACGAGTACGGCATCTACATCCAGCCGATCAACTATCCCACCGTGCCGCGCGGCACGGAGCGCTTGCGGATCACGCCCGGCCCCCTACATAGCGACGAGAAGATGCGGGCGCTGGTCGAGGCCTTGACGGAGATCTGGCGGCGGCTGGCGATCGACATCGCGGCGTGACGAGACCGCTACCAACAAGGACCGCCATCTGACCATGTCTTCTCCGACGCTGGCCGCCCGGTTTCACCGCTTCGCCAACCCGGGGCGCTTCCTGCGACTGGCGGACGCGGTTCTGCCGTGGCTGGTGGGCGTGACGGTGGCCTGCCTGATCGGCGGCCTCTACCTGGGCTTTTTCGTGGCGCCGGCGGACTATCAGCAGGGCGAGACGGTGCGGATCATGTACGTCCACGTGCCGTC
>CAJHYG010000675.1_pt1 | contig 12431 bp, 9 predicted proteins | sample 9198781 | NCBI WGS metagenome assembly CAJHYG01 (sample SAMEA7708359, study PRJEB35096) | sediment metagenome | biome: marine neritic benthic zone biome [ENVO:01000025]; feature: sediment [ENVO:00002007]; material: shallow marine sediment [ENVO:03000034] sea grass bed [ENVO_01000059] ... | reverse complement strand
CCGGGCACGATGCCGAAGCCAAGGCGGAGGCCAAGCCCGAGGCGGAGGCGCACCATGGCGGGTCGACGCCGGCGCACGAGCTGGGCGGGTCGATACAGGTACACACGGTCCACATGGCCGGCCAGTCGCGCACCTTGACCCATCACATCCTCATGGAATTCCTGCTCGCCGCCCAGGGCATCGAGACGGCGGATAAGCTCGAGGATCTGCGGCAAGCCCATGCGGAGTGCGAGGCGATACTCAGGGGCCTGCGCCACGGCGACGAGAGCCTCGCCCTGAACGGCACGAGCAATCCGGAGATCCTGGACGACATCGATCTGGTCGAACTGCATTGGGCCCGGTTCGCCGACAAGGTCTTGGACAGCGTCAACAGCGGAGCGGTCACGGACCAGCAGGTCACGGACGTCGACAAGCTGTCCGGGCCGTTGCTGGGCGCCATGGACACCATGGTGGCCGCGTTCGAGTATTTCGCCTACGGCGGCCGCACCTTCTCGGTGCTGAGCCAGACCGTCGGCGTGGCCCAAAAGCAGAGCTCGCTGACCCACAAGATGGCCCGTCAGGTACTGCTCATCGCCTACGGCCACGAGGTCGAACGAAATCAGATCAGGCTCGCCGACTCTTTCGAGACGTTCGACCGGGTCCTGACAGGGCTGGTCAAGGGCGACCCCAAACTCAAGGTCCTGCCGGCACCGACTCCGGAGTTGAGGGAGCAATTTGCGGTGGTCGAGCGGCTGTGGGCCGATCTTCGGCCGATCATCGAAAGCACGCTCAAGTCGGGCCGGCCCGACGGCGTGGCGCTGGACGGCATCGCGCATCGAAGCATGCGGCTGGCCGCGGAGCTGGACCAAGCGGTCGAGCTTTATCACAACCTCTGAACGGGGCACGACGACCATGAAGCAGACGATGCGGAGCCGGGCGGCCGGGTGGGTTTCGACGGCCGTGATTGCCGGGCTTTTCTTCTCGTTTCAGATTTCGGCTCAGCATAATCCGGCCATTGCCCAGGCCGGACATGGGGAGGGCCACGGTGCGCCGGCGACGCACCACGAGCTGGGTGGAGCGGTGCAGGTGCACACGGTCCACATGGCCGGCCGGTCGCGCACCTTGACCCATCACATCCTCATGGAGTTCCTGCTCGCCGCGCAGGGCGTCGACACGGCGGACAAGCTCGAGGATCTCCGGCGGGTCCATGCGGAGTGCGAGGCGATACTCAGGGGCCTGCGTCATGGCGACGAGGGTTTGGCCCTGAGCGGCACCACCAATCCGGAGATCCTGGACGACATCGACCTGGTCGAACTGCATTGGGCTCGGTTTGCCGACAAGCTCCTGGATAGCGTCGACAGCGGAGCGGTCACGGCAGAGCAGGTCGCGGACATCGACAGGCTGTCCGGGCCCTTGCTGAGCTCTATGGACGCCATGGTGTCGGCGTTCGAGTATTTCGCCTACGGCGGCCGCACCTTCTCGGTGCTGAGCCAGACCGTCGGCGTGGCCCAGAAGCAGAGCTCGCTGACTCACAAGATGGCTCGCCAGGTCCTCCTGATCGCCTACGGCCACGAGGTCGAACGGAATCAGATCAGGCTGGCCGAGTCCTTCGAGACGTTCGGCCGGGTCCTGACGGGTCTGGTCAGCGGCGACCCCGAGCTCAGGGTTCTGCCGGCGCCGACCCCGGCCTTGAAGGAGCAGTATGCGGTGGTCGAGCGGCTGTGGGCGGATTTTCGGCCGATCATCGAGAGCACGCTCAAGACGGGCCAGCCCGACGGTGTGGCGCTGGGCGGTATCGCCCATCGAAGCATGCGGCTGGCCGCGGAGCTGGATCAGGCGGTCGAGCTGTATCACAACCTCTGACAGGGTCGGGCGCTTCCAAACCACGAAGGTGTCGTCGGTTCCTCAGTGGACCCGTTCGCCGGGCCAGGGCTCGGCGCGCAGGACCTCGTCGATGGCGCGCAGCACGGCGCGCCAGTCGCGGTAGCCCTCGATGTCGCCGCTGTGGAGCTTCAGGTCGGCGAACTTGCCGGCGCACTCCGGCGCCCGCTCGCCAAAATTGCTGATCAGCGTGCAGGCCGATCGATAGGCCTCGTATTCGGTTCTCATCTTCCTGCCTTCCCTGTCCCGGGCGCCGCCTTGTTCCGGCGGTCTCTCCCGTCCGGCAGACTAACCGGCAAGCGGCACGATACTCAAGCGCGCGGGACTCCGGGCCGCGTCCCGGTCGGAGATGCCGTCGAAAGAATGCATGGGGCGTCCGCCTTTTCCGCCAGCCCGGTCCGCGCCCGCCCCGTGAGCGGAAGTCGCCACGTGTGAACCGGAACCTCGGTTCCTGGGCCCTGAGCCGGCCTACGAGCGATAAGGCTTGCCATCGTCGGGCGGCCCACGAAGACCGAACCGTCGAGCGATGTAGCGGGTTTGCCATCCAGCGGTATTCGCCGGCACTGATTCACATCATTTGCGGTAGTTGCGGCGCAGGTTACTAATCCGTTCGGCGAAATCTCGCAGGACTACACTGATCATGAGGATCACTTCGCTGGCCTCAATCGCGGCGGCCGTCGCTGTCCTTTCCGTCTTCGCCTTCAATCCGGCGCCCTCGCATGCCGACGCTCTGGAGGAAGGACGGGCGGCAATCGCTGAAGAGGACTACGGCAAAGCGCTCCGTCTCCTGATGCCACTGGCCGAGCAGGGCAACCCCGTCGCACAAAACGCCATCGGCGTTCTCTACCAGAATGGCTGGGGCCTCGAGCAGGACCACGGCGAGGCGATAGGGTGGTTTCGAAAGGCAGCCAGACAGGGAGAACCGAAGTCGCACTTCAACCTCGGGACAATGTACGAAAAGGGGTGGGGCGTGACCCGGGACTGCGGCGAGGCCGAGAGGTGGTACCTGGCACCGGCAAAGCGGGGCAACCCGGTCGGGCAGGTCAAATTGGGGGACATGTACTACGAGGGTGGCGACTGCATCGAGAAGGATTTCGTCGAGGCCGTGAAATGGTACCGCAAGGCGGCGGAACAAGGGGACCCGGTCGGGCAAACCAGTTTGGGCCGCATGTATTTCGGAGGTGAGGGCGTCAAGCAGGACTTCGCCGAAGCCATGAAGTGGTATCGCCAGGCAGCCGCGCTGGGTCTGGCAGAGGCACAGTTCTATCTCGGGATGATGTTCGAGTTCGGTCTGGGCGTGGCGCAGGACAAGACAGAGGCCCTGAGTTGGTACCGTCTGGCGGCCGAGCAAGGGCACCCTCCTGCGATGCCAAGGGTCGAGGCCCTGGCGCCTTCAGCGGTTCCCCGATCTCTCCCTCCGGAAGCCCGATGGGTGCCCAGTCTCGAGACGGTACTCGCGGCCCCTGCCGCAGTCTTGGCAGAGGCTCTCCATCTCACGAAGCAAACAATTGGCTTGCTGCCTCTTGTTGAGAAGGGAGTAGCGCTTCATACGGGTCTGATACCAGGTGTTGCAATAGACCGGAACAATCTCGACGCGGCCCGGTCGGTGCTGGAGTCCCGGCGGGCGGTCTATGAGACCGCGGTGGCGCGAAGGGGCTACAAGTCGATTTCGGGGGCCTATCGGGCCAAAGCCACCTCGTCATGCCGGCGGGCAGGATCGGCATGGGCAGGAAGCATAGGCGGAGGCGAGATTCGTAACCTCGAGATCAAACAGGACGGCTTCTCCATCGAGCTTGTGCATCGGCCGGCCCTTCCCTTCAAGGTGACGGGTGTCGTCGTGGAGTCCGCCCTCGCATTCACCGATCCGATGAACTCGGATTACGTGTTCATTGGAAAGATCAAAGCCGACAAGCTCAAAATACGGCCCGATGTGGACAGCATTCTGGCTGCATGGCCCGGCTGGGCCAGTCCGCCTAGCCGAAAAGACCTTCGGAAATGCAAAGTTACCCTTGTGCCAAGGAAATGATACAGCCTGCCGAATGACGAGGACCGGCTGCCGACTCCGGTGTCGGAGGTCCAGACGTTTGCCCATTCACAGGAAGCCGGTCGCTTGTTCCGGCACCGCCGCTTCCGGCTCCCGCTCCAAGCGGAATTGATCCGCATCATGGCGCTGGCCCGCGATCCGGACTGGCCTGGGCTCTTCCGCGTCTTCCATTCGCGGCAATTGCCGCGAGAGCACGACGAGGTCTGGTGGACGACTGCACAGGGAGCAACATCATGATCCGGGTCATCAAGGCTTGGGCCATAATCCTCGGCTGCGCGGTGCTGATCAAACCGGCTTCGGCAGCGGCGCTCTGCGACAGGCCCTTCGTCGAGGTCTTCCGCGATGTCGCGCCCTCCGTTGTGCGCGTTCTCTCGATTGCCATCGACCCCTTCAGCCTGACCGAGCGGGTTCAGATGGGAACTGGATCCGGGGTGGTGATCGACGACGACGGCCACGTGGTCACCAATGCTCACGTGATCCACGATGCCCATGAGATCGTGATCTCTGTCGACGCCGACGACTTGCGCGAGGTCGAAGTCGTCGGGCTCGACCCGATCTCGGACTTGGCGGTCGTGAGATTGAGGGACCGCAGCGTTCGGCTGACAAAGGCCAGGCTGGGCAGCGCCGAGGGCTTGAAGGTCGGCGAGGAGGTGTTGGCGGTGGGCCACCCCCTCGGGCTCGACAAGACGGCCACCCAGGGCATCGTTTCGGGGACCGGCCGGTTGGTGCTCCTCTCGCCCATGAGCTGGCTCACGCCGATGCTGCAGACCGACGCGGCGGTCAGTCCGGGGAACTCCGGGGGACCGCTGGTCAATCGCTGCGGTGAGGTGGTCGGCATCAACACGCTGGCCGGACGAATGGGCCAGAACATCAATTTCGCCATTCCGATCGACATCGTCCAAGGCCTCGTTCCGCAGATTGTGGCGCAGGGTCGCGTGATCCGTCCATGGCACGGTATTCACGGCCGGCTTGTGCCCCCGGTGCTGGTGTACACGCTCGGCATCCCGCCGGGTTTCATGGTCGAGACCGTCGAGCCGGGCAGCCCGGCCGAGGAGATCGGTCTGCGCGGCGACCGCCTGCCCGTGACCATCGGGACGGACGAATTCCTGCTCGGCGGCGACGTAATCGCCAAGGTCAACGGAGAGGCTCTGACGGACATGGAAACGGTGATCCGTATCGTGAAAGGGCTGAAGGTCGGCGACACGGTGAAGCTGGAATATCGACGCGACGGGAGCGTACTGAGCGCCGAGGTCGTCCTGCCCGAGCGGCCGATTCTGCCTGGCGACGTGCAGCGCTTTCGCCAGTGGCGACAACGCAGCTTCGAAGACTAGCGGCGCCGGAAGCTCGCGCCAGGATCCTGAATGAACTGTCCCAATCCGGCGACACCTTGTCTCGCGGCGGTCGGCGAGGGTGAAAAGTGCTGCCTTCCGGACATGCCAGCCGTTCAGGTCGTCCTCGGTCGGTTGGGGCAACCGGTCGAGCCGTCGCCGGCATGGGGCCTGCCGCGCGGGCCGAGGCGAACGCCGGGCCGAAGCCGCCGGTATCTCACCTCCTCGAGCCTGCAGGGATTGGCGCACGGCGCCTCGGCGTTGAGCACGCGCCCGGCGATCGGCTCGAAATCGGCGCGGAAATGGACCGTGCTCTTGACCACGACGACGCGCTGTTCGGCCGGATCGATGCCGAGGTGCGTGAAGATCGCCCGGTCGAGGCACTGGCAGCGCTTGGAGCCGACCACGACGCGGACGTCCGCCCCGCTGTCGAGCACCCTGAGCACGGCCGTCGGCCCCAGGTCGGCGACAGAGCCGCGAGCAGGCCCGTGGTGTCGGACGTGGCGCCGGCCCCCGGGTTGTCTTGCACGTCGGCGATCACGGCGGGCTTGCCCGACGCCGCGGACATGGCTGCCCGCACCGCCGCGGCGGGCGGCATCAGGTCGTCGTGAAACGACGCCTCGGCCTCTTCGAGGGCGCTCATCAAGCGCTCGGCTTCCGCGGTTTTCGTGGCGTGTGGTTTGGTCGTTGGCCCTGCCACTCTTTGACTCGATGCCGAGTTCCTTGCGTCACTGAAATCTGCGCGCCGTGCCCCAATTGTAGCTCAGGCTTACCCTGCACACGCTGCTCGTATAGAACGTTTCGTGTCGCCCACCTGGCTTATCGATTCCCGCCGGAAATCTAACCACATCCAAGAATATGCCTTCTGGCCCCAACGGCATTGAGCCCTTCGAGACTTCACCGTTCGATCGAGAAACATACCTGACTGCCTCGCCCGGCGGGAAACCTTCACCCGTTATCAGAAACGCATAGTTATTAACCATTTGGAGTGAGATTCGGCAAGGACCGTCCTGGTCCTCCAATGGAAATGGGATCACTCGTGTCCAAGCTTGAACGCTGCCGTCAGCGGAAACCACGCCTAATCCCCACCACTCTCCGATCGTGAACTCGTGGATCGAAAATCTGAGCTTAATGGAGACGAGTTGACCGGTCGCATCCACCCGGTGCTCATAGCCGCGATCGTCAAACTCAGAGGGTAGGGGTGCAGGCTTTGCGCCCTTCATTGCCATTCCGGTATCGTGGAGAAAGACATTGTACGCCTTGTCGGCGGGGAACCCCTCGGTCACGACGTCTAGTTGACGCGCGTGCTCTTGTCGCCGCGGTCGCGGCTTACCTCGCGAAGCCTCAATCGGACGCCCGGTGTGGCGTTTCTCTCGCCCCAGCTGAAATCCGGGGGTGCTTTCGGCGGCGTGTTGTGTTCGGCAGCAGTGCAGCCTGAGAGAAAAACAACGAACCCTACGCCAAGAACTATGGCGTACGCGACCAATGAACCGGGAACAACCCGCCAATTTGGATACAGGGTACGGCCCAGCCACCTCCTTCGGCCATCATTCCATCTTCTGCTCCGAGGATGGTCGTTTTCCATTTGATCCTCTAGTTTACGATGCCCCGTTGATGCGTTGCCGGTTCGAACCACAAAGCACATCTGGCACCAGGTGTCGGTGATCTACCGCAAAGGGCGAATGTTCCTTCCGAGATCTCTTGCTGGTCGGAATTTGCCTGTCGGGGCGAGGCTCACAGGTTGCGAAGGCACCAAAGGTCTGGGGGGCTAATCCCAGCGCACCCGGCGAACTATGGGACAGCTCGGGATTGTTCCTGATGATCGATCTTTAGCCCCTCCGCCAAATGGGAGGTCGTAGGCCCGTCCTCGGTTGAGAGCGGCGGTTCACCTCGGCCTCTCCGCGCGGCCGATCCGGCCGCGCGAGGCAACATCCGGCTTCGTCATGCGGTCTTGGCGTTCCGGGTCTCGAATCGAGACACGGTGCCGGCTAGGCTGCCGGCTGGCATCGGGGGCAGAGGTAGCCGGTGCGCCCGCCGACCTTCGCGGTTTCGAGCGCGGTCCCGCAGCGCGGGCAGTGTCCGCCCTTCTCGCGGCGGGGCAGGAGATAGTCCGCCGGCAGCCGGTCGAGGAAGGTCTCGGACCCGGTGCCGCGCGCGATGGCGGTCTCCAGCACCCGGCGGAGCGTTCGATTGAGGACCTCGGCCTCCTCCGGGGTGAGTCCGTCGGTCCGGCGCGCGGGATGCAGGCGGGCCTGGAACAGGATCTCGTCGGCGTAGATGTTGCCGATGCCGGCGAGCGCCGACTGGTCCATGAGCGCCGCCTTGACCGCGCGGCGGCCGCGCAGCACGCGGGCCACGAAGGCCTCGAGGTCGACGGCCGGGTCGAGGGCGTCGGGGCCGAGCCCTTCCGCGGCCAGGAAGCGGTCCGGGTCCTCGGCCAGGCCGAGCCTGCCGAGAAGCCGGACGTTGGTGTAGGCGAGGCGCCGCCCGCTTGCGAAGTCGAAGCGCACGCGGTCGTAGGGCGGATCCTCCGCCGGGTCCTCGAAGGGCGCGAGCCCACCGGTCATGCCGAAGTGGAACGTCAGCCAGCCGCCGTCGTCGAGACCGACCAGGAGGTGCTTGCCGTGGCGCCGCGACGAGACGAGACGCCGGCCTTGCAGGCGCGCGGAAAAGGCCGCGGGGGAGAGGTTCCCCAAGAGCCGCGGCGCCGTTACGGTTACGCACGCCACGGTCTCGCCCAGGGCGGTCTCGTCCAGGATGCGCTTGAAGCGCTCGACGTCCGGCAGCTCGGGCATGCCGGCATTATCGGGTCAATCGGCCAGCAGGTACCAGGCGTATTCCTGGGCGGTGATGCGCGACTCGACGGTCTCCAGCTCGCGGGCCTTGCACTCGGCGTAGGTCTCGACGTAGTCGGCGCCGAGATAGCCGGCCAGCACCGGCCCCTCGCGCAGGCGGCCCAGCGCGCGCAGCGGCCGGAACGGCAGCTCGGGGTCGTAGTAGCCGCAGGCGTTGCCCTCGGCGGGCGGGCCCGGGTCGATCTTGTTCGCGATGCCGTGGTGCAGGCCGGCCAGCGCCGTGGCCAGGGTCAGGTAGGGATTGGCGTCGGCGCCGGCCACCCGGTGCTCGATGCGCCGCGCCGGTCCGCCCTGGATCGGGATCCTCAGCGCCACCGAGCGGTTCTCGAAGGCCCAGGTGCGCCGGGTCGCCACGAAGTTGTCGGGCTTGAAGCGGCGGAAGGAGTTCACGTTGGGCGCCAGGATGGCCATGGCCTCGGGCAGGGTCTCCAGGATCCCGCCGATGGCGTGCTTCAGTGTCGCGCTGGCCTCGCCCTTGGGACCGTCGAAGACGTTGCGCCCCTTCTTGTCGAACAGGCTGACGTGGAGGTGCAGGCCGCTGCCCGCCTGCTCGGCGTAGGGCTTGGCCATGAAGGTCGCCTGGAGGCCGTGGCGCCGCGCCGTGCCGTGGACCGCGCGCTTGAACATGACGCAGTGGTCGGCGGCCAGGAGCGGGTCGTCCAGGTGCTGCAGGTTGATCTCGAACTGGGCCGGCGAGTGCTCGGCGGAGATCGCGCCGGTGGCGATGCCCTGGGCGGCGCAGGCGGCGGCCACGTCCTCCAGGAAGCCGGAGAAGTCCTCGACCGAGGCCATGCCGTAGCACTGGGTGCCGGACTCGCGCTGGCCGGTCACGGGCGAGAGCGGCGGCTGCGGCGCGCCCTCGGGCGTGCGCTCCCGGTCCATCAGGTAGAACTCCAGCTCGAAGGCGACCACCGGCTGAAGCTCCAGCTCCGCCACCCGGTCCAGCACGCGCTTCAGCACGTTGCGCGGCTCATAGACGTAGGGCGTGCCGTCCTGGCCCTCCAGGGTCAGCATGGCCTGGGCGGTCGGGCGCTGGGCCCAGGGCACCGGATGCAGCGACCCGGGGATCGTCCGCACCACCTGATCCGGGTCGCCGTCGTCGAAGCCCAGGCCGTGGGGGTTCAGGGTCGCACCCTCGGCGGAGAGCAGGAAGACCGAGCCGGGCAGGGCGGCCCCGCTGTCGAACAGCTTGGCGAGCTGCGCCGCCGGATAGCGCTTGCCGCGCACCACGCCGGAGAGGTCGGCGAAGAAGAGATCGACCGCCACCGTGTCCGGGTGGGCCTTGAGGTACTTGGCGACCTCGGTCGATACCGATGCTTTGGAGTCGGGCATGGGCCGCATAAGGCTCCGGGAGACGGCCTTCGGTCAAGACGTGATCGAGGGCACTCTAGGTCGCCGAAGCTTAACCAGGGATAAACCCGGCGGTGCGCCGGCTCACGCGATTTCGGCGACGCAGTCGACCTCGACGGCGACGCCGACCGGCAGCGACCCGGCGGAGACGGCGGCGCGGGCGTGGCGGCCCTTGTCGCCGAAGACCTCGACCATGAGGTCCGAGGCGCCGTTGATCACCTTGGGCTGGTCCGTGAAGTCCGGGGTAGAGTTGACGAAGCCGCCCAGCTTGACGATGCGCTGGACCCGGTCCAGGTCTCCGCCGCAGGCTGCCTTGAGCTGCGAGACGATGTTGATGGCGCAGAGCCGCGCCGCCTCCTGGCCCTGCTCGACGGTGTAGTCGCTGCCGACCTTGCCCTGGTACTTGAACTGGCCGTCCTCGACCGTGACCTGGCCCGAGACGAAGACCAGGTTGCCGGTCACCACATAGGCCACGTAGTTGGCGACCGGCGCGGCCGCCTCCGGCACCACGATCCCCAGTTCCTTCAAACGCGCGTCGACGAAACCGGCCATGATCTTGTCCTTCCCCTCGAAAGAAATCGGGCCGCAAGATAGCCGCTGGACCCTCCCGCGGCCAGTACGGATCGAAAGGCACCGATCGATTCTACACCCTGAAGACAACACGAAAATGTGATATCAATAATAACTAAATAAAAAAAATTAATCATTCAAACAAAGAAAATTAATAAGATTGTGGAATTTGGTATGATTAAATATACACCATTCGTTTATCAATATTTAAACAACAAGAAGAAAATATTATTACAGAGTAAGTAATTTATTTACTGCAATACGGATGAATTTATCTTGTATATATGCAAACTATTCTATCTTCGTTTACTTTTGTTAATAACTTTTCGTGCCATGATTGCGAACAAGCAGGCTTTTGCGGACAGCGAAGGGGGAACGAAATGGTCAATTCAGCGCAAAAACGTAATGTGGCCGCCTGGGCAAGCATCTTGCTTGCCGCGCAGCTAGCGACAGCGACCGGCGCCGGCGCCGCCAAGCTCGGCCCGGTGAGCGCCGCCGACATCAACAACGACCCGAACATCGTCGAGGTCGAGCTGACCGCGACCGAGACGGAGGTCGAGTTGGCCGACGGCACGGAGACCAGGGTCTGGACCTATAACGGCCACCTGCCGGGACCGCTCATCGAGGGCAAGGTCGGGGATACCCTGATTGTCAATTTCACCAACGACTTGACGGAACCCACGACGATTCACTGGCACGGCCTCGAGCTTCCGGCCGAGATGGACGGCAGCAACATCGCCCAGCTCGCGGTCGAGCCGGGCGGGACCTTCCGCTACGAGTTCGTCCTCAAGGATGCCTCGACCTTCTGGTATCACTCGCACATCGACAGCAACGCTCAGGTCGAGATGGGTCTGGCCGGCGCCCTGGTCGTGCGCGACCCCGCCGAGGACGAGTTTCTCGGTTTGCCGACAAAAAGGGAGCACGTGCTTGTGCTCGACGACATTCTGCTCGACGAGACCGGACAGGTGGCCGAGCCCTTCCCCGCCGACCCGATCGAGAACGCCATCACCCACGTGAACGGCCGGATCGGCGACATCCTCCTGGTCAACGGCCATGTGGCCCCGAACCGCGGCGTCAAGCGCGGCGAGCCCCTGCGCCTGCGGCTCGTCAACGTCTCGAACTCCCGCTTCATGCGCCTTTCGATCCCGGGGCACACGCTCTATCAGATCGGCGGCGACGGCGGCCTGCTCGAGACGCCGGTTGCGCTCGAACCGATTGGGATGGTGCCGGCCGGCCACGGCGGCCATCACATGGTCTCGGACCCAGACCTCTCCAAGGGCCTCCTGCTGACCCCGGGCGAGCGCGCCGACGTGGTCTTCACGCCCAACGGGGACGGCAAGCTTGCGCTCCAGTGGCACGACATGCCGCGCGGCAAGCACACCGCCTTCTACAAGCCGGACGGCGGCATCGGTCTCGGCCACGCCCACGACGACGGCGCGGCGCATCCGAAGACGCTGATGACCTTCAACGTGGCCGGTGGCGAGGACGGACCCGAGTACGTCCCGCCGCTCAATCTGCGGACCATCGACCGGATCGACGTTGCCGGGGCCGAAAAGATCGTGCTCGAGTTCGGCCACACCCGGCCCAACCAGGATGGCGACATCACCTTCTTCGCGCAGCGCAAGAACGGCATGGGCCTGCCCTTCTGGAACCTCTCGCCCGAGGACGCGCCCAAGGTCGAGGTCGGCGAGACCCGCATCATCGAGGTGCGCAACCTGACCGGCGGCGACCACAACTTCCATCTTCACGGGTTCTTCGTCCAGCCGCTCGAGATCCAGTACAAGGACATGGACAATCCGGAGAACAACTTCGTCGTCCCGTTCGACCAGACGGAGATGAAGGACACGATTCATCTTCCCCGGCGGCCCGGTGCGGCGATGCGCAGCCAGGCGATTCTCCGCTTGGCCGTCAGGTTCGACGACACCGGCCGCGAGGGCGACGTCGAGGCCTTCGGCAAGGAGCCGGACGTCTTCGCCTCCGGCGGCTGGGTGATGCATTGCCACATCCTCGAGCACGCGGACAGGGGCATGATGAGCTTCGTACAGGTCTACAACCAGCTTCCCTAGGCCGTCGGCCCTTAGGAACCTGGCACGTAAAGGGGTGCGCGGCCAAAGTCGCGCGCCCCTCCTTCTTTGAGGACCGTCGGCGAGGCTGCCTGGCTACACGGGAAATCGCTCGAACCTGCCCACGACCCGGCCCCACAGGCTTTCGGCGAAGTAGAGGGCATGGGCGAGGAAGGGCGGCTCGCGGTGCAGCGTCATCTCCGTGGCCAACACGCCGGCGACGAGTTCCTGGCCGAAGGGCTCGGCGACACGGCCGCGATAGACCGAGACGATCTGGGAGTTCACCGTCGGATGGAGCAGCTCGGCCGCCGAGGAGGATATCACCGGGTGAAGGCGCTCGAGTGCCGCCACCGGGTCCGCT
>CAJHYG010000530.1_pt1 | contig 12565 bp, 11 predicted proteins | sample 9198781 | NCBI WGS metagenome assembly CAJHYG01 (sample SAMEA7708359, study PRJEB35096) | sediment metagenome | biome: marine neritic benthic zone biome [ENVO:01000025]; feature: sediment [ENVO:00002007]; material: shallow marine sediment [ENVO:03000034] sea grass bed [ENVO_01000059] ... | reverse complement strand
TGAACAACGCCGCCACGGCGGTGCTCATGGCGCCCATCGGCATCACGGTGGCGCAAGGGCTGGGCGCCAGCCTCGACCCCTTCCTCATGGCCGTGGCGATCGGCGCGTCATCGACCTACCTGACCCCCATCGGCCACCAGTCCAACCTCCTGGTCATGGGCCCCGGCGGCTACCGCTTCTCCGACTACTGGCGCCTCGGCTTGCCGCTGGACGTGATCATCGTCGCGGTGGCGGTGCCGATGATTTTGATGGTCTGGCCGGTTTAGGGGGGAGTACAGGGCGCGCCGCGAGGCGAGAATGTGTCAGCGGCGTCGACTCGCGAGAGCATCTCGGGACATCCAGTGTTGCCCGCAAAGTCGGCGAGGATCGATTTGGCTCATCACGGCAGGACGCGACTCACGGCCGACATCAGGCCAGGAAATTCGCCGCTGTAATGGGTACAGAGGAGCGGAACGACTCGCACATGTTGAGAAAATCGAAGTCGTGGCTTTTTTTAAGCGCGAACAATTGCCATGGGAAGCCTACACGAAAAGGTTGTTAGTTCTCACTGCCCGAGTTCTCTGTTAGTCTTTTGTATTGTTTGAAGGTTGCCGCGCCGCAGGCGGCACACGCATAAGATTCGTACAAATTGGTTCCGCCCCGCGTTGCGGTCATCATTACTTCTGCAAATGGGGAGAGTTTATCATGCAAGCATTTTTGAATCAGCACGCTGGCAAGGGGAGGTTGGGGTCCTGCTTACCAGCGTTCGTCAAGCCTTGGTGCGCGGCGATCGGCGCCGTCGCATTGTTGATGGCTCCTGCTCCGTTGCACGCGGCCGATGATGGAGGGGTAGATCTACCGGCGCCGGCCCAAGATTCAGAGTTCCAGCAGCCTTCCGAAGAGGAAGTCGAACTCGGCCGCATGCTCTTCTTCGATAAAGAACTCAGTGGAAACCGGAACATTTCGTGCGCAACTTGCCATTCGCCCCTCATCGCAACCGTCGACGGTCTCTCGACCAACATCGGCACCGGCGGACGGGGGCTCTCGGTCCTGCGCGACGCGGGCAACTTCCCGCCAACCGAATTCGATCCCCAATCGAGGGGCGCGCGGAACATGACACCGCTATTCAACCTGGGGCACGAGCAATTCGTGAAGTTGTTCTGGGACGGCAGGATCCAAGTCGACCCGAGTGTGCGGCAGGGCTTCGCCACTCCGGCCGGGAGCGACCTACCTTTCGGTTTCGACAACGCGCTCGCGGCACTCTCGATTTTCGCCGAAACCGATATTCAGGAGATGCTCGGGGAGGTGGGTACGAATGAGCTCGCCGATGCGGGAGCCAACGTGCACCCACAGATCGGTGTCTGGGATGGGCTGGTTGCTCGGCTCGGGGCGATACCCGAATATGTCGACCTATTCACCGCGGCATTCCCCAGGGTCGCCGGCAAGCCGAGGAAGATCACGATCGTGCACGTCGGAACCGCGATCGGCGCCTTCCAGGCGGTGGCCTTCCGATCGGATAACAGCCCCTTCGACCGTTTCCTGCGCGGCGATGACAACGCCATGAGCGAGAACGCCAAGCGGGGCATGGAGCTGTTCTACGGAGAGGCCGAATGCTCGTACTGTCATAGCGGCGTGTTCCAGACCGACCACGATTTCCACGCCATCGGCATGCCTCAGATTGGACCCGGGTTCGGGGATGGACCAACGGGCCACGAGGACTTCGGGCGCGAGGGCTTCACGGGAGATCCGGCCGACCGCTACCGTTTCCGCACGCCGTCGCTTCGCAATGTCGCACTGACGGGGCCATGGGGCCACAACGGCGCGTTCAACTCGCTCCGGGCGGTTGTTGAGCACCACTTGGCTGGCGAGGACTCGTTGAGGAGCTACGACCCGTCCCAAATAGTAATGCCGCCGCGCCCCGATCTCGATGCCCTGGATCTGATTGCGTTCAACGATGCGGCCATAACCGATGCGATTGCCAATGCCATCGAGATCGAGCCGCCGGACCGTGAGCTGTCCGAGCGCGATATCGACGATCTGATCGAGTTTCTCAATGCGTTGACCGATCCCTCGGCAGGTGACTTGAGAAAGTCTGTGCCAACGCGCGTGCCGAGCGGCCTACCGTTGGCAGAAATCAACTAGCCTCTGGTTTAGTGAGCGTTTTCGTCGAACCATAGCGAGTCTGATTTCACCGCCTCTCGAGCCAACTCTCCTCTACGCGAGACGGGGAGAGTTGGCTGACGCGCGGCTCGCCGGTAGCGACCGTCGTGATCCTGGCCGGCCAGGTCGTCATGGTGTAGGGCTGGTCGTCAGAGGATGCCCACAGTGTAGCGCGCTGGCGGCGCGCGGTGCCGGATGGCCCGCGAGGGCTGATGCCGGAAACCGGCCTCTCACTGTGTTAGGCTCGATGCCGAGCCAACACTGCCCGGACGGGCTTCGCGTCCGCTAATCTCATGCCGAGGGTGTCATGAAGCTTTACCTGGTTCAGCATGGAGAGGCCCTTCCCAAGGAGGTCGATCCCGAGCGGCCCTTGAGCGACCGGGGACGGCAAGACGCCGAGCGGCTCGCCGGCTTCCTCGCAGGCCGCGGCGTCCGCGCCTCGCGGGTCTGGCATAGCGGCAAGACCCGTGCCCGGCAGACCGCGGAGCTGCTCGCCGCCGCCGTGGCGCCCGGAGCGGAGGCCGAGGCCCGCGCAGGACTTGCGCCCAACGATCCGGCCGAGGCATTCGTCGAGACGCTGGCCGCTTGGCGCGAAGACGCCATGGTCGTCGGACACCTGCCCTTCATGGCGCGGCTCGTGACGCGTCTGGTGACGCGGAGCGACGATGGGAGAACGGTCGCCTACCTGCCGGGCAGCCTGGTCTGCCTGGAGCGCGACGAAGAGGGTTCCTGGGCCATCGCCTGGATGCTGCGGCCGGAGCTCATGGGCTGAAGACCGGCCACACTCGGCCGCCTCAACGGCCGGCCGTTTCCGGTCCCTCGCCGCCGAAGCGGGTCGCGAGCCAGCCGATGACCAGGCCGACCAGGGCGCCTTCGAGGGCGAACCAGAAGGGCGAGGTCAGGGGGCCGGCGGCGGACCCGAAGGCCGCCATCATCATGGCCCTGAACTCGTCATAGGCGAAGAAGGTCAGGACGAAGTTCATCCAGGCGCCGATGAAGGGCGCGCGCACCCACCAGGGCAGCGGCAGCCGCAGGACCGGGTGGCTGGTATAGACGCCGAAGACGCCGATGACCGCGCCCAGCGTCGTGTACCAGAGCAGGATGCCCCAGCGGATCAGCCAGCCCGCGTCGGGCGCGAAGACGGGCAGAAAGACGAAGCCGGCGAGACCGAACAGGAAGCCGACGGCCTTGCCGATGCCGATGCGCAGGGTGAGCGAGGGCTTGGTCGGTAGGATCGTGTCCATGAGGGCGCTCCCGTTGGGCCGTCGCGGCCGGGTTCTTGACGACGGTGTGATCTTCCTAGCCGCGAGGCCATCGCGCCTCATTGACTGAAATCAACCAGCGCGGATCTGCCGGTAGACGAAGGTCGTGCTGGGATTGATCCGCGGCCCGAGGTCCGGGCGATGTCCGCGATTGCCCCTTATCGGAGAGGTCTCGAGGTCGTACCGCGCGAGACGAACTGCAGTTCGCAAAGATGCCGCGTCGTCGTCAGGTTGCGCTCGGTGATCGACCGGGCGATCCGCGCTCCGGCGATCTTGCCGATTCTCCGCGCCGGAATGCGAATCGTCGTCAGGCCCGGCTCCATCTCCTCGGAGCCCTTGAAGTCTCCGATCCCGATCACCGAGAGCTCGTCGGGAACCGTGACGCCGATGGACTGCGCGGCGAAGACGGCGCCTTGGGCAATGATGTCGTTGCCGCAAAGCAGGGCGTCGGGCCGGGGCCGTTCGACCAGCAAGGCCCGGCAGGCCTCCTTGGCCTGGGAGATGCTGTAGGGAACCTCGAGCCGCCATTCCCCGGGGACCGCCACCGCGGCCCGGCGAAGCGCATCCTCGGCGCCCTGGAGGCGTTCGCGGGCGCGATCATTCCCAAGCGTTCCGGGAAACACCAACGCGATCCGGTCGTGGCCGAGTCCAAGCAGGTGATCGGCCGCAAGCCGTCCGGCGGCGAAATTTCGGGCGCCGACGCAGGAGATCCGCGAGTCTTCGCCATAGTTCCAGATCGCGATCGCCGGAATCTCCTGCTGCTCGATCAGCTGATAGCTCGCTTCGGCGTGCTCGAGGCCAATGAGGGCGATGCCGTCGACGCGATGCTCCAGGAACTTGCGCAGCAGCGCGTACTCCCGGTCCAGGTCATAGTGGTGCGAGGCGATCAGGATCGTGAAGCCTTCTTCTTCGACGCTTTCCGAGAAGGCCTGTATGACCTCGGCGAAAATGGCGTGGTCGATCGTGGGTACGATCAGGCCGACCGTGCCGCTCCGCCGGCCGTGGATGGTTTGGGCCGCCCGGTTGCGGATGTAGCCGAGCCGCTGAACCGCGCGCTCGATCTTCCGGCGGGTCTGGGGACGCAGCAGTTCCGGGTGATTGAAACTGCGCGAAACCGTCGACGGCGAGACGCCGGCGGCGTTCGCGACGGCGATGATATCCGCCTTATGTTTTTGTTTTACCACCGAAAAGTCGCGTCCAAAAAGTTGGAAAATGAAAACATTTGCAAAACTATTTTCATCACCTACCGTGATGAGTCAACGATAAGAAAGACAGGGAAGGATACGCCGGGAATGGAGTTCCTTGGCTATTTCGGCCAGGTGTTCGAGCCGACGTCCTTTGCGCTTCTGCTGGCGGGGACCATCGGCGGGCTGATCCTGGGCGCGACCCCGGGCCTGTCGCCGACCATGGCCGTGGCGCTCCTGATCCCCTTCACCTTCCATCTCCAGGCGGTGCAGGGACTGATCCTGCTCGGCGCCGCCTACACATCGACGGTCGCGGGCGGCGCGGTCAGCGCGATCCTGCTCAAGATTCCCGGCGCGCCCGCCAATATCGCGACGACGCTCGACGGACACACCATGGCCAAGCAGGGACAGGGCACGCGGGCGCTTCAGCTCTCGTTCCTGGCGTCGGCGGTCGGCGGGATCTTCGGCGTGCTTCTCCTGATCTTCCTGACGCCGGTTCTCGCGGGCTGGGCGCTGGCGTTCGGGCCGTCGCATCTCTTCTGGCTGGCGATCCTCGGCGTGACGGTGATCGGCTCGCTCGACTCGAGCTCGGTGGTGAAGGGGCTTCTGTCCGGCTGTATCGGGCTCTGGCTGTCGACCATCGGGTTCGACGACATCATGGGCGCTCAGCGGTTCATCTTTCACCCGGCGCTCGGCGGCGGGATCAACATCATCGCCGCGCTGATCGGGCTGTTTGCCATTCCGCAGGTGATCACCATGTTCACCAAGGGCCGCAGACCGACCCACATGGACGTCATCCAAGTCGAAAAGCACGCGCTCTCGGACGCGCTGCGCGAGCTTTTGAGGCGCCCCCGCGCGCTCTCGATCGGCACGATCAGCGGGTCGATCATCGGGCTGATCCCGGGCATCGGCGGGCAGATCGCGGGGCTCGTCGCCTACGATCAGGCCAAGAAGTTCTCGCCCGAGCACAAGAAATTCGGCACCGGGCATCCGGAAGGGTTGATCGCCGCCGAAAGCGCCAACAACGCAATGGTGGGACCGTCGCTGGTGCCGCTGCTCACCCTGTCGATCCCGGGCAGCCCGACGGCCGCGGTCCTCTTGGGCGGGCTTTTGATCCACGGAATCTTCCCCGGCACCGATCTCTTCGACAATCACCCGGCCGTAGCCTGGACCTTCATCAATTCGATGCTCGTCGGCCAGGTGCTCATGTGCCTCTTCGGGCTCTACGTGGCGGGATTGGCGGCGCGGGTGGCGCAGGTGCCGCAGTCGATCATGGCGGCAGTGGTGCTGGGGCTTGCGGTCTTTGGCAGCTACTCGGTCCAGAGCTCGATGGGCGACGTCTACGTCATGGCCGCACTGGGCGTGATGATGTACTTCCTCGAGCGGTTCGGCTATTCCGCCGCTCCCCTGGTCCTGGGCCTGATCCTCGGCCCGATCGCAGAGGCGAACTTCATCCAGGGCTCGATGATCGCCAACGCGACCGACGGCATGGCGCCCTACTTCCTGGGCGGCGGGCTCAACATCTTCCTGATCGCCGTCGTGATCGCCTCGATCGCCTATTCGGCGGTCATGGAACTCCGCAGCCGCCGCCAAGCGAGACCCGGGGAGGCCGGGGCGTGAGCCGGATGCAGCACATCATCCCGTCGGGCGCGATCGCCGCCGTCGGCCTCTGGGTCTGCTGGATCAGCTTTACCCAGGAACCCGCGGACGCCTTTCTGTTCCCGCGGCTGATCTCGACGGCCTTTGCCGCGCTTGCGGTCTGGACCTTCGTCAAGGCGCTGCTCGGCTGGTCGAAGGTCGGCGAGGGGCTGAGCCGGGAGATGGTCTACAACATGGCGCCGGGACTGACCGTCGCGCTGATCTATGTCTTCTGGGCGGCCAAGGGGCTGGGGTTCTACACCGCCACGGCCCTGGCCTTTTTCGTCCTGCTGTCGCTTTACGATCCGGCCTCGCATCGCGAGATCAAGAGCTGGGTCAAACGAGCGAGCATCACCGCCGTCTTCATGGCGGTCATGTACGGTCTCTTTGCCGGGCTTTTGGACGTCTACACACCGAGAGAGATCTTCGTCTGAACCGCGAAGACGCGGCAGACCCAACCCACGGGAGGATACGAGAATGAGAAAGCTGATTGCAGGTGCCGCGATCGCGGTGATGACGCTGGCCGGCGGGGCGATGGCCGGGGAATATCCCGAGCGTCCCGTCATGTTGATGGTGTCCTACGGCGCGGGCGGGGCGACTGACTTCCAGGCCCGCATCGTGACCATGACGGCCGGAAACGAAGACGCGCTCGGCATGCCGATCGCCATCATCAACAAGCCGGGAGCGGGCGGGCGCGTCGGCTGGAACTGGTTCGCGACACAGGCCGAGGCGGACGGCTACACGCTCGCCGCCTACAACATCCCGCATTTCATCGCCCAGTCGATCAAGGGTGGGGTCCAGTATTCCGCCGACAGCTTCGAACCGATCGCCAACTGGGGCGCCGACCCGGCGGTCTTTCTGGTGGCCAAGGACAGCCCCTTCAACTCGATGGCCGACGTCGTGGCCTGGGCCAAGGAGAACCCGGGCAAGCTGACCTTCTCGGGCGCCGGGCTCTTTGTCGGCCACCACATCGCGGCACTCCAGATCGAGAGGGCGGCGGGCGTCAAGATGGCCTACGTGCCGACCAAGGGCGGCGGCGCGGCGGCTATGAAAGCCGTGATCGCCGGTGACGTCAAGGCGGGCGTCAACAACCTCTCCGACGCGTTCCGCGCCCGCGAGGCCGGCAACGTGAAGATCCTCGGGGTTGCCGATCTCGAGCGAAACGAGTTCCTCCCCGATGTCCCGACCATGAAGGAACAGGGACTCGACGTCGACAATTCGAGCGTGAACTTCCGTGGGATCATGGTGCCCAAGGGAACGCCGCAGCCGATCATCGACAAGCTGACCGCAACGGTACCCGCGATGTTCAAGAACAAGCGCGTCGCCAAGCGCATGAAGGCCGGCGGCTCGCCCATGCACATCATGACCCGCGACGAGGTCAAGGCAATGTGGGCCGCGCGTGAGGAGACCTTGAAAGGGCTTCTCGCCGGGCTCTGACACCAAACCGGGCAGGGCGGCGTCAGGCCGCCCTGCCCCGAACCGAAGAGGATCCGATGAACGCCCCCGACGCCGTTGGCCAGGTCGACCAGGTCGTGACCCGCGCGCGCGCAGCCCAGCAAGCCTATGAGGCCGGCGGCAGCCAAGAGCGGTATGACCAGGCCGCAAAGGCCGCCGCCTGGGCGATCATGGAGCCCGCGCGCAACCGGGCACTGGCGGAACTGGCGGTCCAGACCACGGGGCTCGGAAACGTCGAGGACAAGGTTCTCAAGAACCACCGCAAGACGCTGGGCCTGATGCGCGACATCGCCACGGCGAGGACCCACGGCGTCATCGGGGACGATCGCGAAACCGGCATCACCGAAATCGCCCGGCCCATAGGCGTGATCGGCGCCGTGGTGCCCTCGACCAACCCGGCGGCGACGCCCGTCAACAACACCATCAATGCGCTCAAGGGCGGCAACGCCATCGTGCTGTCGCCCTCGCCCAAGGGAGTGGCGAGCTGCGAGGCTCTGATCCGCTACATCCATGCCGAGTTCGACAAGATCGGGCTCGACCGCGACCTGGTGCAGATGGTGCCGCCACCGGGCTCGAAGGCGAAGACTCAGCGCCTGCTGGAACTCGCCGATCTGGTGGTTGTAACCGGCAGCCAGGACAATGTCCGCCGCGCCTATTCCAGCGGCACGCCCGCGATCGGGGTGGGCGCGGGCAACGCGACGGTGATCGTCGACGAGACGGCCGATATCGCGGCCGCGGCCAGGAAGATCGCGGCGTCGAAGACCTTCGACAACGCCACCTCCTGCTCCTCCGAGAATGCGGTGATCGTGGTCGACGCGGTCTATGACGCCTTCATCGCGGCCATGTCGGCGGAGGGGGGCGCGCTGGTGCCGGAGAGCAGTTCGAGCCAAATCGTCGCGCGGCTCTGGCCCGACGGGCATCTGAACCGAGCCGTCATCGCCCAGGACGCCAAGCCCATGCTGGAAGCACTCGGCATGGCGGAGACAGTGCCGGAAGGGACAAGGTTCCTTGCCGTCGAGACCCAGGGGATCGGGCCCGACCACCCGCTCTCGGGCGAGAAGCTCTCGAGGGTCCTGGCGCTCTACCGCGCGCGGGATTTCGACGAGGCGAGCGAGATTGCATCCCGGATCCTCGCCCATCAGGGCGCCGGGCATTCCGTCGGATTGCATTCCACCGATGACGGCCGTGCCATGCGTCTGGGCACAGAGCTGCCGACCTGCCGGGTGATCGTCAATCAGGCGCATTGCTTCGCCACCGGCGGCGCCTTCAACAACGGCATGCCCTTCTCGCTCTCGATGGGCTGCGGCAGCTGGGGCGGCAATTCCATCGACGACAACCTGCATTGGCGCCATTTCATGCAGACCACCAAGATCGTGCGCGAGATCCCGCCGCGCGAGCCTTCGCCGGACGAGATCTTCGCCGACTACTGGGCCGTCGCCGGAAAATGACCATTCGGCCCGACAGCCCGCCGGACGGGACGGTCCGGGACTGGCTCGACCGCCGGGCGGACCGGGGCGCGGCGGGGTTCGCGTTTCCCGATGGCGAGCGCTCCCTGACCTGGTCCGAGCTTCGCGACGAGGCCGCGCGCATAGCCGCCGGGCTGACGGCACGCGGCATCGCCAAGGGAGAGAGCGTCGCAATTCTCTGCCCAAACGGCAGGCTGGGCGTGCTCGGGCTTTTCGGTGCTCTCTACGGCGGATTCCGGGCGACGATGATCAACCTCGTCGCCGGAGCGGATGCCATCGCCTATGCGCTCGACCACAGCGAGGCCCGGGTCGCGGTCGTTCATCCGGAGGCCGCCGGGCTCTTCTCGGAGGCCAATCCGGAGGGACGGATAGAGGCTGTCGATCCCGCGTCGTTTTCCGAGACGGCGCGGCTCCACGACCTGTCATCCGGCGATCATGCGCTTCTGATGTACACCTCCGGCACCACGGGACGCCCGAAAGGCGTGGTCCACAGCCACGCGAGCCTGCTGGCGGGCGGATGGACCACCGCCATGGCCCACGCGCTCGGTCCCGGCGATCGGGGGCTGTGCGTCTTGCCGATGTATCACATCAACGGCCTTTGCGTGTCCGTGATGGGGGCGCTCGTCTCGGGAGGTTCGCTGGCGATGGTGAGCCGCTTCTCGGCCAGCCGATTCTGGGACCAGGCGGGCGACGCCGAGGCCACCTGGTTCTCGGTCGTGCCCACCATCGTTTCGCATCTTCTGCACGGCGATGCCGAACCGGACGCCGCGACCCGGGGCCGTCTTCGCTTTGGCCGGTCCGCCTCCTCGGCCTTGGCACCGGACGTGCAGACCGCCTTCGAAGACCGTTTCGGCGTGCCGATCATCGAAACCATGGGTCTGACCGAGACCGCCGCCCAAATCCTATCCAATCCCTTGCCACCAGGGCTCCGCAAGGTGGGCTCGCCGGGCATTCCCTACGGCAACGAGATAATGATCCTCGATGCCGCGCTCAAGCCACTGCCAGCCGGCGAGCGTGGCGAGATAGCGGTGCGAGGCCCGAACGTGATGCTCGAGTATCTCAAGAACCCGGAAGCGACGGAGGCGAGCTTCACCCCCGGCGGCTGGCTGCGGACGGGGGATCTGGGCCACCGGGATTCCGACGGCTATGTCTTCGTGACGGGCCGTTTGAAGGAGCTGATCATCAAGGGCGGCGAGAACATCGCGCCGCGAGAGATCGACGAGACGCTCTACACCCATGCCGACGTGGTCGAGGCGGCGGCCTTCGCGCGGCCCTGCGCGACCTATGGCGAAAGGGTAGAGGCCGCGGTCAAGCTGCGGCCCGGATCGGCGCTGACGTCGGAAGACCTGATCGCGATCTGCGTCGAGCGGCTTGGCGCCTTCAAGAGCCCCGACCGCGTACATCTGCTGGACGAGCTCCCCAAGGGGCCGTCCGGCAAGATCCAGCGATTGAAGCTGTCCGAGATGGTCTGACGAGCCCTGCCGTGGCCGGGTGCGCCCGGTTCGCCGCGATGATATGGTTTCCCACCGGCGACCAAACGCCGCCGGATCGCTGGAAAGCCTGTGGCATGATGTCAGCCGTTGGACGGTCTCTAGCCCCCCTCCTCACCGCGCCCTTGGTGCTCCTTCTCGTGAACCTGGCCCCGCCCGCCCGTGCCGCCTCGGACGGCGTAGTGCCCGGCGACGCGCACCACGATCCCCTGCGGCAATTCCTGCCGCGCGGCGACATCTTCATGCAGGTGCCCGGCGGGGTGGTCGCGCTCAGCGGCGAGCGGGACCCGGGCGTGCCGGTCGAGGCGCAGGAGCGGGGCCTGCACGGCGGCATCGTGGTCGGCTATTGCCTGAGGGCGAGCTGTTCGCGGGTGACGCACTTGGCGGTGCTGCAGGTCTGCAACAACCGGATCGGCGGGCTGGACGACTCGCAGGCCCTGATCCTCGGCGTGATCAAGCTGCCGGTCGGCGAGGTGCCGGGCTGGCTCCTGTCGCTCCAGGGCCGGAACTTCGCCGAGAATTTCTCGGACCACGGTCCCGTCCGGCAGGCCGTCCCCCGCGGGCTGGTCTCCGACGGCGCCGCGGTGCACCGGGTCCTGGCCCACGGCATGGGTCCGGTCGCGCCGCTCGAATACCAGGGCCTGGCGATCGAGTCCCGGCAGAGCAGCGAGACCATCGCCCTCCAGCTGACCGACGGCCGCCTGGGCGCGGGCCCGCCGCTGACCCGCCTGGAGGTCCGCCACTTCTGCGAACGGCCGATGAGCTAGTGGCCGTCTTCCCTAGGACGGCCCGCCGCCCGCCAGCAACAGGCTCATTTTCTTGTCGCTGTTCAGGATGTGGCCGACGATCCATCGACAAAGCCTGCGCCCGACGTCCTCGCGGTCGACCAGCTCCGGGTTCCCCGCGACGGCGAACATGATCTCCGTGTAGTCGTCGAGCAGCCGCTCGTGCTCGGCCTTGTGCTCCTGATAGTGCTGATAGCGGCCCGCCAGCATGACGCTCTCCTCGAGCGCGAAGTGGGCCTGCATGCGGGCGTGGATCTTGCCGAGCGTGTCCTCTATCCGGCTCGCCCGGCGATGCTCCAGCAGGTTCCGGTGCAGGGTGTTGATGTCCTCGATGAGGCTCCGGTGCTCGTAGTCGAGCTCTTCGATGCCGATCAGGAAGTCGTCAGACCAGGCGATGGTCCGATCCGCCACCGTAGGGGTCATGTCCCGATCCTTTCTGGCCGGTGTCCACTCCCGGCGCTCGCTGGACCGGCTTCCCCGCCGACGTAGCGCCTCCACTATAGCCTCTTCCGGGCGACACTGTCGCCCCCCGTGCGCCGATGGGCGCCCCCGGGCCGGAGCGGGCCCGCCGCTGCCGCGCCTGGAGGCCCGCCACTTCCGCGAACGGCAGACAAGCTAGCGCACGTTGAGGACCGAGGTTTCCGAGCGGCCCATGACGCCGAAGGCGACGCTGCCGACCAGGAAGCGCTTGAGGCGGGACTTGCCGGAATCGGAGACCGCGATGACGCCGTGGTCCTTGCCGGCCGCTTCATCGACGAGGTGCTCGCGCGGACGGAAACCTAATCCGCCCGCCGCCGGGCGGGTGTAGGATGGGCGCCGCGGGACGATCTTTCGAAACGGGCGGACGCGGCGGGTCGGGCGGCATGGCGAAGAGATCGAAATTCGGCGCGCGCTTCAGGGTCTACTTCTTCGCCGGGATCCTCGTGACCGCACCGCTCGGCATCACCCTGTGGCTCGCCTGGCGGGCGGTCGGCTTCGTCGACGACCGGGTGCGCCCGCTGATCCCGGCCGAATGGCACCCGGAGACCTATCTGCCCTTCGAGCTGCCCGGCTTCGGCATCCTCGTGGTGCTGGCCGGGCTGATCCTGATCGGGGCGGTGGCCAGCGGCCTCTTGGGCGACCTGGCGGTCAAGGCGAGCGGCCGGC
>CAJHYG010000032.1_pt1 | contig 12985 bp, 10 predicted proteins | sample 9198781 | NCBI WGS metagenome assembly CAJHYG01 (sample SAMEA7708359, study PRJEB35096) | sediment metagenome | biome: marine neritic benthic zone biome [ENVO:01000025]; feature: sediment [ENVO:00002007]; material: shallow marine sediment [ENVO:03000034] sea grass bed [ENVO_01000059] ... | reverse complement strand
TCGCCGTGAAGATGTCGGTGACGTGGTTGGAGACGAAGTGCCAGGTGAGATCCTTGAGCGGCACCTTGAGGCCGTCGGCGACGGTCTGCGGCGCGTCGTCGGCGATGATGTGCCCGGCCTTGAAGGAGCGGTAGGCGTCGTCGGCGTTCTTCGGCTCGGCGGCGTAGATCTTGGTCTCCGGCGCGATGGTCGAAAGCGTCAGGCAGGAGCCCGAGACCATTCCCCCGCCGCCGATCGGGGCGACCACCGCGTCGAGCGGGCCGATGTCCTCGACCAGCTCCTTGGAGCAGGTCCCCTGGCCGGCGATGACCCGGGGGTCGTTGTAGGGATGGACGAAGTCGGCGCCGCTCTCGGCCACGACCTCGGCGAAGACCGCCTCGCGCGACGAGGTGCTGGGCTCGCACTCGACCACGGTGGCGCCGTAGCCGCGCACGGCCTCCTTCTTGGCCTCGGGGGCGGTGCGCGGCATGACCACGGTCGCCTTGATGCCGCGCCGCCCGGCGGCGTAGGCGAGCGACAGGCCGTGGTTGCCGGAGCTGTGGGTGGCGACGCCCTTTGCCGCCTCTTCGTCGCTCAGGCCGAAGACCGCGTTGCAGGCGCCGCGCACCTTGAAGGCGCCGGCCTTCTGGAAGTTCTCGCACTTGAAGAAGAGCTCGGCCCCGGTCAGCCGGTTGAAGGTGCTGCTGGTCAGGACCGGGGTGCGGTGGACGTAGGGTCCGGTCCGCTCGTGGGCGACGAGCACGTCGTCGTAGGTCGGAATGTACATGGCGCTCTTCCCCCGCTCCCGTCAGGCCGCCTTGCGCACCGGCTTGGACGCGGTGTGGCGGTAATAGTTCTGGGCCGCGGCCACGCCGCTGCCGAGCTCGATGGGATAGTCCAGGTCCTTCATGGCCATCTCGATCGCCGCGATCCCCGACAGCGCCATCACGTCGGTCATGGCGCCGAGGTGGCCGATCCGGAAGGCCTTGCCGTTCATCTCGCCGAGCCCCACCCCATAGGAGACACCATAGGCGTCGAAGGCATGGTCTGTCAGCACGTTGCTGTCGAAGCCCTCCGGGACGTAGACCGCGCTCACCGTATCGGAATAGAGCTCGGGCCTGAGGGCGCAGAGCTCGAGGCCCCAGGCGGCGACCGCCCGGCGCACGCCCTCGGCGATGCGGTGGTGGCGGGCGAAGACGTTGTCGAGGCCCTCCTCGAACAGCATCTTCAGGCTGTCGCGCAGGCCGTACATGATCTGGAGCGGCGGCGTATAGGGGAAGCCGCCCTTGGCGTTGGTCTCCATCATGTCGCGGAAGTCCATGAAGCAGCGCGGGCAGGTCGCCGTGCGGCTGGCCGCGAGCGCCTTTTCGCTGACCGCGAGGATGGCCGCGCCGGTCGCCAGCATGAAGCCCTTCTGCGAGCCGGTGACCGCCACGTCGACGCCCCAGGCATCCATGCGGAAGTCCATGGAGGCGATGGAGCTGACCCCGTCGACCATGAGCATGGCCGGATGGCCGGCCGCGTCCATGGCCCGGCGCACGGCAGCGACGTCGCTCACCACGCCGGTCGCGGTCTCGTTGTGGGTCACCAGGACGGCCTTGATCGCGTAGGCCCTGTCGGCGGCGAGGCGCTCGCCGAACTGCTCCGCCGGCGCGCCCTCGCCCCAGGGGCACTCGATCACCTCGACGTCGAGCTTGTGGCGCTGGCAGAGGTCGATCCAGCGGTGCGAGAACATGCCGTAGCGCGCCACCAGGATCTTATCGCCGGGCGAGAGGGTGTTGGTGATGGCCGCCTCCCAGCCGCCGGTGCCGGTCGCCGGGAAGGCGACCACCCGGCCGGTCGCCGTCTTGAAGACCTTCTTCAGGTCGTTCAGCAGCGGCGACAGCAGCTCGACGAAATCCGGCGCCCGGTGATCCGTCGTCTGGATGCTCATGGCATAGCGCAGGCGGTCCGGGATGTTGGTCGGTCCGGGGATGAAGACGGGGTTCTGGCCGCGCATGGTGGGTCCTCTCATGACGTCGATTGGCGGCCATGATACCGGAGCCGGGGGATTATGCAATTTTTCTGAAAAAATATTCCATTTTTCAAGATAACAACATTAAAGCACTGATTATCTTGGAAAAAGATTTTCCCATTTCCTCGACGCTGAATTTCTTTGGAAAGTTTTTTCGAATCCCTATAGTGACCTCGGTCCCCAGCGACGTTGGGAACAGGTCACGATGGCGGAACAGACTCACAAGAGAACCCGCGGCCGGCCCCGCTCGGTCGGAGCGGAGAAGGCCGCCGGCGCGGTCCAGGCGCTGCAACGCGGGCTGGTCCTGCTCGGCGCCCTGGCCCGGGAGGACAAGGCGACCCTGACCGAGCTGGCCATGCGCACCGGCATGCCGCCCTCGACGGCGCACCGCCTGCTGACCACCTTCCAGGCCCACGGCTACACCGAGTTCGACGAGGCGACCAACCTCTGGATGGTCGGCGTCGAGGCCTTCCGCGCCGGCAACTCCTTCCTCAGGCGGACCAACGTCGCCGATGCCGCCCGCGAGGCCATGGGCGACCTGGTCGCCCAGACCGGAGAGACCGCGAACCTGGCGGTGCCCGAGGGCCGCGAGGTGGTCTTCCTGTCCCAGGTCGAGTGCTCCAACCCGGTGCGCGCCTTCTTCGGCCCCGGCACCCGAACGCCCATGCACGCCTCGGGCATCGGCAAGGCGCTGCTGGCCGCCTACGACCGGCGCGACCTGGAGCGGCTGTTCCAGAGGACCGGCCTGCCCGAATTCACGCCCAATACCCTGAGCGCGCCCGAGGCCCTCTTCGCCGACCTGGAGCAGGTCCGGGCACGCGGCTGGTCCTTCGACGACGAGGAGCGCCATGCCGGCATGCGCTGCGTCGCGGCGCCGATCTTCGACGGCTTCGGCCAGGCCGTCGCCGGCGTCTCGGTCTCGGGCCCCAGCGGCCGCTTCACCCCCGAGGCGGTCGGCGAGTTCGGCCCCCTGGTCAAGCGCGCCGCGGCCCGCGTCACCGAACGCATCGGCGGCGCGGCACCGGACGGCTGGTAGCGGGGCCTCGTTGGGTGCGGCCGAATCAACCCCTCAGGATCATGGTGGCCGCGGTGACGGTGACGACGGCGGCGAGGGTGGAGGCCAGGACCGCGGTGCGCGGTGCCTCGACGGCCTGGCCCTCGGGCGCGTCGAGCTGGAAGCCCGCCGGCATGGCGGCCAGCAGCACGGCGACCCAGACCCAGGAGTTGGGCAGGGTGAAGAGGTGCTTCGCCAGCAGCCAGGCGATGAGCGGGAAGGCCACCAGCTTCAGCGCCGCGACGGCCGCCGCCTCGGTCCGGTCCTTGCCGAAGGAGTAGCGCACCAGGACGCCGCCGAGGGCGAAGAGGGCGAGCGGGGCCACCAGGTTGTTGCCGAGCTGCAGGATCACCGTGTCGACCTGGGCCGGCAGCGCCAGCCCGGCCTCGTTCAGGACTACGCCGAGCACCAGGGCGATCAGGATCGGGCTCTTGACCTGGGCGACGGCGGCCGCCTTCAGATCGCCAGCCATGGACTTGGTCTTGCCCGACGCGACCGCCGGCACGACGGCCGCCAGCAGGGCCATGACCAGGCCGTGCAGGCCGACCACCAGGGAAAGCGCGAAGACGTACTTGATGCCGAGGATCATGATGACCGCCGGAAGGCCCGCCACCATCAGGTTGCCGTGGGAGCCGGCCAGGGCGATGGCCGTGCCGTCGCGCCTCAGGTCGGGGACCGCGCGGGCGCCGAAGTATCCGATCAGCATGACCGCCAGGGCGGCGAGGAAATAGGCGCCCCAGATCTCGAACACGTTACCCAGGTTGTTCGGCACGCCGACCCGCAGCATGGCGCGGAACACGACCAGCGGCACCGCGACGGCGACGACGAAGCGCAGCAGGCCGTCGGCGGCGGCTTGCGGGATATAGTTGAACCTGACGGCAAGGTAGCCGAGCAGGACGATGGCAAAGACCGGAAGGGTCAGCGCGAGGGCGGCTTCCATTGGGGGCCTCTCGATAAATGTCGCCGCCCGGAACGCGTCGATTCGACGCGATGCGGTCGCGGCACGGGCAATTCGCGCCCGACCTTCGCCAGAAGCGGGTTAAAACGGCGTTAAACCGAGGATCGGCGGCCTACCAGGCGTGTGATTAGTTCTCGCCCTCCGCCGGCGGGTCCTCGCGCAGCAGGATGATGGAGATCCGCCGGTTCTGGGGGTCGAAGGGGCTCTCGGCCAAGAGCGGTTCCTGGTCGGCGCGGCCGGCGACCGAGTTGATGCGGTCGGGCGTGAGGCCCGCCGCGATCAGCGCGCGCCGGCTGGCGTTGGCCCGGTCGGTCGAGAGTTCCCAGTTGGAATAGCCGTTGTCCGAGACGAAGGGCGCGGCGTCGGTGTGGCCCTTGATGGCGATCTGGTTGGGGAGTTGCTGGACGGCGTCGGCCACCAGGCCCATGAGCCTCTTGGTGTGGTCGAACATCTGGGCGCGGCCGGACGGGAACATGGATTCCCCCGCCTGGTCGACGATCTGGATCCTGAGCCCCTCGGGCGTCCGGTCGATGATCAGGTGCTTGGCCAGAGCCTGCAGATCCGGGACGCTCTCCATGGCTTGCCTGAGGGCTTCCTCGGCCTCGTCGAAGCGGCGCTCCTCGCGCTCCTCGACCAGATCGTCCAGGGTGTCGTCGTCGATCTCGGTGATCTCGTCGGGGTCGGTTTCGGCGGTCGGCAGCTGGACCGAGATGCCGGGCGAGGAGCGCTGGTCGGTCAGCGCGCCTTCGGAGCTCACGGTCGTGCCGCCCATGACGCCGCCCGATCCGCTGGTCTGGCGCGACAGGCTGGCCGGGCTGAAGTAGTCGGCGATGCCCCGCTTCTGCTCGTCGGTCGTTGCGTTGAGCAGCCAGAGCAGCAGGAAGAAGGCCATCATGGCGGTCACGAAATCGGCGTAGGCCACCTTCCAGGCGCCGCCATGGTGCCCGTGGCCGCCGCCCTTCTTGACCTTCTTGATGATGATCGGCGCGTTTTCGCCTTCCATCGGCCTTTCCTAGGGTCTCGTCACTACGTCGGAAATCGGCGTAGGTTCGATCAGCCGGCCGGCGGCGGCAGGGCGGCCACCGCTTCCTCGACCTCGTAGAAGGTCGGCCGGTCGCCGGACAGCAGCGCCTTGCGGGCGAACTCGACGGAGACCGCCGGGGCCGAGCCGTTGAGATGGGCCAGCAGCGCGGCCTTGATGCACTGCAGGTATTTGGACTCCGCGTCGAAGGTGGCCTGGCTCTTGGCGGCGATGGGCGCGAGGAAGCCGTAGGACACCCAGACGCCCAGGAAGGTGCCGACCAGGGCGCCGCCGATCAGCTTGCCGAGGATCTCCGGCGGCTCCGAGATCGAGCCCATGGTCTTGATGACGCCCAGCACCGCGGCGACGATGCCGAGCGCCGGCATGCCGTCGGCCATGGTCTGCAGCGCGCTGGCCATCTGATGGTGCTCCTGGTGGTGGGTCTCGAGCTCCTCGTCCATGAGGGCCTCGATCTCGTGCGGGTTGACGGCGCCCAGGGTGATCATGCGCAGGTAGTCGCAGAGGAACTCGACCGCGTGGTGGTTGGCGGCGAAGTTCGGGAACTCGTTGAAGATCGGGCTCTCTTCCGGGTTCTCCACGTGCTGCTCCAGGGCCAGGTTGCCCTTCGTCTTGGCCAGCTTCAGGATCTGGTAGAGCACGCCGAGCAGCTCGACGTAGTGGTCCTTCTTGTAGGACGGCCCCTTGAGGCTGGCCTTGAAGGTGTGAACGGTGCCCTTGAGAACGGCCGGAGTATTGGCCGTGATGTAGGCGCCGATGGCGGCGCCGACGATGATCACGACCTCGAAGGGCTGCCACAGGACATAGAGCTTGCCGCCCATGGCGACGTAGCCGCCGAAGGTACAGAGAACAACAAAGATCGCCCCAGCGATGACGGCCATGGCCAACGGTTCCGCGTTAATCCAAAACTCCGGCGGAGACCTTGGCCGACCAGGGTTAAAAACAAGTTAGTTTGAATGATCTAGATCGTTTTTGCTGCGGCGCGCCGGATCACTGCAGGGCCTGATCCAGGTCGGCGATCAAATCTCCCTCGTCCTCGACGCCGACCGAAAGGCGGACCAGGCCGTTGGAGATGCCGAGCTCGGCGCGCTTCTCGGCCGGGATCGAGGCGTGGGTCATGATGGCCGGGTGCTCGATCAGGCTCTCGACGCCGCCCAGGCTCTCGGCCAGGGCGAAGATCTCGACCCGCTCGAGAAAGCGCCGGGCGGTGTCCAGGCCGCCCGCGAGGATCGCCGTCACCATGCCCCCGGCGCGCTCCATCTGGCGCCGGGCCAAGTCGTGCTGGCGGTGACTGGCCAGGCCCGGGTAGTAGACTCGTTCGACCTTCGGATGGGCCTCGAGCCAGGCGGCCACGGCGGCGGCGTTGGCGCAGTGGCGCTCCATGCGCAGGGCGAGCGTCTTGAGGCCGCGCAGGGCCAGGAAGGAATCGAAGGGGCCCTGGATGCCGCCCACGGCGTTGTGCAGGTAGGCCAGGCGCTCGGCCAGCTCGGGCCGGTCGCCCACCACCACCACGCCGCCGACCATGTCGGAATGGCCGTTGAGGTACTTGGTGGCCGAGTGCATGACCAGGTCGAAGCCCAGCTCGATCGGCCGCTGGACCCAGGGCGTGGCGAAGGTGTTGTCGCAGGCGGTCAGGATGCCGCGCTTGCGCGCCAGGGTCGCGACCGCCTCCAGGTCGACCAGCTTGAGCAGGGGATTGGTCGGCGATTCGACCCAGATCAGCCGGGTCTCGGGCCGGATCGCGGCCTCCAGGGCGGCGAGGTCGCTCAGGTCGACGAAGCTGAATTGCAGTCCGGCGGAACGGTGGCGGACGTCCTGGAACAGGCGGTAGGTGCCGCCGTAGAGGTCGTCCATGGCGATGACGTGGCTGCCGCTGTCGAGCAGGTCGAGCACCGTCGCCTCGGCGGCCAGGCCCGACGCGAAGGCATAGCCCTGGCTGCCGCCCTCGAGGTCGGCGATGCAGCGCTCGTAGGCCATGCGGGTCGGGTTCTGGGACCGGCTGTACTCGTAGCCCTTGTGGACCCCGGGGCTGTCCTGGACGTAGGTCGAGGTGGCGTAGATCGGCGGCATGATGGCGCCGGTCGAGGGGTCGGGGCTCTGGCCGGCGTGGATCGCCCGCGTCGCGAAGGCGGGCCGGTTGGGGCGCTTGCTGTCGTCGGGCATGGGGCTATTTCATCCGTCGGCGCAGGTGGTTCAGCAGGTCGATGCGGGTGATCAGGCCGAGAAACTCCTCGCCGTCGACCACGATGGCCACGTGGCCGTGGTCGAAGATCGGCAGCAGGGCGTCGAGCGGGGCGCTGGCCTGGAGGGTCTCCAGCTTGGCGATCATGGCCCCCTTGACCGGCTCCTTGAAGCGCTCCTCGTCCTTGTAGACCTTGAGCAGAATGTCGCTCTCGTCGATCAGGCCGATCACGTGGCCGTCGTCGTCGAGCACCGGGATCTGCGAGATGTCGTAGAGCTTCATGCGGCCGTAGGCGGTCAGCAGCGTGTCCTCGGGGCCGACCGTCACCGTGGCGCTCTCCTCGTGGCGCCGGGCGATCAGGTCGCTCAGGTCGCCGTGGCTCTCGCGCTCGATGAAGCCCTGGTCGATCATCCAGTAGTCGTTGAACATCTTGGTGAGGTACTTGTTGCCGCTGTCGCAGACGAAGGAGACGACCCGCTTGGGCGCGCTCTGCTCGCGGCAATAGCGCAGGGCCGCGCCGATCAGGGTGCCGGAGGAGGAGCCCGCCAGCAGCCCCTCCTTGAGCAGGAGCTCGCGGGCCGTGGCCAGGGCCTCGCCGTCGGGCACGGCATAGGCCTTCTTGACCAGGGACAGGTCCGAGACCGGCGGGATGAAGTCCTCGCCGATGCCCTCGACCACCCAGGAGCCGACCTCCTTGTTGAGCACGCCGCAGTTGACGTAGTCGGTCAGCACCGAGCCGACCGGGTCGGCCAGGATCATCTCGACCTCGGGCGCCACCTTGGCGAAATAGCGGCCGAGCCCGGTGATGGTGCCGCCGGAGCCGACGCCGCAGACCACGGCGTCCAGGTCGTGGTCCATCTGCTCCCAGATCTCCGGGCCGGTCGTGGTCTCGTGGGCGTCCGGGTTGGCGTCGTTGCCGAACTGGTTGACGTAGAAGGCGCCGGGGATCTCCCCGGCCAGGCGCTCGGCCATGTCCTGATAGTACTCGGGATGGCCCTTGCCCACGTCGCTGCGGGTCAGGCGGACCTCGGCGCCCAGGGCCTTGAGGTGGAAGATCTTCTCCTGGGCCATCTTGTCCGGCAGGACGATGATCAGGCGGTAGCCCTTCTGGGCCGCCACCAGGGCGAGCCCCAGGCCGGTGTTGCCGGCGGTCGCCTCGATGATGGTGCCGCCGGGCTTCAGCTTGCCGTCGCGCTCGGCCGCCTCGATCATGGAGCGGCCGATGCGGTCCTTGATCGAGCCGCCCGGGTTCTGGTTCTCGAGCTTGAGGAACAGGCGGCAGGGCCCGGTGTCCAGGCGCGTGACCTCGACCATGGGCGTGGCGCCGATCATTTCGAGCACGTTGGCGAAGACCGGCGCCCGTGCCGGCCCTTGGTTCGACATGTCGAGTCTCCTGACGTGGTTAACGGCGAGTAAAGGCCAGGGCGGTGGTAGGTGCAAGCCCGCCGGTCAGCGGGCCTTCAGTATCAGTTGATCGGCCTCGTCGTCGAGGGTGAAGCGGAAGCGCTCGAGAAAGCTCATCCGCAGGAGGGCCTGGCCGTCGAGCCGCTCGTCGGCGATGAAGGACACGGCGACGTCGCGCGCCCGCAACGGCCCGAGCGCGAGGCGCGGCAGGGTGGCGAGCTTGATAGGGACCCGGCCGTTTGCGGTCTGCGCCCAGCCGTCCTGGAGGGCCTCGGGCGGGAATCCCAGGCGCGCGATCATGGACTCGGGCAGGACCACCGTGGTGGCGCCGGTGTCGACGATCAGCGTCAGGGTCTCGCGCCGGCCTCCGGGACCGGTGATCCTGGCCTCGACCAGGTGGTGAGGACCGCGGCGCCGGGTCTCGACCGTGTCCCGCGGCGCCGGCTCGGGCCGGGGGCCCTTGACGCCGGTGATCCGCAGCCGGGCCGGCCGGCCGTCCCGGTCGTAGAGCAGGATGTAGTTGTAGCCGGTCAGCAGGGAGCGGACCCGCTCGGCCGCCGTGCCGGACGCGGGCCTCGCCGAGGCCTCGTCCAGCAGCTCGAGCCCCTCGACCTCGAACCCGCCGTCCTCGGCCAGGGCCTCGACCTGATCGGCGAGCGTCTCGGCCAGGGCCGGGCCCGTGGCGAGGGCCAGGATCAGGGCCGCCAGGAGACTGTAAGTCGGGGGCCGTCCCGATCGGGGTCCGCCGAGGGGCCTGATTGTGCGAAAATTGTTAATTTCGTGGACCTTAACCAGCTTTCAACCGTACCGGGATATCCTCTTCCCGCTCGGGGAACGGGGTTATCATGGACGACAAAGACTTTCTAGATTCATTGGGCGAGGAGGCCAAGAAAGCCTCCGAAGCGGCCAAGTCGGACGGGCAGGACCGCGACGAGATCCAGCGGCTTCTGGACGGCCAGACGGCCGACCCCCTGCCGGCGGCTCCGGCTCTGGCCGACCCCGCCGACGAGCCCACCTCGGTGCTCGAGATGCTGCGCCAGGCGAGCGAGTCGGTCACGCCCGAGGCGAAAGCGCCGCCGAAGGTGGAAGCCGCGCCCAGAGCGGAAGTGCCGCCCAAGGCGGCCGAGCCCTTCATCGACCCCCTGGAGTTCGAAGAACCGGCGGCCGAACCGTCGCCGGCGGAGCCCGCGACCCAGCTCTACGAGAGCGACCCGGACGGCTACAACAAGGCCCAGTCCTGGCTCGACGGCGAGGGAACGACCTCGGCGCCCGGGGCGACCCAGGGCCGGATGCGCGAGATGCGCAGTACGCTGCGCGGCCGCACCAACGAGGATCCGGCCGGCACCGGCGCGGCGGAGCCGGAAACGGCGGAAAACCCGCTCGAGAAACTGCGCCTTGCGCGCGAGCGGCTGCGCCAGGGCGACACCGGCGAGGCCAAGCTCAAGCCCAAGCGGATCCCGGCCAAGCCGCGCAATGCGGCGCGGCAAGAGGAGGCCGGCTGGCGGCCTTCCGCCGCCGACCGCAGGGCGGCGCGCAAGGCCAAGCGCGGCGCCGCCAAGAAGAAGGCCAAGGCCCAGGCCGCCCAGCGGCGCAGCGGCGGGCGGCGCGCGGACGAGCGCAGTCCGGAGGGATGGCAGGGCCGCGTGGCTACGTTGCTCTGCCTGATGCTGGTTGCGACGGCGGTGCAGATCATGGTGATGGGCAAGTTCGGGGCCGGCTTGAGCATCAAGGACCTGGCGGCCGGACTGTCCGTGGCCTTTCCCGTACTTTTCATGATGCTTGCCATCCGGCCCGAGGGCCTCGGACAGTGGGCGGCGGTCCTGTTCTGCTACGGGGCGATCGTGGTGGTCGGCAGCGCCGTCTATGCCCTGTCTCTCTGGATGGGCCGCATCGGGCCGCTGGCGGACACGGTCATGCTGACCCGGCTGACCCTGATCCTCGGCATCTACGTCGTCTGCTGGGGACCGCTCTACCTCTTCACCGTCTGGCTCATGACCCGCCTGGAGCTCTGGCCGGAGGACCGGGTCAGCGCGCTGGCCGGCTAGTCCGCCGCGTCGTCGCTGCGCGCCGAGAGCACCCGGGTCGGGAAGCCGCCGGCCTTGAGCTGCTGGATGATCTCGTGGACATGGTCGGCGTTGCGGGTCTCGACGATGACGTCGATCTCGGCCTGCTTGGCCGGCACGTTGTAGAACAGGCGCTGGTGGAACACCTCGATGATGTTGCCGCCGGTCTGGCCGATGAAGTGCGACAGCTTGGCCAGCACGCCGGGCTGATCGACGATGTCGACCCTGAGCCGCACCAGCCGTCCGTCGCGCACCATGCCGCGCGACAGCACCGCGGACAGCAGGCGCACGTCGATGTTGCCGCCGCAGATCACCACGCCGACCTTGCGGCCCTTGCAGTGGTCGGGCCGTGATAGCAGGGCGGCGACGCCGGCCGCGCCCGCGCCCTCGGCGACGATCTTCTGCAGCTCGCAGAGCTTCATGACCGCGGTCTCGATGGCCGCCTCGTCGACCAGGATGATTTCCGAGACCAGCTCCTCGATGATCGCGCGGGTGATCGCGCCGGGGTTCTTGACGGCGATGCCGTCGGCCAGGGTCGTCCCGCCGGCGGTCGGCTCCATCTCGTTGATCGCCTGGTACATGGAGGGGAAGAGCTCGGCCTCGACGCCGATGATCTCGATCTCCGGCTTGATCGCCTTGGCGGCGATGGCGACGCCGGAGATGATCCCGCCGCCGCCGATCGGCACCACCAGGGTGTCGAGCTCGGGCAGGTCGGCCAGCAACTCCAGGCCGATTGTGCCCTGGCCGGCGACGATCCGCTCGTCGTCATAGGGATGGACGAAGGTGAGACCCTCTTTCTCGGCAATCTCGCGGGCGGCGACCGCCGAAGCGTCCAGGGTGTCGCCGGTCAGCATCACCCGGGCACCGAAGGAGCGGGTGCGCTCGACTTTGCTGAAGGGCGCGAACTCGGGCATGACGATGACCGCCGGAATGCCCAGGCGCTCGGCGTGGTAGGCCACTCCCTGGGCGTGGTTGCCGGCCGACATGGCGATCACCCCCGCCTTGGCCTGGGCCTCGGTCAGGCTCTTCAGCTTGACCAGGGCGCCGCGGTCCTTGAAGGACCCGGTGAACTGCAGGTTCTCCAGCTTCAGGTGGATCTCGCAGCCGAGCTCCTGGCTGAGGCGCTTGGCGGGCACGACGGGCGTGCGCACGACCTCGCCCTGGATCGCGGCGGCCGCCGCGCGAATGTCGTCGATGGTCACGGTCATGGCCGGCCCCCTTCCGCGCTCCCGGGGCGGCTGATTTTTTTCGTCGCCCCCGATTATTTGGGTTTCAGCATAAGCCTATGGAGCGGCTCTGTCTCGCCGCCGACCAGTTTTAGGGTCTCGCCGTCGCGCCAGCGTTCCGCCAGGCTGCCGTAGAGCGGCGAGAGGGGGTTGCCCGACTGGCCGGTGGCGATGACGAAGCGCGAGGCCTCCAGGTCGGCCAGGTCGTAGACCACCCTCAGGCCCGCCCCGTGGGCGTGGGCGAAGCGCAGGTCGTCGCGGTCCCGCCAGTGGGTGCCGCCGCGGTTGACCGTGTAGAAGTCGCCGCCGGTCTCGACGGCGAAGCCCAGCAGGTCGCGCACGACCGGTATGAACCGCAGGATCGGATGCGGGAATTCGGCGACGTGAGCCTTGCCCCAGCGCCAGTCCGCCATGTTGGGTCCATGGGGTCGTTCCTGATAGACGAGTGCGGCGCTCAGAGCTTCGCTCGCCTGCTCCGCGCAGGTTTCTACGGGTTCGCTGTCGATGTCGTCGCACCAGGAGGAACCGGCGATGAGTATCCGCGTCAGCAGCTCGATTCGGGCTCGGCCAAAGCTCTTGTAGGCAAGGCCGAGCTCGTCGCCGAGAATTCGGTGGTTCAAACGGTCGATCCAAGCGTGGAAGATCAGCGGCTCGGGCCGGTCGGCCGCCATGGCATGGTCCCAGGCGGAGAGCCGATCGCGCGCCTCCGCCATCGCGGGGGTGAGTTCGGTGTCTCCCGCGCCCTCTTCGAGCAGCGCCAGCAGCAGTGGCGTGAGCTCGCGCGCCGCCAGGGAGGTCACGTCCAATTGCAGGGACCGGCTGCCCTTGGGGCTGGCCGGGGTTTCGGTGGCGAGCCGGTCCTCGATGCGCCGGGCGCGGTAGCCGTCGGGCCAGTCGGCGGTGATCAGGTGCGGGTAGCCGGGGCCGACCACCCGGTTGTTGGCGTTGACCAGGCGGCCGCCGGGCGGGTCCTTGGCTTGCGGCAGTTCAGCGAAGGGGATCGGGCCCAGCCAGTCGTGCTCGCCGGTCCAGCCGGGCACCGGGGTACGGCCGTCGCCGGCCTTGC
>CAJHYG010000512.1_pt1 | contig 13050 bp, 17 predicted proteins | sample 9198781 | NCBI WGS metagenome assembly CAJHYG01 (sample SAMEA7708359, study PRJEB35096) | sediment metagenome | biome: marine neritic benthic zone biome [ENVO:01000025]; feature: sediment [ENVO:00002007]; material: shallow marine sediment [ENVO:03000034] sea grass bed [ENVO_01000059] ... | reverse complement strand
CGCTCTGACGGGCGGGGTTAAAGTTGGATAGTGTCCATCAGGGATAATGGACACTATCGGGGTTTGGGGTGGCGAAGGTTTGCAAGCGGCGGTTCTGGACGGATGACGAGAAGCGGATGATCTGCGCCCAGACCCGGGTGCCTGGGGTCTCTGTCAGCCAGGTTGCCCGTCGTTACGATGTGAACGCGAACTTGGTCTTCACCTGGCTGCGGGATCCGCGCTATGCGTCCGGGGAGTCGGCTGAAGGGTCGCCTGAGGAGTTGGGGCGTTTCCTGCCTGTTGAGATCGTCGAGGAACATGAACGGCGGCATCCTGCGCGGTGCGCCGAGGGCCGGATCGAGATCGACCTGGCTAGTGGCCAGAGCCTGCGGATCACCGGCAGCTACGACCCCGAGGCTCTGGCCCGGCTGATCCGAGGACTGTCGGCGTGATCCCGGTTCCGTCCAACACCAGGGTCTGGCTGGCGGCCGGGGTGACGGACATGAGGAAGGGCTTTAACGGGCTGTCGGCGTTGGCGGAGAAAGTGCTGGCGGCGGATCCCTACTGCGGTCACCTTTTTGTTTTCCGCGGCCGGCGCGGCGATCTGATCAAGGTGATCTGGTTCGATGGCCAGGGTGCGTGCCTGTTTTCCAAGCGCCTGGAGAAGGGACGCTTTGTCTGGCCCTCGCCGGCGGACGGCAAGGTCTCGGTGACGCCGGCGCAGTTGGCGATGCTCTTGGAGGGGATTGACTGGCGGGCGCCGCAGCGGACCTGGAGGCCACTGACGGCGGGATAATTTCTCAAGGAATCCAACACTATAGGATTCACATGGCGGTCTGGCCGGGCTATAAGATCGACCATGCTGGATGCGCCTGAAGCGCTGCCTCGTGATCCCGACGAACTTCGCGAGACCGCCGAGGGCCTGGTTGCCTTGGTGAAGTCCCAGGCGCTCAGGATTGCCAAGTTGGAGCACCAGCTCGCCGGCCATCGTCGCCAGCGCTTCGGCTCGAAGTCCGAGACCATGGACCAGCTTCAGCTGCGGCTCGAGGAAGAAGAGATCGCGGCCTGCAAGACCGTGCCGCCGGTGCGAAATGACACCGCGGAGCCGAAGGCCAGGCCGAAGCGCAAGCCGCTGCCGGCGGACCTGCCGCGCAACGAGGAGGTGTTGTCGCCGGGCGAGGCCTGTGGCTGCGGCGGCAAGTTGAGGCTGCTCGGCGAGGATGTCACCGAGGAGTTGGAATACATCCCCGGCCGGTTCGTGGTGAACCGGGTCGTGCGCCCGCGCATGGCCTGCGGCAGGTGCGAGACGATCGTCCAAGCGCCCTTGCCCTCGCGCCCGATCGAGCGCGGGCGTCCCGGTCCGGGTTTGCTCGCCCATGTGCTGGTCTCGAAGTACGCGGACCATCTGCCGCTCTACCGCCAGTCGGGCATCTACGCGCGCGCGGGGGTCGATCTGGATCGCTCCACCCTGGCGGACTGGGTCGGCAAATCCACGGCGCTGTTGGAGCCGCTCGCCAACGCGGTCGGCCGGCATGTCCGCGCCGGGCAGGCCATATTCGTCGACGACACGCCGCTCAAGATGCAGGCGAAGGTCAAATGCAAGACGGCGCGGATCTGGACCTATGTCCGAGATGAGCGTCCCTGGAATATGCGGGAGGACAGTCAGGCGCCGCCGGCGGCGTGGTATCGGTTCAGCATCGACCGCAAGGGTGTCCATCCCGCCGATCATCTCAGCCATTTCAAGGGTTGGGTGCATGCCGACGGCTATTCCGGCTTCAACGAGCTGTACCGCGGCGGCGGCATCGACGAGGTCGCCTGCCTCGCCCATATCCGGCGCAAGTTCGTCGATGTCTTCCAGTCGGAGGGCTCGGCGATCGCCGAGGAAGCGATCCGGCGCATCGCCGCGCTCTACGCTGTCGAGAAGGACGCGCGGGGACTGGCGCCCGACGAGCGGGTCCGCTTGCGCCAGGTCCAGGCCAAACCGATCCTCGACGATCTGGAGGCTTGGCTCGGCGCCCAGCTCCCGAAGATCTCGGGCAAATCCGAGCTCGCCAAGGCCATTCGCTACGCGCTGACCCGGATGAAGAAACTGCGCTGCTATCTCGACCATGGCTTTCTGGAGATCGACAACAATCCGGCCGAGCGCGCCATGAAGCCCGTGGCCATCGGCCGCAAGAACTACCTCTTTGTCGGCTCCGAGGGCGGCGGCAAGGCGGCCGCCATCGCCTACACCTTGATCGAGACTGCCAAGCTCAATGGCGTCGACCCGCATGCGTGGCTGACCCATGTCCTCAGCCGCATCGCCGATCACAAGATCACTCGCCTCGACGAACTGCTGCCCTGGAACTGGCGCGCCTCGGCGGCAGTTGAGGAACGCGCGGCATGACGGGCGCCGCCGAGACCATCGCCCGGCTGAAAGTGACGCTCGACGACGTCGAGCCGCCGGTGACCCGCCGCCTCGAGGTTCCCCTCGGCATCCGCCTGGATCGCCTGCATCTAACCCTGCAGGCGGCACTCGGCTGGACCGATAGTCATCTATGGGAGATCCGAGCCCGCGACGTGGCCTGGGGCATTCCCGATCCGGACTGGCCTGGCGGCCCCCTCAGTGCGCGCAAGGCAACGCTTTGGGATGTCATCGAGGATACCGGCGCAAAAACGCTCCACTACCTTTACGACTTCGGCGACGGCTGGGAGCACACGATCAAGCTCCTCGGCATCGACGACGGTCAAGCGGGCACCGCCTATCCCGTGCTGCTCGACGCCAAGGGGCGATGCCCGCCCGAAGACATCGGCGGCCCATGGGGTTATGGAGACTTCCTCGAAGCCATAGAGGACCCGCACCACGAGCGCCACGAGGAACTCACCGAATGGTACCCGGCGGACTTCGACCCCAACGACACGCCGCTTGAATACCTCAAAGCCGCCGTTGCCGCCCTTGCAAAACGATGGAACCGTAAACCGCGAAACAAACAAGACCGCTGACCAGCGTCATCACCGGACGCTTACCAAAGATACCTTGATGCGGCGGATGATTTTCTGGGAGGGAGTTGAAGGGCGTGAGCCGTAATCTTCCATACAGTGAGGGTGATTGGTTTGCAGTGCCACTACGCACTGGCGGATTTGGCGTTGGTTTGATAGCGCGCGCTAGGCGCAGAGGGAAAATTCTCCTTGGATATTTTTTTGGCCCACGTCGAGCTGCGGTCCCTGATCTAAGTGATGTCGCCAAATTATCAGCCAGAGATGCATTGCGCGCACTTCGATTCGGGGACTTGGGATTGATACAACGAGAATGGCCAATTATCGGTAAATCGGACTATTGGAGGCGTGAGGATTGGCCGATGCCGGAGTTTGTTCGCACTGAAGAGTTAAGTGGCCGAATGTGGCGAGTTAATTATTCCGACATTGATCCTAGCGAGGTAATTGCCGAAAATAGGATATTGGATGATGGCGGCCAACGACTGGAGCAAGACAGTCTTTACGGTTACGGCGCTATTGAACTGCTGTTAACTCACTTACTTGATCCTGAAGCTTCGGGAAATCGGGCATGACTTCTGGGAAATCTGGAGATTGCGGGAACATGGCACTATTCGCGTAAGGTCACTCTCATCTCATGGCCACAAAGGCCGAATTTCAGCACAGAGACCATAATCACCGAGTGTAGAGTTCCGGGGACAGTGGGTCTGTTGAAAAAGTATCGTCGAGGTGATTCCCTGACAGGGTGGCAGAGACGGAGTCGGGGGTTCGATGCTTGATCAACGCGATCGTTTGTACAGGACGAGCTTTTTGTCGCGGGCTCTTTGCGGCAATTGGTACAAAGCCGTATTGCCCTAATAGCGGACAGTATAGAGTTCCGGGGACAGTATACATAACTCCTTCCCATTGACCTCGCTCCACGCTACCTTTCCCCCATGGCACGCATGGCGCGGGTCGTCGCCCCCGGCGTTCCCCATCACGTGACGCAGCGGGGCAACCGGCGGCTCGAGACCTTCTTCTCCGACGAGGACTACCGGGCCTACCGGGCACTCCTGGCCGAGCACTGCGCGGCGGCCGGGGTGGCCTGCTGGGCCTACTGCCTCATGCCCAACCACGTCCACCTGATCCTGGTGCCGTCCGACGAAGACGGGCTGAGGCGGGCCCTGGGCGAGGCGCACCGGCGCTATACGAGGCGGGTCAACGTCCGCGAGGGCTGGCGCGGCCACCTCTGGCAGGAGCGGTTCCACTCCTTTCCCATGGACGAGACCTGGCTGCTCTCGGCCGCGCGCTACGTCGAGCTCAATCCGGTGCGCGCCCGGCTGGTGAAGCGGGCCAGGCAGTGGCCCTGGTCGAGCGCCGCCGCGCACCTGAAGGGCCGCGACGACGAGTTGGCGACCGTGGCGCCGCTGCTGGAGCTGGCGCCTGACTGGAAGGACTATCTCGCCGAGGCGCTGGAGGCGGAGAAGCTGGAAGCGCTGCGAATGCACGCCCGCACCGGCCGGCCGCTCGGCAGCGAGGGTTTCGTCCGGCGCCTGGAGAAACACTTCGGCCGCTCGCTCGCGCCCCGCAAGCCGGGCCCGCCGCCGAAACGGAAGGACGGGAAGGCGGGAAGTTAAGTATACTGTCCCCGGAACTGCCGCGTGTGGGGTCCTGGCGGCCATGGTCGTCTCGGGCGGACTGACAGCGGCCAACGGCGGTACTTTCAGGCAGGTGGCAACCACATCGATAGCCACCGGCATTGTGGCCTCAACCTTCGTTGTCGTGGGCGGGGCATTTGCCGACCTCGGGCTCACCAATCCCGAGTTCCTATCGGGCGGTCACTTGGCGAAGATCGCCGCGCACGGCCTAGTAGGCGGCGGTTATGCGGAGCTTTGGGGCGGGGACTTCGCCTCCGGCGCGATCGGCGCGGCGGTTGCACAGTTCGCCGCGCCAGCGGTCGACGCCATTCCGGGCGACGGCGTCGCGGGCATCACTGGCCGCACGATCGTTGCCGCCGTGGCAGGCGGCGTGGGGGCCGAGTTGGGCGGAGGCAAGTTCGCTAACGGCGCCGTCACCGCGGCGTTTGCCAGGTTTTTCAACGACGAGCTCTCTAGGCTGACGCGTCAACTCGCGGCGGCTTCGAATTCGGGAATTCCTAAATCAAGTATTCCTTGGTGGAAACTGGAGGGGCAGCTTAGGAACACGCCTGGAACGATTCCCGGCCAGGAAGCCCAGATCCTTGATCGCATGAGGAGGGGTCTTGAGTCCTATGAGGGCGTTCAGGGTGGGCACTTACTTCGCAAACATGGCGGTAAGCCTGTCTCGTATTTACGCCACAGACTAGCAACCGAGAATCGTAGTGTAGTGTCTACATTCTTTAGTCCGCATCAAACTGCCCAGGCCGCAGCGCGGACGATAAACGTCAACCAGGCCAGAATCGAAGCGTGGGTGAGAACTGGAAGTAACCAGCTGTTGATAAAACACACATTCGATGATCCCGTTGGCATTATCTTGTCACGAACAGCAACGGCGCCGACCTTTGGCAATACCGCCAATTTTATCTTGCGAAACGCACCGGGATTTCCTGGTGGCTTCCGTATACACACGGGATTTGTGACTCCATGACAGAAGCACACTACAACCTATTGCAGTTTTTTGGAGGTTACCTCAATGAGGATTGGCCCGAGGAGTATGGCAGCGCTGAACGGGCCGTCGAGAAGTTCTTAAGTGAAAGCTCGCTTGAGACAATTGCGTCGACGCTCAAGGAACTGGATGAGGTGATCCAGAAATACGAAAGCGGCATGTTAACAGCTGATTTTTTCTTTACTGAGTTTGGATGTGCCTACGATCCCAAGGGTGACGGATCAGGCGTCGATATGCTGGTTTGGCTCAAGGAACTGCGCAAGACGTTGGAGCGTTGGCTGCAGTCGCACCGACCCTGAGCCATCCACTCGGAGTTCCGGGGACATGGCCGTAATCGCGTAGGGTCACTCTCCGAGGCTATGGTTTGGCGGTGACGAACTGGGGGAGTTCCGGGGACAGGGGAGTTCCGGGGACAGTATACATAACTCCTTCCCTCCGGCTCCACCCCGCGCTACCCTTCCTTCATGGCACGCATGGGGCGGGTCGTGGCCCCGGGGGTTCCCCATCACGTGACGCAGCGGGGCAACCGGCGGCTCGAGACCTTCTTCTCCGACGAGGACTACCGGGCGCTGCTGGCCGAGCAAATCGCGGCGGCGGGCGTGGCCTGCTGGGCCTACTGCTCATGCCGAACCATGTGCACCGCATAGCCTAGACCGGAGCGACTTCCCTCCCTTCCACCCCACTCCCCTCAGCCCCGGGCCAGGATCGCGCGCATGGCGCCGCCGAGGCTGCCTTCCTCCAGGTACTTCATGCCGTAGACCGCGCCGCCGATGATCGACAGCAGGGCGATCAGCGAGCCCAGCGCCAGGGTCGACATGCCGGTGATGCCCTGGCCGATGGTGCAGCCGAGCGCCAGGACGCCGCCGGTGCCCATGAGGGCGCCGCCGACCAGGTGGCGGATCATGTCGCTCGCGGTCGTGAAGCTCTCGACCCGAAAGCTGCGGGTCGCCTGGGCCATGAGGAAGGAGCCCGCGATGACCCCGCCGACGACGGCGATGCCGAAGTTGATGCTGGCGCCCGAGAAGGTCATGAGATAGACGAGGCTCTCGCCGGTCGGCGCGACGAAGGTGAAGGAGGCGAGCGGCGTCGGCTCGAAATCGTCGTAGCCGACCACGCCGGTGACCAGCCATCCGAGCGGGACCAGGGCGCCGACGATCAGGCCGGCCACGATGTTGCGCGGCGAGGCCCGGAAGGCCGGGCTCTTGAAGCAGAACCAGAGCAGGGCGCCGGCAAAAACCAGCGCGAGGCCCCAGCGCGCGGCCTCCGCCGGCAGCCCGGTGGCCGCGGCGAGCAGGTCCGGCATGCCCTGGGTGTCGAGGCCGGCGCTCTCCAGGTCCAGGTTGGTCGCGGCCTGGAGCCGCACCCGCGCCAGGGCGATCAGCCCGCGCAGGGTCATGTAGGCGAAGATGCCGAGCATGACGGCGACGACCAGCGACTTCAGATTTCCGGCGCCGAGCCGCACCAGGGTCTTGTTGCCGCAGCCGCCCGCCAGCGTCATGCCGAAGCCGAACATCAGGCCGCCGATCACGGCCCCGGCCCAACCGAGGCTGGGGGCGAGATAGATCGACTCGCTGAGGTCGAGGGCGCCGGACAGGTGAAGCGCCTGGCTGCCCAGGATGGCCACGGCGATGGCCAGCATCCAGGCGCGAAACCGGTTCAGGTCGCCCATGAACACCATGTCCGAGATGGCGCCCATGGTGCAGAAGTTGGTGCGCTGCGCCGTAGCGCCGAAGATCATTCCGAGCCCGAAACCTAGCAGCGCGACCAACACGCCAACCGGCATCTCATCCATTGGGTCCTACCTTCTCGACTACTGTAAACAAGCGTTAACTGGTCATGGGACGCTACAGGCAGCCGACCAGCTTCTCCATCCGGTCACGGTCGAAGGCCAGCCACGCCTGGCGTACGGACCGGTCCTGATCGTCGCTACGGCCGCCGGTCTCATAGGCGTAGAGCGCGGCGAGCAGGCGCTCGATCGGCTGCTTCAGCTCATGGGTGCGGAAGTCGCCCTGGGTCCAGCCGATGTACAGGCCGTCCTTGGCAAAGCCCTCGACTGTCGGGTGTTCCCTGGTCATGCCGCACAGCCTGTTCAGTCGCGCGATGTCCTCGCGCAGAAGCTGGGCCCGAAACATGCTGTCCTCGGTCTCGAGTCGCTGCGTCAGCTCGGCCAGCAGATGCATGACCTCACCACGGGCGCTCTTGCGGCCGGTTGTCGGCGGTTTGCCGGGTATGCAGCTTCTTCAGCAGCACACCCAGCAGGCCCCAGAAATGGTCCTCTCCCGGGTACCCGTTGATACGGCCGATCTCCCGGCCGTCGTCGACCAGCACGAATGTCGGCGTGTAGACGACACCGACGATGTGTTCCAGGTCGCGAGGCCGGGGGCCGTGCAGACGGACCCGGCGCAACGGCGCCAGGCCCGCCTCCTCGGTCTTGTGATAGACCACGCCGACGTCCCGGTCCCAGGCGTCGCACCATTCGCAGGCCCCGGCATCAAACATCACAAGCTCCGCCGCGCGCGCTTCCGTGGCGCCGTCCGGCGCGAAGAGCCCCAATACAAACAACAAGGCCGCAAGTGGTCTGACCATCTTCACCGAACCGCCTAGCCGAAGATGTCCTTGGTGATCCCCGCGTACCAACCGTTGCCCTCATCGGCGGTCCGGGCACGGGTGGCATCGTCCTCATCGGCCTTGCTGATGAAGCCGTCCGTCTTGGCGATCTTTTCCTCCGTCGCCTCGTAGTTGGCGCCGACCTTGACCCCCTGATTGGTGGTGATCAGGCTCCAGCAGGTATTCCGGAAGCGCGGCGGGAAAGCCTCCGAGCCGGTCAACGCGGCCCGGATCGCCATGGCGCAGACCTTGGCCTGGCTGTTGGCGGAAAAGCCCGATTTCGGCATGTCGCCCGGGATGATGGCGTCGCCGACCAGGTGGATGCCGGCCTGCATCTTCGATTCCAGGGTCGCCGGGTTGATCGGGCACCAGCCGGAGTCGTCGGCCAGGCCGGCGGCATGGGCGATCTTGCCGGCCTTTTGGGCCGGGATGATGTTCGCCACATTGGCCTTGAAGGTCTCGCCGTCGGTCATCACGGTCATCGCCTTCGGATCGACCGCCTTGACGCCGCCGGTCATTTCCGCCGGCAGCCACTCGATCATGCCCTCGTAGTAGCGCGCCCAGCCGTCCGTGAACAGCTTCTGCTTCGAGAACTTGTTCTTGGCGTCCAGGATGATGATCTTGGAGCGCGGCTTGTAGGCCTTCAGATAGTGCGCCACCATGGAGACCCGCTCGTAGGGCCCGGGCGGACAGCGGAACGGATTGGGCGGCGGCGCGATCACGAAGGTGCCGCCATCCTCCATGTCCAGGATCTGCCGCTTGAGCAGCAGGGTCTGCGTCCCGGCCTGCCAGGAATGCGGCATGATCTGCGCGGCCTGTTCGTCGTAACCGTCAATCGTGTCGTACTTCAGGTCGATGCCCGGCGCCACGACCAGACGATCGTAGCTCAGCGTATCGCCGCCCTGCAGCGTGACCGTCTTCTTCGCCGGATCGACGCCGGTCGCCCGGTCGTTGACGACCTTGATCCCAAACTCGCCGGCCAGCGTGTCGTAGCTGTGGGTGATCGACTCGAACGAGCGGAAACCGCCGATGTACAGGTTGCTGAAGAAACAGCTGGTGTATTTGGCGTTCGCCTCGACCAGCGTCACCTCGACGTCCTTGGCGTCCTTGGCGACGTAGCGGGCGACCGTGCCGCCGCCGGCCCCGCCGCCGATGACCACCAGCTTGGCCTTGGCCGCCCCCCGCGCCGGCCATGATTTGAGGGTCGATGCGGTTGCCGCGGTAAGCCCCGCCGCTCCGACCAGCCCGGTGAATTCCCGTCGCGTCCAAGACTGCTTCATGCCGCTCACTCCGTTGGATTCTGTTGACTGAAGTATTTGGCCAGCGCTGCCATTTCCTTGTCGCCCAGGGACCGCGAAACGTTCTGCATGATCTGATTCGGCCGCAAGCCGCTTCGATAGCCTTCCATCGCATCCACGAAATCCGGTTCGGGCCATCCGACGATCGACGGGATACCCTTGTCACTGCCGTCCAGTTGATGGCAGGTGGTGCATTCGTTTGACAGATAGGCCCCATAGGCGAGCAGGTCGTCGCCCATCACGGGACTGCTGGAAAAGCTTGCCGCGCCTATCAGGCATGCGAACACTGCACGATCGACGATTCTGATTGGTAAAGGCACGCGTTTGGATCCCTGCGCAACCGCAATCCGCCAGCCTCTCAAACGACCCCTCGGACAGGCCTTCCCGGCCTTTGTGCCCACCGGCTAGATATTCGAACTTGATAAAATATCAAATACGAATATGATCGGCTGGTCAAGCGGAACTTGGCCATAGAAAACATAGCATAGCACTGTAAGCGATGCGGGTGATAACGAACGTCGGGAGAAACGAAGTGGTTTGGCATTCATTCGGATTGATGCGCGTGGCGATCGCCGGCGCACTTCTTGTCGCGCTGCAGGGTTCCGCCGCGCTGGCGGATGGCGTGGTCGCGTTCGAGGTCGTCGACGGGGGGAGCATCCCGAAGTCGTTGACCGGCGCGCCGGGGGACGCGGCGAACGGGCGCAAGGTGGCGATCAACCGCAAGCAAGGCAACTGCCTTGCCTGCCACAAGCTGCCGATCCCGGAACAGTCGTTCCACGGCGAAGTGGGACCGGATCTATCGGAAATCGGCGGGACGTTGAGCGAAGGCGAGCTGCGGCTGCGGGTGGTCAACCCCAAGGTCGTCAATTCGGACACCATCATGCCCGCCTTCTACCGGACCGATGGGTTGCACCGGGTGATGAAGAAGTTTCAAGGCAAGACGATCCTGTCTGCGCAGCAGGTCGAGGATGTGGTGGCTTACCTGACGACCCTGAAGGCTCAGTGAATGAGCGTTGTCAGCGGAGCGCCGACAGAGCAACGAAAGGCATCAGCATGAGGAATCACGAACGGAATCACGGCCTGAATCGTAGGCAGGCATTGCTTGGCTTGGGCGCGGGCAGCGTTGCCCTGGCCACGCTTGCCGGACTGCCGAGGCCCGCGCGGGCCGACGCCGCCTCGGCGGCCGAGGCCATCAAGCAGAAGATCGGCGACAAGGCCATGCAGGAGGGCAGGATTACCCTCGAGCTGCCGGAGATCGCCGAGAACGGCAACACGGTGCCGATCACCGTCGAGGTCGACAGCCCGATGACGGACGCCGACTATTGCAAGTCGGTGCATGTCTTCGCCGAGGGCAACCCGCTGCCGAATGTGGCGTCGTTCAATTTCACGCCGGCCTGCGGCAAGGCCATCGCCATCACGCGGATGCGCCTGGCGAAGACCCAGAAAGTGATCGCGGTCGCCGAGATGAGCGACGGCGGCATCTACACCACGAGCGCCGAGGTGAAGGTCACCATCGGCGGCTGCGGCGGTTGAGGGAGAACGGACATGGCAAAGTCGAAGCCGCGCGTGAAGCTGCCGAAACAGGCGAAGAAGGGCGAGATCATCCAGATCAAGACGCTGATCTCGCACAAGATGGAATCCGGTCAGCGCAAGGACAAGAAGACCGGCGATAAGATCCCGCGCATGATCATCAACAAGTTCGTCTGCACCTTCAACGGCAAGGAGGTGTTCAGCGCCGATTGGCACGGGGCGATCTCGGCCAATCCCTATATGTCGTTCTACACCATGGCCACGGAGAGCGGCGAGTTCGAGTTCACCTGGACAGATGATTCGGGCGCGGTGTTCACCAAGACCGCGCAGATCACCGTCCAATAACCGATACCAGCCGAAGGGAGACAACGTCATGAGACGAAGTGTCGTGGCCATCGCCATCGCAACCGGACTCGGCCTGGCCGGGGCCGGCAGCGGGTTCAGCGACGAGATGGATTGGGGTCCCTACGAGGTCGGCGACCTGCGCAGCGGCTATACCTTCGCCACCGCCGCGACCCGGGCGATCCAGGACGACGATTTCGACAATCCGGCGTTCCTGTGGGTCGACTACGGCGAGGAGCTGTGGACGGCGGTCGAGGGCGAGGCCGGCAAGGCCTGCGCCAGCTGTCACCAGGACGCGTCCGACACCATGGCCAACGTGGGCGCCACCTATCCGGTGTTCTACGAGCCCTGGGGCAAGCTGATGAACGCCGAGCAGCGCATCAACCAGTGCCGCACCGAGAACATGAAGGCCAAAGCCTGGAAGTGGGAGTCGCGCGAGCTGTTGTCGATGACGGCCTATGTCAAGAGCCAGGCCCGCGGCAAGCCGATCGACGTCACGATCGACGGCAAGGCGGCGCCGTTCTATGAAAAGGGCAAGGCGTTCTACTACGAGCGCCGCGGCCAGCTCGACATGGCCTGCAAGAACTGCCACGAGGACAACGCGGGCAACATGATCCGCGCCAACCTCCTGAGCCAAGGCCAGAGCAACGGCTTCCCGACCTATCGCCTGAAGTGGCAGGGCGTGGGCTCGCTGCACCGCCGCTTCCGTGGCTGCAACAAGCAGGTGAGGGCCGAGCCCTTCGGCTACGGCTCGGACGAGTACGTCAACCTCGAGCTGTTCCTGGCTCATCGCGGCCAGGGCCTGCCCGTGGAGACCCCCGCCGTGCGCAACTAATAAACTTGTCGACTTGCCGCTGAGGGGATGCCGGAACCTTCTCCGCATCCCCTCCTTCTTTTGAGGAGTTGGACGCGATGTTCTCCCGACGCGACTTCCTGGCATTGGCGGCTTCGACGGCGGCGCTGGCCGGCGCACCGGACAACATGACCCGGGCCGCTGCCCAGCAGGCACTGAGCCAGCAGGATCTGCTGCGCTTCGAGCCCTTGGGCCAAGTCACCCTGCTGCACATCACCGACATCCACGCCCAGCTGATGCCGATCTACTTCCGGGAGCCCTCGATCAACCTAGGGGTCGGCGAGGTCACCGGCTTGCCGCCGCACATCACCGGCAAAGACTTGCTCGGCGCCTACGACCTGCCGGCCGGTAGCGCCGAGGCCTATGCCCTGACCAGCGAGGACTTCACCTCCCTGGCGCGCGCCTACGGCAAGGTCGGCGGCGTCGACCGCCTGGCCACCCTGGTCAAGGCGGTCCGGGCGGAGCGTCCGGGCAAGACCCTCTTCCTGGACAGCGGCGATACCTGGCAGGGCTCCTACACCTCGCTGGCAACCCGCGGCGGCGACATGGTCGAGGTGATGAACGCCCTCGGCGTCGAGGTAATGACCGGCCACTGGGAATTCACCTATGGCACCGAGCGGGTCGAGGAGTTGATCGAGCAGCTCGACTTTCCCTTCCTGGCGGGCAACGTCCGCGACACGGAATGGGAGGAGCAGGTTTTCGACTCCACCGCGACCTTCGAGCGCGGCGGCGTCAAGGTCGCCGTGATCGGCCAGGCCTTCCCCTACCTGCCGATCGCCAACCCGTCGTGGATGTTCCCCGGGCTGAGCTTCGGCGTACGCGAGGAGCGCATGGCGGAAGTGGTGG
>CAJHYG010000039.1_pt1 | contig 13277 bp, 9 predicted proteins | sample 9198781 | NCBI WGS metagenome assembly CAJHYG01 (sample SAMEA7708359, study PRJEB35096) | sediment metagenome | biome: marine neritic benthic zone biome [ENVO:01000025]; feature: sediment [ENVO:00002007]; material: shallow marine sediment [ENVO:03000034] sea grass bed [ENVO_01000059] ... | reverse complement strand
GCCTTCTTCAGATGGTGCTTGGCCTTGTCCGGATCGAACTCCCGCTGCGGCAGGTCGGCCCAGTAGGGCAGCGTCGGGCCGATCGGGTGGTCGTTGCCCTTGGTGCCGTGGCCGAGCAGGATCTTCTGCACGACCGCATCACGGTCGATGGCGTATTTCAACGCCAGGCGCACGTCCACGTTGTCGAACGGGGCCCTGTCGCAGAACATCGGGATCGTGCAGTGGGCGCCGCTCGGCACCTCGTCCACCTCGATGTTGCGATCGCGTGCCAGCAGCTTAACCGTCTTCAGGTCGACGTCGCTGATGGCGTCGAACTGGCCGGTGATCAGGGCCGTCTGACGGGCGTTGACCTCGTTGACGGCGGTCGTGACGACCGCGTCGAAGTGGGCTTGATCCGATTTGTGATAGTTGGCGTGACGCGACATCTCCGAGCGGACGCCCGGGTCGTGCGCCTCGATCTTGTAGGGGCCGGTGCCGATACCGCTCTGCCAGTCGACCTTGCCCTCGCCGTCCGAGGGCAGCATGACCAGGTGATAGTCCGACATCAGGTAGGGCAGGTCGGCGTTGCCCGACTTCATCTTGACGACGAGCGTGTGGGATCCGTCGGCCTTGATCTCGTCGACATCCTCCAGCAGCGCCTTGGCCGCCGACTTCGAGCCCTCGCCACGGTGATAGTTGAGCGAGGCGACGGCGTCCTGGGCCGTGAAGGGCTTGCCGTTGTGGAACTCCATGCCCTTGAACAGCTTGAAGGTCCAGGTCACGGCATCGTCCGACGCCTCCCAGGACTCGGCTGCGTCCGGGCCGATCTCGTTCTTGCTGGTGATTTCCGTCAGGTAGCTGCGGACGGCGTGGTTCATCTGGATCATGTAGATACTTTCCGTGGTCCCGGGATCCAGCTGATCGGTCGTATTGCCGTCGTGCATGCCGACGCGGTAGGTGCCGCCCTTCTTGGGGGCGGCCTTGGCGGCCTTGCTCCACATGGCCGAGGCGGCCGAAACGCTGAGGCCCAAGGCCGTGGCGCCGGCGAGGAACTCGCGGCGCGTGGTGCGCTTGTCCCCCAGCATTCGCTTCACGATTTCATCGTGCATCATTCGTTCCTTCCTGTTCACGGCTTATTGTGCGTTGATTTATCGAGCCATTCTTCCTGCGCAGGCCTCAGGGCCGGGCTCCGTTCCGCACCGTCCCGGTATTGCCCGCTCGCGGCAAGACTCTATCCCAGAGAACGCCATTGTCAAAACAGCGGCCGAAAGCCTTCTTTGACCCCGGTAACGAGTGCGGCTTGCGCCAGCGCCGTATACGGCGACACCAAGGCGTTTTGGCCCTTGTTGTGAATCGGCGGGGTCTGAGCGGGTGGTCTTTTGCGTGACTGGAGAGACCACCGGGTGCCGCTTAGCTGGGTCGCGGTGGACGAGGCGCGCCCTAGACGTCGAGCTGCTCGGTCTCGACGAAGCGGGCGTTCTCCTGGATGAAGCGGAAGCGCAGCTCGGGGCGCCGGCCCATCAGGCGCTCGACCGTCTTGGACGAGCGCTTCTGCTCGGCCTTGGGGTCCGGGTCCTCGCGGTCGGCGATCGCGACCCTGAGCAGGGTGCGGGTCTCCGGGTTCATGGTGGTCTCCTTGAGCTGGGCCGGCGGCATCTCGCCCAGGCCCTTGAAGCGGTTGACCTCGACCTTGCCGCGGCCGGTGAACTCCTCGGCGAGCAGCCGTTCCTTGTGGCGCTCGTCCATGGCGTAGCGGGTCTTGCCGCCCTGGCTCAGGCGAAACAGCGGCGGCTGCGCCAGGAACAGGCGGCCATCCTCGATCAGGCCCGGCATCTGGCGATAGAAGAAGGTCATGAGCAGCGAGGCGATGTGGGCGCCGTCGACGTCGGCGTCGGTCATGATGATGATCCGCTCGTAGCGCAGCTTGTCGAGGTCGAACTGCCCGCCGGTCGCCGAGCCGAGCGCCAGCGCGATGTCGGAGATCTCCTGGTTGTTCTTCAGCTTGTCCTGGGACGCGCTGGCCACGTTGAGGATCTTGCCGCGCAGGGGCAGGATCGCCTGGGTCTCGCGATAGCGCGCCTGCTTGGCCGAGCCGCCGGCCGAATCGCCCTCGACCAGGAAGATCTCCGTGCCCTCGGCCGAGTTGCGCGAGCAGTCGGAGAGCTTGCCGGGCAGGCGCAGCTTGCGCGTGGCGCTCTTGCGCTTCTGCTCCTTCTCCTGGCGCCGGCGCTGGCGATCCTCGGCGCGCTCGACGACCCGCTCGAGCAGCATCCGGGCGCGCTCGGGGTGGCCGGACAGCCAGTGATCCAGGTGGTCCTTGATGGTGGTCTCGACCAGCTTGGCGGCGATCGGCGAGGCCAGGCGGTCCTTGGTCTGGCCCTGGAACTGGGGATTGCGGATGAAGATAGACAGCAGGACCGCGGCGCCGCCCAGGAAGTCGTCGGAGGTGACCTGGGCCGCCTTGCGGTTGCCGATCAGCTCGGCATAGGCCTTGAGGCTGCGCAGCATGCCCGTGCGCAGGCCCTGCTCGTGGCTGCCGCCGTCGGCGGTCGGCACGGTGTTGCAGTAGGAGCTGACATAGCCGTCCTCGTCAGCCGGCCAGGAGATGGCCCACTCCAGGCGGCCCTCCTCCTCGGGCAGGGGCGTCTCGCCGACGAAGGGCTCGGGCGTCAGGGTCTTGCGGTTGCCCAGGCTGGCCTCGAGGAAATCGCGCAGGCCGTTGGGAAAGCGCAGAATCTCCGAGGCCGGCGTGGCGTCGCCCTTCTTCAGCAGCGCCGGGTCGCAGGACCAGCGGATCTCGACGCCGCGGAACAGGTAGGCCTTGGAGCGCACGGCGCGGAACAGCCAGTCCGGGCGGAAGTGGGCGCCGCTGCCGAAGATCTCCGGGTCGGGCCGGAAGGAGATGGTCGTGCCGCGCCGGTTCTGGGTCGTGCCGGTGTTGGCCAGCTTGCCTCGGGGCTCGCCGCGCGCGTAGTCCTGGCGCCAGATCTTGCGGTCGCGGGCGACCTCGATGGTCAGTTCCTCGGCCAGCGCGTTGACCACCGAGAGGCCGACGCCGTGCAGGCCGCCCGAGGTGGCATAGGTCTTGTCCGAGAACTTGGCGCCGGAGTGAAGCGTGGTGAGGATGACCTCGAGGGCGGACTTCTTCTTGTACTTGGGGTGCGGGTCGACCGGAATGCCCCGGCCGTTGTCGCGCACGGTGATCCGGTTGTAGGCGCCCAGCTCGAGCTCGATCCGGGTGGCGTGGCCGGCGACTGCCTCGTCCATGGCGTTGTCGACCAGCTCGGCCACGAGGTGATGCATGGCGCGCTCGTCGCTGCCGCCGATGTACATGCCGGGGCGGCGGCGCACGGGTTCGAGCCCCTCCAGGACCTCGATGTCCTTGGCGGAGTAGTCGTCGCCGTTCTGCGCGCGGGTCTGGAACAGATCGTTCATCGCGGCCATGATCATAGGTAGAAGGTTAAGATTCGCTAGCTCTCAGGACGTCTTGGCTTATTCTGTGCCCAAGATCAAGATACGCACAATATCTAGGTGGAGAAAGCCCAATGTCGGAGCTGCCGGCGGAACCGCGCGGCGAATTGGCGATCCGGACCCTGGCCATGCCGGCCGACGCCAACCCCAGCGGCGACATCTTCGGCGGCTGGGTTCTGGCCCAGATGGACATCGCCGGCGGCATCACGGCCGGGCAGATCGCCCGCGGCCGCGTGGCCACTGTGGCTGTCGACGCCATGACCTTCCACCTGCCGGTCTATGTCGGCGACGTGCTCTGCATCTATGCCGAGCTCGAGCGGATCGGCCGCACCTCCATCGCCCTGCATCTCGAGGCCTGGGCCCTGCGCGGCCGGGTGGGAGACCGGGTCAGGGTGACCGAGGGGCGCTTCACCTTCGTGGCGATCGACGAGGCCGGCCGTCCGCGGCCGGTTCCCGACCAAAGGGAGACAGGCACATGAAGCGGGTTCTTTTGGCGCTATCGGCCATCCTGGCTCTTCACGGGGCCGGCGCGTTGGCGGGAGAGGCCGATGTGGTCGACATTCGCGTCAGGGCCGAGGGCGAGGGGCGTTGGCGCTTCGACGTGAGCGTCGAGCACGCCGACGCCGGCTGGGACCACTATGCGGACCGCTGGGAGGTGCTGGACCTTGACGGGCGGATTTTGGGCACGCGCGTGCTGCTTCACCCGCACGATAACGAGCAGCCCTTCACGCGCTCCCTCGGCGGGGTCGAGATCCCGGCCGGCGTCACCAAGGTTCGCCTCCGCGCCCACGACAGCGTTCACGGGTTCGGCGGTGTCGAGGCCGAGATCGAATTGCCGCGTTGATGCCCGCAAAAGGAAACGGGCCGCCCGAGGGCGGCCCGCCGTCACGTGTGTCTCGTCCGAGACCGGAGGTCAGGACGAATAGTACATCTTGAACTCGATCGGGTGCGGCGCGTGCTCGAAGGTATAGATCTCCTCCCACTTCAGCTCCGCGTAGGCCGCGATCTGGTCCTTGTCGAAGACGTCGCCCGCGAGCAGGAACTCGTGATCGCTCTCGAGGGAGGTGATGGCCTGGCGCAGCGAGCCGCAGACGGTCGGCACGTCGTGCAGTTCTTCCGGCGGCAGGTCATAGAGGTTCTTGTCCATCGGGTCGCCCGGATCGATCCGGTTCTTGATGCCGTCGAGGCCGGCCATGAGCATGGCCGCGAAGGCCAGGTAGGGGTTGGCCGTGGGATCCGGAAAGCGGATCTCGACGCGCTTGGCGTTGGGGCTGGCGCCGTAGGGGATCCGGCAGGAGGCCGAACGGTTGCGCCCGGAGTAGGCGAGCAGGACCGGCGCCTCGAAGCCCGGGACCAGGCGCTTGTAGCTGTTGGTCGAGGGGTTCGAGAAGGCGTTGATCGTGCGCGCGTGCTTGATGATGCCCCCGATGTAGTGCAGCGCCATTTCCGACAGCCCGGCATAGCCGTCGCCGGCGAAGAGCGGCTTGCCGTCCTTCCAGATCGACTGGTGCGTGTGCATGCCCGAGCCGTTGTCGCCGTAGACCGGCTTGGGCATGAAGGTCGCCGTCTTGCCATAGGAGTGGGCGACGTTGTGCACGACGTACTTGTAGATCTGCATGTTGTCGGCGCAGCGGGTCAGGGTGTCGTACTTGATGCCCAGTTCGTGCTGGGACGGTGCCACCTCGTGGTGGTGCTTTTCCACGGTCACGCCCATCTCGTCGATGACCGAGACCATCTCGGCCCGCAGGTCGGTCGCGGAATCGACCGGCGGCACCGGGAAATAGCCGCCCTTGATGCCCGGGCGGTGGCCGATGTTGCCCTCCTCGAAATGCTCGCCGGACATGTAGGGGCCTTCCTCGGAGCTGAACTTGAAGAAGGTGTGGTGCATGTCGGCGGCGAACTTCACGTCGTCGAACACGAAGAACTCGGCCTCGGGGCCGAAGGTCGCCGTGTCGCCGACACCGGAGGCGGCCATGAAGGCCTCCGCCTTCTTGGCGGTCGAGCGCGGGTCGCGGTTGTAGGGCTGGCCGGTCTCGGGCTCCAGGATGTCGCAGAACAGGATGAGCTGCGGCTGGGCCGCGAAGGGATCCATGACCGCGGTCGAGAGGTCCGGCTTGAGCTGCATGTCGGATTCGTTGATCGCCTTCCAGCCGGCGATCGACGAGCCGTCGAACATGATGCCCTCGCCGAGCGCCTCGTCGTCCACCGCGCCGGCGAACATGGCCACGTGCTGCCATTTGCCGCGCGGGTCGGTGAAGCGGTAGTCGACGTACCTGACGTCGTTCTCCTTGATCATCTGCTGAACTGAATTCACGTCGGACATTGTCGCTAACCCCTCCTTGCTGGGATGTCTCGCTTTGATGTTGCTCGCCGTGGCCTTGGGCCATGGGCGAAGTCCCTGGCGGCTGCCCGGTACCGGCGCGGCCGGCCCTAGCGTCTTCTTTGGATCGGATCGCGTCCGCGGTCCCTAGACCGCTTCCGCGCCCCGCTCTCCGGTGCGGATGCGGATCGCCTCGTCGACAGCGCAGACGAAGATCTTGCCGTCGCCGATGCGCCCCGTGTGCGCCGCCTGCTGGATCGCCTCGACCGCGCGCTCGACAAGCCCGTCGTCCAGAACGACCTCGACTTTCACCTTGGGCAGGAAGTCGACGACGTACTCGGCCCCGCGATAGAGCTCGGTGTGGCCCTTCTGGCGGCCGAAGCCCTTGGCTTCGGTCACCGTGATTCCTTTGATGCCCACCTCGTGGAGGGCTTCCTTCACTTCGTCCAGTTTGAACGGCTTGATAATCGCCTCGATCTTTTTCATGACGCCCCTTTGCTCACAGTCCCCAGGCTTGACCGAGCGCCGCTGCCGCGCGGGCCCGCCGGTCTCTCGCTGGCCTCTAGCATGGGCCGTGCCAAGTCGCCCGATCGGCACTGTGGCGTCGGTTTGTGGCTCCTACAAGGGCGCAGTCGGCCGGAATTTGCCTATTTTTTGGGCGGTGTGCGGGAATTTTGGTCAGATCACGCCCCGGATTCGGGCCGCTGCCGCACGTATCTTGTCCACGCTGTTGGCGTAGGAGACCCTGAGGAACCCCTCGCCGCAGGCGCCGAAGCTGGAGCCGGCGAGGGTCGCCACCCCGGCCTCCTCGAGCAGCCGCGTCTCCAGCGCCTTGGCGCTCAGGCCGGTGCCGGTGATGTTGGGGAAGGCATAGAAGGCGCCGCCCGGCATCCGGCAGCGGAAGCCCGGAATGGCATTGATCTCCTCGACCACGACCCGACGCCGCTCCTCGAAGGCGGCCATCATGCGCCTCACCGGCTCCTGCGGGCCGGTTAGGGCGGCGATCCCGGCGTACTGGGCGGCGGCGTTGACGCAGGAGTGGGAATTGACCGCCAGGCGCGTGGCACCCTCGAGCAGGGCCTCGGGCCAGACCCCGTAGCCGAGCCGCCAGCCGGTCATGGCGTAGGTCTTGCTCCAGCCGTCGAGCAGGATCACCCGTTCGGCGATCGAGGGGTAGGTGAGGAGGCTGGCATGGGTCTCGCCGTCGTAGAGCATCTGGCCGTAGATCTCGTCGGACAGGACGGCGACATGGGGGAGCAGCTCCAGGCCCGCGACCAGCCGGTCGACCTCGCTTTTCGGGGTGACCCCGCCGGTCGGGTTGGCCGGGCTGTTGAGGATGATCAGGCGGGTCCGGGGCGTGATGCGCGACAGCACCGCTTCGGCCTCGAAGGCGAAGTTCCGGTCCTCGGTCAGCGGGATCGGCACCGCCGTCGCCCCGCTGTAGTCGATCAGCGAGCGGTAGATCGGAAAGCCCGGGTCGGGATAGAGGATCTCGGCGCCCGGCTCGCCGAAGGTCAGGACGGCGAAGAACATGGTGACCTTGCCGCCCGGAACCACCAGGACGCGGCCCGGGTCGACCGCGACGCCGAGGCGCCGGTCGAGGTCGGCCGCCACGGCCTCGCGCAGGGGCAGGATGCCGGCCGGCGGGGTGTAGCCGTGGTGCCCGTCGCGGAGCGCCTTGATGCCGGCCTCGACAACGTGCTCGGGGGTCTTGAAGTCGGGCTGTCCGATGCCGAGGTTGATGATGTCGCGGCCCTGGGCCTCGAGCTCGACGGCCCGGTTCAACACCGCGAAGGCGGATTCCGTGCCGAGGCGCCCGACGGCGGCGGCCGGCAGTAGCGTGGATGCCTCGCCGGAGGCGTTCCCTGGGGCGTTCATGGCCGGCAGCCTACGCCGCCCGGCCTCGTGGCGGCAAGGCGGCGCGCGCTTGACGGCGGCTTGCCCGGGGTTGTACACCCCGGGATGTCGTCCGGTCCGGACCGCTCCGGCGGATCGGCGCCCCGTTTCCGCGATGGTGGCTGTAGCTCAGTTGGTTAGAGCGCCTGGTTGTGGTCCAGGAGGTCGTGGGTTCAAATCCCATCAGCCACCCCAATCCCTTAAGCCAGTCCAAGATCCCGCTTGCGGCGCTTTGCCCATTCGGTGATCAGCGCGTCGGCGGTCAGGCCCAGGAAGGCGACGCAGAGCCCGATCACGATGCCCTTGCCGGCGTCGTTGAAGGTCAGCGACTTGAAGATCTCCTGGCCCAGGTCCTGGGTGCCGATGAAGCCGGCGATGATCACCATGAAGAGGGCGAACATGATGGTCTGGTTGACGCCCAGCATGATCTCCGGGAAGGCCAGCGGCAGGCGCACCTTCCAGAGGATCTGGCGTGGCGTGCAGCCCGAGGTGATCGCCGCCTCGACGATGTGGTGCGGCACGCCGCGCAGGCCGAAGGTCGTGTAGCGCACGATCGGGATGGTCGCGTAGATCACGATGGCCGCGATGGCCGCCACGTCGCCGACCTTGAACAGCATGATCACGGGAATCAGGTAGATGAACGAGGGAAAGGTCTGGAAGGTGTCGCAGAGCACCTCGATGACCCTGGCGCTGCGCGCCGAGTTCGCCGCCAGGATGCCCAGGGGCAGACCGATGGCGATGCAGACCAGGATCGCGAAGGAGACCATGTAGGCGGTGATCAGCGCCCGGGGCCAGAAGCCGGAAAAGGCCACGAAGGCGATGAAGAAGCCGCAGAGCGCCGCCAGCCGCCAGCCGCCGAGCAGCCAGCCGGCCAAGCCGGCCACCAGCACCGCCGCGGTCCAGGGAATCCACTGGAAGGCGTCGCGCATGGGGATCAGGACATTGAGCAGCAGGCCGTCGCGGAACACCTGGACCGGCTCGAAAATGGCCAGCGTCGAGTCCTTGACCCAGGCGTCCAGATCCCGCGCGAACTGGTTGGTGTCGGCGCGCGGAAAGACCTGCGGGTCGGGAAAGACCGGCCACAACAGGAAGGCCCCGGCGACCACGGCGGCGGCCGCTGTCCAATAGGGGTGGACCTGCCAGAAGCGGCCCTCGCGCCGGTGCTCGGGCTGCTTCGCCGCCCAGGCCTGGGACAGGCGGTCCAGCATGATCGCCATGAGCACGATGGCGACGCCGATCAGGGCCGCCTTGCCCAACTGCAGTGATTGCAGCAGGCGCAGCAGCTCCTGGCCGAGGCCCTTGGCGCCGACGAAGGAGGCGATGACCACCATGGCGAGGCACTGCATGATGACCTGGTTGACGCCGACCATGAGGGTCGGCCGCGCCGCCGGCAGCTCCACCTTCCAGAGCATCTGGGCGGGGGTGCAGCCGGCCATGACCCCGGCCTCGCGCACCTCCGGGGCGATGCCGCGCAGGCCCAGGATGGTGAGCCGCGCCATGGGCGGCAGGGCGAAGAGGATGGTTGCGATGGCGCCGGCCCGGTGCGAGGTGCCGATGAAGACCGCGACGGGGATCAGGTAGGAGAAGTGCGGCATCGACTGCATGACGTTGAGGATCGGCCAGAGCACCCGCTCGAAAGGCCGCCACTTGATTGCCAGGACGCCCAGCGCCAGCCCGAGGAGCACCGCGATCGGCGCGCAGACCAGGACGGCGGAGAGGGTGATCATGGAAAGCTTCCACTTGCCGATCAGGGCGAAGTAGAAGATCGTGCCGCCGGCCAGCAGCGACAGCCACCAGCCGCGCAGGTACCAGCCCCAGACCGCCGCGAGGCCGACGATCATGAGCCAGGGCAGGGGCGGCAGCTTGCCCAGCTCCTTGAACCGGAAGCCCTTGTTCAGAAAGCCCTCCATGAGATCGAGCGGCCATTCGACCGATCGGGCGATGGCCCGGGTCGCGTCCCTGAAGGTGAAGAGCCCGAAGATCTGCTCCCGGCGCAGGGTTTCGACCACGCCGTTGATCGCGTCGACCAGGACGGTCACCTCGCTGCCCTCGGGCGCGACCCAGCCGGTCGGCACCACCACCGCCCAGTCCGGCAGCCACGGCCGGAGCGCGAGCAGAAGGGCGAAGGGCAGAAGCACGACCGCCAGCTTGACCCGCCAGTCGTCCAGGCCGAGGCGCGGCCCCGGTCCCGCTGCGGTCATGTCGCCCGCGACCGCCACGCCGCTCAGTCCTCGCCCTCGAACAGCACCTCGAGCACGCGCTCGCGGCCGATCGACCCGACCGTCGCGCCGGTCTCGTCGGCGACCGGCAGGGGCGCGGCTTCGTTCAACACCCGCTTGGCGACCGCGGCCACCTTGTCGCTGTCCCTCAAGGGAGCGGCTTCGGACTGCACCGGTCCGGCGGTCATGACGCTGCCGACGGTGAGAAGGTTGCCGCGCGGCACGTTCTTGGTGAACTCGGCGACATAGTCCGTCGCCGGGGCGGTGATCAGCTCCTCGGCGGTACCGAGCTGAACGACCTCGCCGTCCTTCATGATGGCGATGCGATCGGCCAGGCGGATCGCCTCGTCGAAGTCGTGGGTGATGAAGACGATGGTCTTCTGCAGCACCGACTGCAGGCGCAGGAACTCGTCCTGCATCTCGCGGCGGATCAGCGGGTCGAGCGCCGAGAAGGGCTCGTCCAGGAACCAGATGTCCGGCTCGACCGCGAGCGAGCGGCCGATCCCGACCCGCTGCTGCTGGCCGCCGGAGAGCTCGCGCGGATAGTAGGCTTCGCGCCCCTTGAGCCCGACCAGCTCGACGATTTCACGCGCCCGCGCCTCGCGCTGGGCCCGCGCCACGCCCTGGACCTCGAGCGGGAAGGCAATGTTGTCGAGCACCGTGCGGTGCGGAAACAGGGCGAAGTGCTGGAACACCATGCCCATCTTGTGCCGGCGGATATCGATCATCTCCTGCGCCGAGGCAGTCAGAAGGTCACGGCCCTCGAACAGGATCTCGCCGCCGGTCGGCTCGATCAGGCGCGAGAGGCAGCGCACGAGGGTCGACTTGCCCGACCCGCTGAGTCCCATGATGACCAGGATCTCGCCCGGAAAGATGTCGAGCGAGACATTCCGCACGGCTGGAATGTAACCGCCCGCCGAGATTGCCTCGGGCGCCGGATTGCCGCCGTGCGTGGCCAGGAAGGCTCTGGGCGCGGGGCCGAACAGCTTCCAGACGCCCTGGCAGGATATCTTCGCGTCACCCAACTGCCGCCCCCCGCTGTTTACTGTCCCCGCCCAAGCTTGCGGCCAGGGTCGAATGGAGTCCAGCCCTACCTCAGTCGAAGCCGGGTCAGCACCCCTGTCACACACCAACAATCAACCAATGTACTACCAATTTGCAAGCACTCATTATCATAAGATTGATAGAGGGTAATATTTTATATAGAAAAAACAGATAGATAACGATCATCTTGGAAGAATAGCAAATTTCAGGTCGCGCCAATTGAACCAATCGCGCTAATCAGGTATTGTATTGATCATAATCAGTACGGATTGGTTTGCCAGCGCCAGGAAAGGCTGCGTCAAGCGGTCGTATGAAACATTCCTCGAAACAGGGAGGCTTAGAATGAATGTCTTTGGTACCAGGGCGGTCGCCGGCTTGGCCGCTGCCGCAGTGATGTCGTGGAGCGCCGCGCAGGCGGACTCCTCCGACCCGATCAAGATTCCCCTGCACAACTGGTCGAGCCAGATCGTCGGCGCACAGATCGTCGGCAAGATTCTGGACGAGGCCGGCTACGAGGTCGAGTACGTGTCGTCCGACAGCCAGGTGGTCTACACCTCCATGTGCGAGGGCGACATCGACCTGGTGCACGAGGTCTGGCAGGGCGCCTTCGGCGTCGCCTTCGAAAAGGTCGTGGATCAGGGCTGCGTCATCGACGCGGCGACCCACGACGCCAAGACCCGCGAGGAGTGGTGGTACCCGTCCTATGTCGAAGAGGTCTGCCCCGGCCTTCCGGACTGGGAGGCGCTCAACAAGTGCGCCGAGAAGTTCTCGTCCCCCGAGACCGCGCCGAGCGGCCGGTTCCTGGCCGGGCCGGTCGACTGGCTGAAGCACGACCAGGAGCGGGTCGACGGCCTCGAGATGAACTTCAAGGTGGTCAACGCCGGGTCGGCCTCGGCGCTCTGGGCCGAGCTGGAATCGGCCTCCAAGCGCAAGGAGCCGATCGTGCTGTTCAACTGGACGCCCAACTTCATCGAGGCGATCTACGACGGCAAGTTCATCGAGTTTCCGAAGTACGACGAGAAGTGCCGCACCGATGCCTCCTGGGGCACCAACCCTAACAAGCCCTATGACTGCGGCAACCCGGCCGACGGCTATCTCAAGATCGGCGTCTGGAAGGGCATGCCCGACAAGTGGCCGGGCGCCTACAAGGTGATCCAGAAGATCAACTTCTCGAACCTTGACGTCGCCGTCATGGCCAAGCTAGCCGACGTCGACGGCATGGAGCCGGAAGAGGCCGCCGACAAGTGGCTGGCCGACAACGAGGCCAAGTGGAAGACCTGGGTCGGCGCCGCTGGCGGCTGACCGCCGCCGAGGCAGGTGCCGCGAACGGACCGGGGCCGCCGCGCCGATCAGGCCGGCGGCCCCTCGTCGTTAAGACACTGCTAAGTCTCTGCTGCGACCTTGCTGGAGTGGCGGCTGGCCGCTAGATTGCCCCTCCCCAGTTCAGTCGATCCGAGCCCCTGTCCATGCCCGCGAACAGACCGATGCCGGCGGCGCTTCTCTTGCTGGCCATGCTTCTCTGGTCCGCCGCGGCGGTGTCCCAGACCTTCGAGGAAGGTCTCGATGCGCTCCGCGCAGGCCAGACCGGCGTGGCGCGCGATGTTTGGACGCCGCTGGCGGAGCAGGGTGACCTGGCGGCCCAGTACAGCCTCGGCAAGCTCTACGAGCAGGGCGGCGGGCCCGTCGGCCAGGACCTGGTCAAGGCGGTTCGGTGGTACCGCGCCGCCGCGGCCCAGAACCTGCCGGCGGCGCAGAACAACCTGGGTCTGCTGCACGCCCAGGGGCGGGGCGTGCCCGAGGACCAGAAACGGGCGACGGAGCTCTGGCTGGCGGCGGCCCGGCAGGACTATCCCTGGGCCCAATACAATCTCGGCCTGGCCTATTTCAAGGGCAAGGGCGTGAACACCGACCGGCAGGAGGCCGTCGCCTGGTTCCGCCGTGCCGCCGACAACGGCTTGCCGGAGGCCCAGTTCATCATGGGCCAGCTCAGGCGCGAGGGCCTGGCGGTCGAGCGGAGCGCGGCCCAGGCCCTGGCCTGGTACAAGAAGGCGGCCGAGCAGCGGCACCTCGAAGCCGGCCGAATGGCGCGCCGGCTGGAGAACAACGGTGTCGAACCGCAGGAGCCGGACCCGCCCGAGGCGACACCCCTGGCACTGGCACCACCCGAGGCGCTGCCCGAGGCGCCCGGCGGCGATGGCGCGGTGGCGAGTGCCCTGTCTGAGCCTGAGGCGCGGCAGGTCGCGGACCAGCCGGTCGACAGGGCACCGGAGCCCCGTCCCGCCGAGGCCGATACCCAGGAGGCGGCCGCCCCGGCTCCTCCGGCAGAGCCTGAAGCGACATCCGGAGGC
>CAJHYG010000205.1_pt1 | contig 13393 bp, 11 predicted proteins | sample 9198781 | NCBI WGS metagenome assembly CAJHYG01 (sample SAMEA7708359, study PRJEB35096) | sediment metagenome | biome: marine neritic benthic zone biome [ENVO:01000025]; feature: sediment [ENVO:00002007]; material: shallow marine sediment [ENVO:03000034] sea grass bed [ENVO_01000059] ... | reverse complement strand
GCGGCGTCGACCACCATGCCGACCGCGAAGGCGATGCCGGCCAGGGAGATGACATTGATGGAGCGGCCCAGCGCCGCCATGGCGACGAAGGCGCCGATCACCGAGACGGGAATCGCGATGGAGATGACCAGGGTGGCCCGGAAAGACCTGAGGAAGAGCAACAGGATGAGCGCCGCCAGGGTGCCGCCGACGAAGATGTTCTGGCGCACCAAGTCGATGGCGGAATTGATGTAGACGGTCTCGTCGTAGACCTGGCGCAGGGTCAGTCCCTGGCCGGGCACGGCGGCGTCGTTGAGCTCGTCGATCGCCTCGGCGATGCCGGCCATGGTCTCGATCACGTTGGCGCCGGTTTCCCGGGTCGCGTTGAATGCCATGGCCGGCTTGCCGAGCAGCCGGATCGTGGAGACCGGTTCCCGATAGCCGAAGGTAACCTCGGCCACGTCGCCGACCCGGACGCGGGCCAAGCGCCCGCTCGCGCGGTCGGAGTTCGAACGCAGGACAACGTCGCGGATGTCGTCGAGATCGTTGAGCTCGCCCTCGAGCCGGGTCACATAGAGTCGCTTGCCTTCCTCGACGTCGCCGGCGCTGACGCTGGCGTTGGCCCCGCGAAGCGACTGGATCACGTTGCTGACCGTAAGGCCGTAGCGGGCCAGCAGCCGCGGCTCCACCGTGACCTGAATCTCGCGCTCGCTGTCGCCGTAGACCGTGACCCGGCTGACCCCTGGGACTCGCTCCACCCGGTCCTTGATGACGTCTCGCACAAAGTCGCCGAACTCGTGGATCGGCTGCTCGTTGTCCTCGGCGCGCTGGACGATGAACCAGGCGATCGGGCTGTCCTCGCTGCCGGCCGTGTCGAGGGTCGGCTCGTCGGCCTCCTCGGGGTAGTCGTTGACCCGGTCGAGCCGGTTGGCGACCAGCAGGAGCGCGCGATCCATGTTGGTCCCGACGGCGAACTCCAAGGTCAGGCGGGCGCGGCCCCGTTCCGAGCGCGAGGTGATCTTCTCCAGGCCCTCGAGGCCCGACATCTCGTCTTCCTGCGGGTTGATGACCTCACGCTCGACCTCGACCGGCGCCGCCCCGGGCCAGATGGTCGAGACGGTGATCACCGGACGGTCGACGTCCGGCGCGAGCTGGATCGGGATGTTCTCCAGCGCGACGAGGCCGAACATGACGACCATGAGGACCGCCGCGATGACGGCGATGGGCCGGCCGATCGCCAGGCGGATCAGGTCCATCAGGACGCCCCGTCGATGCGGATCTTGTCGCCCGGCCGGAGCCGCTCGTTGCCGCGTACGACCACGAGCTCGTCCTTCTCGAGGCCGTCGAGCACCTCGTAGCGGCTGCCGGTCGGCTCGCCGAGAACGATGAACCGCATCTCGGCCGTGTCCTTGTCGACCACGTAGACCAGCGACTGGGGGCCGCGCTTGATGATCGCATCCTTGTGCACGGTCGTGACTTGGCGCGGCGCCCCGGAGGGGACGTAGACGGTGACGCTCTGATCGGCGGCCAGGGGCCGCGTGGTCTCGCCGATGTCGGGTACCAGGCGAACCGCCCGGGTGCGGGTCAGCGGGTTCTCCTCCGGCACGACGGCGCGCACGACGGCGCGGTGTGTGCTGCCGTCGTCCAGCGTCACGCCGACCTCGATGCCCGGCTTCAGGCCGGAGAGGCGCTGGAAGGGCACGTCCGCCTCGATCTCCAGGTCGCGGTCGGCGACCAGCCGGACCAGCGGGTCGCCGGCCCGCGTATAGCTGCCGGCCTCGGTCATGCGTTCGGTGACGACGCCGCCGTAGGGTGCGCGGATCTCGGCGAAGGAGAGGTTGATCTTGTCGACCTCCAGGTCGGCCTTGGCCGAGGCGATTTCCGCCTCGGCCTCCTGGACCCGGCTCTCGGTGATGGCCACGTTCTGCTGCGCGTCATCGAATCGTGACTGGTTGAAGGCGGCGGATTTCTTCAGCCCGGCGAGGCGCTTGAGCTCCTGGCGGGCCAGTCCGACCTGGGCCTTTGCCGTCACCAGCGCGGCCTCGGCCCTGGCGAGACCGGCACGCGATACGTCCCGCTGCGCCGCGAGCGCGCCGCGATCGAGTTCGGCGATCACCTGGCCGGCCTCGACCCGGTCGCCGACCCGGACATGAATGACCTCCACGGGGCCGCCGATGCGCGCCGCGACTTCGCCGGCCTGCGGGGCAACCAGACGTCCCAGCACGGGAACCTTCTGGGCCAGCTTCTCGACCCGGACCTGGTCGACCCTGACAAGAGCCGCCTCCTCCTGGGCCGCGGCCGGCCCCGCCCAGGCCAGAGCGGAGAGAAGCACCGGAACGGTCAGCGATCTAACGCCCAGCACGCGTTGGTCTCCTCAACTTCACCATGGGGGCCAAGCCTTCCGGCCGGCCGATTCGGCCCGACCCTGGCAAGATGTGGCGCCGCGGCGGGTCCGGTTCAACGTTCCACGGCCCCTCGGACACGGCTTGGGCCGGCGGCACTCGGGCGCAATCTATAAACCAAGGCGCGGTCTTTGGCACGCCCGACGGTTGACGCCGCGCCGATCGGCGACACCAAGGTTTTCAGGGACGGGCGGCTCTGTTACCAAGGGGTGACAGGGGCGGGCAGCGACTGGATGGGAATAGGCCAGGACCGGAAATTCGGCCGGGCCGTTCCATGACCTCGATTCGGGGAGGCAAACGGTGACCACGCTTCTCTACAGCCATCCGATTTGCGCCGAGCACGATCCCGGAGCCATGCACCCGGAGTCCCCCGCGCGGATCCGGGCGGTGCTGTCGGCCCTGGGCGCGGCTGAGTTCGAGGGGCTGGAGCGCCGCGAGGCGCCGCTCGCCAGCGAGGAGCAGGTCGGCCGCGTGCATGATCCGGCCTATGTGTCGGCGGTTCTCGCGGCGATTCCCGAGCAGGGCCATCGCGGCCTGGACGGCGACACGATCGTTTCCCCCGCTTCGGGCGAGGCCGCCCTCCGGGCGGCCGGCGCGGTCTGTGCCGCGGTCGACGCGGTGGTCGCCGGCGAGGCGGAGAACGCCTTCTGCGCGGTTCGTCCGCCAGGTCACCACGCGGAGCAGGCACAGGCCATGGGCTTCTGCCTCTTCAACAGCGTCGCGGTCGGCGCGGCCCAGGCGCGCGCGGTCCATGGTCTCGGCCGGGTCGCCGTGGTCGATTTCGACGTGCATCACGGCAACGGCACCCAGGCCATGTTCTGGAACGAATCGGACATGTTTTTCGGCTCGACCCATCAAATGCCGCTCTATCCAGGCTCGGGCGCGCCCAGCGAGCGTGGCGCCCATCACAATATCGTCAACGTGGCCCTGCCGCCCCATGCCGGGTCGAGTGACTTCCGTGCCGCGATGAGCGGTCAGATCCTGCCGGCGCTGAAGCGGTTCGGGCCGGATTTCCTCCTGGTTTCGGCGGGTTTCGACGCCCACGAGGACGACCCGCTGGCTTCGCTCCGGTTCCACGAGGAGGACTACTCCTGGGCGACGAGGGAGCTGAAGACGGTGGCGCAGGAAATTTGCGGCGGGCGGCTGGTTTCCACGCTCGAAGGCGGCTATGACCTTCAGGCGCTGGCTGCGAGCTGCGCCGCTCATGTGCGCGCGCTGATGGGCGATTGAGCCCGGGAGGGGAAGACTGGCATGGCCGAGGTCAAGATCGCAGCGGATATCCAGAAGATGAGCTTCGAGGACGCGCTGGGCGAGCTGCAGAGAATCGTCGGTCAGCTCGAGCAGGGCGAGGGCAAGCTCGAGGCGGCGATTCAGTCCTATGAACGCGGCGTCCAGCTCAAGCAGCACTGCGAGTCGAAGCTGCGCGATGCCAAGGAACAAATCGAAAAGATAAGCCTGGGGTCCGACGGCGAAGTGTCCAGCGAACCATTTCAAGCGAATTGAATCTGAGCACGAGTCCCGAAATGCAGGAACTGAAACAGGCGCTCGCCGAGACCGCCGAGGCGACCGCTCGGTTGTTGGATCAGCTTTTGGCCCCCGTCCCCGGACCGGTCGGGCGGGTCGTCGAGGCCATGCGCTACAGCGCGTTGGGCGACGGCAAGCGCCTGCGGCCCTTTCTCGTGGTGCGCAGCGCCGCCCTCTTCGACGTGCCGTTGGAGCGTGCCCTGCGCGCGGCGGCCGCCTTGGAGATGATCCACTGCTATAGCTTGATACACGACGATCTGCCGGCCATGGACGACAGCGACCTCCGCCGCGGCCGGCCGACGGTCCACAAGGCCTTCGACGAGGCGACGGCGATCCTGGCGGGAGACGGCCTCTTGACCGAGGCCTTCGCCGTGCTCGCCGATCCGGCGACCCACCCGGAAGCGGCGGTGCGGATCGAGCTGGTGGCTGCCCTGGCGGCGGCCTCCGGCGCGGCCGGCATGGTCGGCGGGCAGATGATCGACCTTTCTCCCGACCGCTCAACGCTTGATCTGGCGGGGATTACCGAGCTGCAGCGGCTCAAGACCGGGGCACTCATCGCCCACGGCTGCGAGGCGGGCGCGATCCTGGGCCAGGCCGGAGCCGATGAGCGCGGCGCCCTGGCCGGCTATGCCGCCGACCTCGGACTGGCCTTCCAGATCGTCGACGACCTGCTCGACGCCGAAGGCAGCGCAGCCGAGCTGGGCAAGCCGACCGGCCAGGACGAGGCGCTCGGCAAGGCGACCTTCGTGGGACAACTGGGCTTGGACGGTGCGCGAAAAAAGGCCATGGAGCTAGTCGTTCACGCGTGTGACTGTCTTGCTATTTTCGGGCAAAAGTCCGACCTTCTTCGCCAAACGGCGGCCTTTGTGGTAGAACGCCGTTCCTGATATTCGGACTTTTTGGGGGAGTCCGATCCAATCGAAAATGGATAACAAGAGGTGAATCGTGGGCCAAATCGGACATAACCGGCAAACCCCCCTGCTGGATCAGGTCAAGCATCCCGCGGATCTGCGCAAGCTGGACGAGAAAGACCTTCCACAGCTTGTTTCGGAGCTGCGCCAGGAGGTGGTCGACGCGGTTTCCGTGACCGGCGGTCATTTGGGCGCCGGCCTCGGCGTCGTCGAGCTAACCGTTGCCGCCCACTACGTTTTCGAGACCCCCGAGGACAAGCTGATCTGGGACGTCTCCCATCAGTGCTATCCGCACAAGGTTCTGACCGGACGGCGCGACCGGATCCGCACCCTGCGCCAGGGCGGCGGCCTCTCCGGGTTCACCAGCCGCAAGGAGAGCGAGTACGACCCCTTCGGCGCGGCCCACAGTTCGACCTCGATCTCCGCCGGCCTCGGCTATTCCGTCGCCCGCGATCTGGCCGGCAAGGACAACAACGTGATCTGCGTGATCGGCGACGGCTCCATGAGCGCGGGCATGGCCTACGAGGCCATGAACAACGCCGGGGCCATGAACAGCCGCCTGATCGTGATCCTGAACGACAACGACATGTCGATCGCCCCGCCGGTCGGCGCCATGAGCGCCTATCTGTCGCGGCTGATCTCGTCCAAGCCCTACGCCTCCATGCGCCACATCGGCAAGGAGATGGCGAAGAAGTTCCCCAGGCCCCTGGAAAAGGCCGCTCGGCGCGCCGAGGAGTTCGCCCGCGGCATGTTCACCGGCGGGACCCTGTTCGAGGAACTGGGGCTGTTCTACATCGGGCCGATCGACGGCCACAATCTGGACCATCTCCTGCCGGTGCTGAAGAACGTGCGCGACACGGACTACGACGGGCCGGTGCTGATCCACTGCGTAACCCAGAAGGGCAAGGGCTACGAGCCGGCCGAGGTCGCCGCCGACAAGTACCACGGCGTCGCCAAGTTCGACGTCGTCACCGGCAAGCAGGACAAGCCGCAGCCCAAGGCCATGGCCTATCAGAACGTCTTCGCGAAGGCGCTGATTGCCGAGGCGCGGGTCGACGACAAGATCGTCGCCGTCAACGCCGCCATGCCCTCGGGCACCGGCCTCAACAAGTTCGGGGAGCTCTTTCCCGACCGGACCTTCGACGTCGGCATCGCCGAGCAGCATGCGGTGACCTTCTGCGCCGGCATGGCCTGCGACGGCTACAAGCCCTTCGCGGCGATCTATTCGACCTTCCTGCAGCGCGCCTACGACCAGGTCGTGCACGACGTGGCGATCCAGAGCCTGCCGGTGCGCTTCGCCATGGACCGGGCCGGCATGGTCGGCGCCGACGGCGTGACCCACCAGGGCAGCTACGACATCACCTACCTCGGCTGCCTGCCCGGCTTCGTGCTCATGGCCGCCGCCGACGAGGTGGAACTGATGCACATGGTGGCGACCCAGGCGCAGATCGACGACCGCCCGTCGGGCTGCCGCTATCCGCGCGGCGAGGGCATCGGCCTCGAGCTTCCGGACCGCGGCACGCCGCTGGAGATCGGCAAGGGACGGATCCTGCGCGAGGGCACCAAGGTGGCTATCCTGTCCTACGGCACCCGCATTCATGACGCCCTGGCGGCGGCCGATAATCTGGCGGCCCGCGGCCTCTCGACCACGGTGGCCGACGCCCGCTTCGCCAAGCCGCTCGACCAGGAGCTGGTGCGCCGACTGGCGCGCGAGCACGAGGTCATGGTCACCGTGGAGGAGGGCGCCATCGGCGGCTTCGCGACCCAGGTCATGACCTACATGGCGCGCGAGGGCCTGCTCGACAACGGCCTCAAGTTCCGGCCGCTGACCCTGCCGGACTATTTCATCGACCACGACAAGCCGGCGGTTCAGGTGGCGCAGGCGGGCCTCGACGCGGCCGGCATCGTCGCCGGCGTGCTCGGCGCGCTTGGCCGCTCCGACGAGACGGTGGAGAACCCGGCCCGGGCCTGATGCGGCCGGCGATCCTGTCCCCATAGGCGTTCCGCGGGCCCGCCCTGACGCTTCGTGATGCCAGGGCGGACCGTGCGCTCTATTGTGTCCGAATGTTTGTTTACGCCAACCAATCGGTTGCCGGCGCGTGGCGCACCGAAGCCCGGGCAACGCTTCGGCTCGCCGGGCCGCTGGTCCTGACCCAACTGGCCCAGATCGCGATCCGGACCACGGATACGATCATGATGGGCTGGCTCGGGGCGGAGGACTTGGCCGGCGGCGCGCTCGGCATAAACTTCTATTTCCCGCTCTACCTCTTCGGCCTCGGCATCGGGGTGGCGGTCGCCCCCATGGCGGCCCAGGCGCTGGGCGCCCGCCAGTTCCGCGGCGTGCGGCGCAGCGTGCGTCAGGGCCTCTGGGTGGTGACGCTCTTCGGCCTGCTGTTCAGCCTCCTGATCTGGCATGCCGCGCCGATCCTGCTCGCCCTTGGACAGGAACCGGCGACCGTGGCGCTGGCCGAACGCTATCTACGCGCCGCGGTCTGGGGCCTGGTGCCTGGCCTTTGGATCATCGCGCTGCGCAGCTTCGTCATCGCCCACGCGCGGCCACGCGCGGTGCTCATCGTGACCACGCTCGGCGCCGTGCTCCACGCGGTCATCGCCTACGTTCTCATGTTCGGGTACCTCGGGTTTCCGGCGCTGGGGGTGGTCGGGGCGGGGATCAGCAATTCCATCGTCCATTGGATCATGGTCCTGGCACTGCTGGGCTTCATCCAGCGGGACCGCCGGTTTCGCCGCTACGCATTGTTGGCGCGCCTCTGGCGGGCCGATTGGCCGCGGTTTTTCGAGGTGCTGCGCATCGGCCTGCCGATCGGCCTGACGATCCTCGCCGAATCCGGGCTCTTCGCCGCGGCGGTCTATCTCATGGGCGCGATCGGCACCATCGAGCTGGCGGCCCATGCCATCGCGCTGCAGTGCGCCGCGGTCGCCTTCATGGTGCCGCTGGGCATCGCCCAGGCCGCGACGATCCGGGTTGGCCTGGCGCTCGGCGCGGGCGACCGCGCCGGGGTCGGGCAGGCCGGATGGAGCGCGCTGGCCCTGGGCGCCCTCTTCAGCCTGCTGCCGGCCGCCCTGTTCCTGCTGGTGCCGCGCGCCATCGTCGGCCTGTTCCTGGATCTGGCGCTGCCGGAGAACCTGCCGGTCATGGCCCTGGCGGCAACCCTGCTGGCGATCGCGGCCTTCTTCCAGCTGTTCGACGGGCTCCAGGTCATCGCCGCCGCGGCGCTGCGCGGCCTCAAGGACACGCGCGTGCCCATGTGGATCGCCGTCTTCGGCTACTGGCCGGTGGGGCTCGGCACCTGCCTGCTGCTGGCCTTTCCGCTCGGCTGGGGCGGGCCGGGCATCTGGTCCGGCCTGGCGCTGGGGCTGGTCGTCGTCGCGGCGCTGATGGTCCGGCGCTTCCACCGCCGCGACCGCCATTGCCCGCAACTGGCCATGCCGTGACCGGCAAGCGTGCAGCCAAGGTGCGCGCCGACCAGCTTCTCGTCGAGCGGGGGCTGGCCGAGAGCCGCGCGCGGGCCCAGGCGCTGATTCTTGCCGGCAAGGTCTATTCCGACACCCGCCGTGTCGACAAGCCGGGCCAGCAGCTTCCGGCCGAGGCCCCGCTCACGCTGAAGGGGCAGGACCATCCTTGGGTCAGCCGCGGGGCGCTGAAGCTGATCAAGGGCCTGGATTGCTTCGACATCGACCCATCCGGCCTGATCTGCCTGGACATCGGCGCCTCGACCGGCGGCTTTACGGAGGTGCTGCTGGCGCGCGGCGCGGCGCGGGTCTATGCGGTCGACGTCGGCCGCGGACAACTGGCCTGGACGCTGCGCCAGGATCCCCGCGTCACGGTCCTGGAAGGGGTCAACGCCCGCCACCTCACGGCCGAGCAGGTACCCGGACCGGTCGATCTGCTCACCTGCGACGCCAGCTTCATAGGCCTGGAAACGGTCTTGCCGGCCGCCCTCGGCCTGGCCGGACCCGGCGCCCGGCTGATCGCCCTGATCAAGCCCCAGTTCGAGGTCGGCAAGGGGCGGGTCGGCAAGGGCGGCGTGGTGCGCGACCCGGCCCTGCACGAGGAGGTCTGCCGCCGCATCGAGGCCTGGCTCAACGGTCTCGGCGGCTGGAGCGTGCTTGGCATAGCCGAAAGCCCGATCACCGGTCCGGCCGGAAACAAGGAGTTTCTGATCGCCGCGCGCCGCGCCGGCTAGCGCTGCGGCAGTAGATCCGGTGCGCGCAGAACCTCGGCCCTTGGTTCCCTCTCGAGCTGCTCGACCGCCTCGGCCAGCGGTTCGAGGTCGCGGACCAGGCGGGCCAGGCGGAAGACCAGGCCGCCAAGGCCGACTTCGGCGCCGAAGGCATCCTCGATCACCGCGCGGAAGGGTTCGCGCTTGGGTGGGAAGCGCTTGAGGCGCGGCTTGACGCCGGGCGCGCCGCCCGCCGCCTCGGTGGCCACGGCCACGGCCCGCGCGAATCCGCCCAGTTCGTCGACCAGCCCCCTGGCCAGGGCGTCCTCGCCGGTCCAGACCTGTCCCTTGGCGGCCTCCAGGACTTCCGTCCGGTCCATGTCGCGTCCTTCGGCGACCTTGGCGGTGAAGTCCTCGTAGACCGCGTCGATCATGGACTCGAGCCGCGCCCAGCCGGCATCGTCGAAGGTCCGGTGCGGGCTCCACATGTCGGCGTTTTTTCCGGCCTGGACGCCGTCCCAGGTGACGCCCAGGTGCTCCCAGAGGCCGCCCAAGGCCATCTTGCCAGAGACCACGCCGATCGAACCGGTGACCGTGCCCGGCTGGGCCAGGATTCGTTCTGCCGGCGCGGCCACGAAATATCCGCCGGACGCGGCGATATTGCCCATGGAGACGATGACCGGCTTGTCCGCCTCGCGCGCCAGGCGAACTTCGCGCCAGATCACGTCGGAGGCGACGTAGGACCCGCCCGGACTGCTGACCCGGAACACGATGGCCTCGACCTCCTCGTCGGCGACCGCGTCGCGGATCGCCTGGGCCACGGTGTCGGCGCCCATCACAAGGTTGCCGAAGCCGGAGTCGCCCTGGTCATCGGTCATCTGGACCGGCCCCAGCCCGTAGACCAGGCCGATCACAGGTCCGTCCGGCTCCGGCTTGTCGCGCCGCTTTTCGTAGGCCGAGAGGTCGAGGAACTCCGCCTCCTCGCCGGCCCGCCGGTCCAACTCGGCCTTCAGCTCGTCCCAATAGCCGAGCCGGTCCACCAGTCCGAACTCGAGGGCCTCGGCGGCCAGGTAGGGTCCCTTGTCGATCCTCAGCCGCACTTCGCGCTTGTCGATGCCGCGCGACGCGGCGATGCCGGTGGCGACCTGATCGACCCAGGAATCGGCCAGTCGCTGAAGGTTCTGGCGCTGCGGCTCCGGCAGGCTGGAATCCGTGAAGGTGTTCATGACGCCCTTGAACTCCTCGCGCTGCAACAGCTGCGGCTGGACGCCGATCTTGTCCAGGGCCTTGCGCAGGAAGGGGCTTTCGAGCAGGACGCCGGTCAGGCCGAGGTTGCCCGAAGGCAGCAGCCAGACCTCATCGAAGGCGCTGGCGAGATAGTAGTGGCGCGTGCCGTCGCCGCCCTCGCCGAAGCTCTCGGCGAAGGCGAGGGCGAACTTGCCCTGGCCGCGGAATCCGGCGATGGCCTCGCGCAGCTCCTGGGCCTGGGCCATGCCGAGGCCGCCGCGTCCGAGGTGGGCGACCAGCCCCTTGACCCTGGGATCGCGGCCGGCGGCCTCGAGGCCGTCGAGCGCTTCGCGGATCGATGTCGCACGGCCGATCGACGCGCGGGCCAGCGGATTGTCGGACTTGACCTCGACCAACCCCTTGGAGAGGTCGAGCGCGAGGATGGTCTCTGCCGGCACTTCGACCTTGCGCGGCGCCGGCTCCCAGGTCTCGAAGCGCGAGGCCATGACCGCCAGCGCGACGACCAGGGCGACGAAGAGGAAGCCGATCGTCGCGAAGAGGCCGACGACGCACTTCAACAGAAAGAGGACGACCTTCATGCGGTCCCGTTCGCAACCATGAGGGTTTCGAAGACAGCTTGCGATTGACGTTGATAGGCGTCATGACCACGGCTGTCGACCCCGAATGTCGGGGTCTCGCGATCGGAAGGCGAGCGGGTGCGGCGAAAGGCACGAGCCGGCGGCGGACGTCAGATGGAGGTCGAGATCCAAGAGCTCGGCGGCCGCGGCGACGGTGTTGCCTGGCAAGGCCGCCGGCCCGTCTTCGTGCCCCTGGCGCTGCCCGGCGAACGCCTGCGGGTCCGCGTCACCGGCGAGCGCGCCGGCGGACTCAAGGCCGAGATCGTCGAGCTGATCTCCGAGTCGCCGGATCGGTGCCCGCCGCCCTGTCCCCATTTCGGGCCCTGCGGCGGCTGTACGGTGCAGCATCTGGAGGATGAGCGCTATGTCGATTGGAAACGGGATCAGGTGCTGCGGGCCCTGTCGCGGCGCGGCCTGCCGACGGATACGGTCCGGACCTTGTCGCGCGTGCCGGATGGTACGCGCCGCCGTGCCACCCTGGCCGCCCGGCGGCAGGGCGAGGCGGTTCTGCTCGGTTTCCGGGAGCGGGAGAGCCACCGCATCGTCGACCTCCGGCACTGCCTGCTGCTGACGCCCGCTCTGACCGCCCTTTTGCCGACACTGCGGCAGTGGCTCGGCGAATCGCTGGCCCCGGACGAGACCGTCGGGGTCGCCTTGTGCGAGACCGAGGCCGGGGTCGACCTCGTGATCGAGTCCCGCCAGCCGCCGGACCTGGCGGCGCGCGAGGCGCTGGCCGAGCTGGCCGAGGCCTGCGACCTGGCGCGCCTCTCCTGGGCGGCGCCGGGCGAGGAGCCGGAGCCGGTGGTCCAGCGCCGACCGCCCCAGGTCGTGTTCGCAGGCGTCGCCGTCACGCTGCCGCCGGGCGGATTCCTGCAGCCAAGCCGCGAGGGCGAGGACCTGCTGACCCGCCTGGTGCTCGAGGCCCTGCCGGCGGAGGCGATGGCGGTGGCCGACCTCTATGCCGGCTGCGGCACCTTCACCTTCGCCCTGGCGGCGGAGCGGAGCGTCCGGGCCTTCGAGGGCGACGGTCCGGCGCTCGCCGCCCTTAAGTCCGCGGCACGGCAGGCGGGACTGACCGGCCGCGTGAGCGCCGAGCAGCGCGATCTCGCCCGCCAGCCGGTGAGCAGCGAGGTACTGGCCGAATTTGACGCCGTGGTCTTCGACCCGCCGCGCGCCGGCGCCCGGGACCAGTCCGTCGAGATCGCCACTTCCTCCCTAGGCGCCGCGGTCGCGGTCTCCTGCAACCCCAACACCTTCGCCCGGGACGCCAGGATCCTGGTCGAAGGCGGGTTTCGTCTGGAGTGGGTCGCGCCGGTCGACCAGTTCCCCTGGTCGGGTCACGTCGAGCTGGTGGCGTCCTTCCGCCGATAGGGCTCGGCCGGCCCCGGCTGCCGCGGCTCCGCCCCGGACAGGTGTTCGGCCCGGATCGGCCCGCCGAACCGCCGCTCCAGCCGCGTCCCCAGCAGAAAGCCGCCAACGGCTACGACCACGAGAAGTGAAACCACGAGGAACGTCGGGACGCCGAGCAATTGGTCCAGTGTCTGGCGCGCCGGTCCCCGGGCCGCCCGGTAGAACGGCTCGAGCCATTCGAAGACGGCCGCGAAGATCCAGACGCCGATCACCATGCCGGCCATGAAGACCAGGGCGTCCAGGCGTCCGCTGGCCAGCCCCGCGGCCGAGGTTCCCGGGCAGTAGCCGCCCAGGACGAAGCCCACGCCGATCAGCGCGCCGCCCAGTGCGATGGTCCAGAAGAAGAGGGTTGGGATGTAGGTCCGGCCCGACGTCATGACCCCGGCCATGTCCGACAGCCACAGGCCGATCGCCGCGACGATCACCGCGGTGAACATGACCTTGAAGACCGCGAAGTCGCGCAACAGGAACTGGCTGGTGAGCTTGCGCGGGCTGCCGAAGCCGGCGCCCTCGAGCACCAGGCCGAAGAGGAAGCCCAGGACAAGCCCCGAGATCATGCCCTTGTCGAGCAGTGGGAGCGTCATTGCCAGAGCCTCCGCACAAGGGCCATGGTGGCAAAGCCGGCCAGGAAGAAGGCGATCAGAAAGACGAAGGCGGCGACGGCGAGAGTGGCGCCGCCGGACAGGCCCAGGCCGCTGGTGCAACCCCCCGCCAGGCGGGCGCCGAAACCGACCAGGACACCGCCGCAAAGGGCCCAGGCGAGGCGCTGGCCGCGGCCGATGGCCGGGCCGTGCTCCACCGTGGCGCGGAACCGACCGCTCGCGAGACTGCTGGCCAGGGCACCAAGGATCACCCCGAGGACCTCCCAGGAGATCCAGGCGTCGAGGGCTCCGCCGCGCAAGTAGGGCGCCAGGTAGACGTTGGCCTCGGTCGCCGCCGGCGCCGCGGCTTGGCCGGCCCCGGCGGCGAAGCGGGTGAAGAACCCACTGGCGCCGAGCCCGTGCCCGGTGACCCAGAAGGTCGCGAGCAGCACCAGGCCCAGGGCGACACCGGCTGCCAGCGGGTGCCAGAACGGCCAGGGTTTGTGGCTCGGCATGGCGTCACCTCAGTTCTGCGCCGTC
>CAJHYG010000440.1_pt1 | contig 13491 bp, 10 predicted proteins | sample 9198781 | NCBI WGS metagenome assembly CAJHYG01 (sample SAMEA7708359, study PRJEB35096) | sediment metagenome | biome: marine neritic benthic zone biome [ENVO:01000025]; feature: sediment [ENVO:00002007]; material: shallow marine sediment [ENVO:03000034] sea grass bed [ENVO_01000059] ... | reverse complement strand
TCCGCATCAAGCGCTGGCACCGCTCGGGCCCGGCGCACATCTGCACCGAGTTCGACTACCTGAAGACCAAGCTCGACGTCCCGCCGCACAAGATCGTGCAGATCAGCCACCACATGGCCCACGCGGCCAGCGCGTTTCATACCTCGGGCTTCGACGAGGCCGCCATCCTGATCGTCGACGGGCACGGCTCGGACCTGGAGACGACGTCCTTCCTGACGGCCCGGAACGGGAGGATCCGCTATCTCGACAGCTACCGGGCCCGGGGCGTCGGCGCGGTCTACGCCGCGGTGACCAACTGGGTCCTGGGGCTGGGCGACGGCGGCGACGGCGGCGAGGGCAAGACCATGGCGCTCGCCCCCTACGGCGCGCGCCACCAGCGGGTGCTGCGCTTCGACAGCGCCTTCGACGGCGTCAGGACCGACTACTCAGCCTTCATGCGCCGCATGCCCTACTACGACGTGCTCAATCACCTGGACCCGGCGCACCGCGTCAACCCGCTCTACGGCGACTACCGGCTGCGCGGCGCGGAGGACGACGTCACCGCGCCCTATTTCGCTCGCGTCGCCTACGACGTGCAGGCGGAGACGGAACGTGCGCTGGTCCACCTGGGCCGGGCGCTCTGGGCGCGCACCCGCTGCCCCAATCTCTGCGTGTCCGGCGGCGTGGCGCTTAACTCGGTGGCCAACAAGGTCATGTTCGACGCCACCCGCTTCGAGGACATCTTCGTGTTTCCCGCCTGCTCAGACGCCGGTATCCCCTTCGGCCTGGCGATCTGGGGCTATTACAACGCCAGGGAGCTGGGCGATTTCCCGCGCCGCAAGCTGACCTTCGCCAACGCCTACACCGGCCGCGACTATGCCCAGGACGAGATCGACGCCGTGCTCCGCCATAACGGCGTCGCGGCGGCCCGGACCACGCCGCGCAACGTGGCCCGGCTGCTCGCCGAGGGCCATGTCGTCGGCTGGTTCCAGGGCGCCAGCGAATACGGGCCGCGCGCGCTCGGTCACCGCTCGATCCTCGCCGACAGCCGGCGCGCCGAGATCAAGGACCGCATCAACGTCCGCGTCAAGCACCGCGAGACCTACCGCCCTTTCGCGCCCGCCATCCTGCTCGAGGACTGCGCCGAGTACTTCGACCTCGAGGGCGAGAGCCCTTACATGCTGCTGGTTGCCGACTGCAAGAAGCCGGAGGTCGTGCCTGCCGTCACCCACATCGACGGCAGCGCCCGCGTGCAGACCGTGACGCGGAAGGACAACGGCCTGTTCTACGACCTGATCGCCGCCTTCAAGGAGATCACCGGCGTGCCGGTGATCCTGAACACCTCCTTCAACGACGTGGGCGAGCCCATCGTCGAGACGCCCGAGGACGCACTGATCTGCTTCCTCGGCACCGAGCTGGACTATCTCGTCCTGGGCAACCGGCTGATCGAGGCGGGCGGGCAGGGGCGGGACTTGGCCGAGCGACTGCGCGGCGACCGGGCCGCGCGAATCGCGGCGCGCGAGCAGGACCTCATCGGCCGGTTGTTTCCCGGCTACGACCCCGCCGAGCGCGACCGCTACATCGAGGCCGAGAACCGCAAGGCCGTGTGGCATGCCTCGCAACGCGCCAGGAACGAACTCGGAAAGAAGGCGCGGGATTGGGCGCGGAACGGCGCGCGCGTTCTCATTGTCGGCACGCCCGACCACACCGCCGTTGCGGCGCGGCAGGTCAGGGAATTGCTCGATGTCCAAGTGGTCGGCTTCGTGCCGTTTCACGACAAGCTCGACGAGCCGGGCCTGTCCGGCCGTGCCGTGCCGGCCGTGCCTTTCGAGACCCTTCCATGGAGTGCCATCGAGGAGGAACGCTACGACGAGATCCTCGTCTCTTCGCACGAGCATCTCTTCGAGATCCGCGGCGCCCTGACAGCGGCGGGCGTGCCGAAGCCGGTCTACGAGATCTACGACAATGCCTCGCGAAGCCTGATGCCGACAGCCGGCGCCCGGCCCGCCTTGCTGGATGTCAAGGCGTGATGATGCGCGCGCTGGCCCAGGCCATGTACGGGGTGCCCCGAGCTGCGCTACCCTTGCCGCCGACGCGAGTCGATCGGCGTCCCGCCAATTCCTGTCACCGGTCCGAAGCATGAGCCGCCTCTCTCTTCCCAAGGACCCCTTCACCCGGATCATCGTCGGCCTCTCGCTGGGCATCTTCTGCGGGCTGTTCTTCGGCGAGGGCGCGGGCGCCCTCAATCCCGTCGGCGATGCCTACGTCCGCCTGCTCCAGATGACCGTACTACCTTACGTGCTGGCGACCCTGGTCGGCGGCATCGGCCGGCTGGAACCGGCCGGGGCCGGGCGCCTGGGCCTTCACGCGATCGCGCTCATCGTCTTCCTGTGGCTGGTCAGCTGGCTGACCGTTCTCGCCATTCCCTTCGCCTACCCGGCCTGGGAGACCGGGTCGTTCTTCAGCAGCTCGCTGACCGCCGAGGCCCCGCCCTTCGACCCGGTGCGCCTGTTCATCCCGTCCAACATTTTCGAATCGCTGACCAACACGGTGGTGCCGGCCGTGGTCGTGTTCAGCGTGTCGCTGGGCCTGGCGCTGATGGCCATGGCCGAGAAGCAGGTCCTGCTGCAGGGCCTCGGGGTGCTGGAGATGGCCTTCGGCCGCATCGCGTCCTTCGTCGTCAAGCTCGCGCCGCTGGGCATCTTCGCGATCGCCGCCGACGCGGCCGGGACGCTTCAGTTCGCCGAGATCGGGCGCCTTCAGGTCTACCTCGGGACCTACGTGGCGGCCTGGGCCCTGCTCGCCTTCCTGACCCTGCCCGCGCTGGTCGCGGTTGCTACGCCGCTGTCCTACGGGCAGGTTCTGCGCCACGCCAGGACCGCCATGCTGACCGCCTTCGCGGTGAACACCGTGCTGGTCGTGCTGCCGCTGATCGCCGAGGAGTGCAAGAAGCTGCTCGCGCAGTCCAAGCTGGCGGATCCGGAGACCGACTCGGCCGTCGACGTACTGGTCCCGACGGCCTATACCCTGCCGACCGCCGGCACCCCGATCAGCCTCGCCTTCATCCTCTTCGCCGCCTGGTTTGCCGGCGCCCCCCTGACCTTCGATCAGTATCCCGCCTTCGCCTTCCTCGGCGGCATGTCGTCTTTCGGCGGCATGTACCTCGCCCTGCCCTATCTGCTCGATTTCTTCCGCTTGCCGGCCGACCTATTCCAGATGTTTGTCGTGGGCACTGTGGCCACCAGCCAGCTGTGGTCGTCGCTGGCGGCCATGCATGGCGTCGTCCTCTGCCTTCTCGCGGCCTGCGCCGTGGCCGGGCGGCTCAGGTGGGCGAGCCTCGTGCTGGCCGCGGCGGTCACGGTCGTCGTCGCCGCGGCGGCCTTCTGGGCCCTCAGCTTCGCCTTCAAGGGCGTCCTCCCCACCGAAAACATCGGCGAGAAGCGCCTGCTCGCAATGCGCCTCGTCCAGGAACCAGTAGAGGTCGCGGTGCCGGGCGAGCTGGCGCCCCTGTCGGCCGCCGACCGGGAGCGCGACCGGGTGGCGGTGATCCGCGAGCGCGGCAGCCTGCGCGTCGGCATTCACAAGGGCAGCCTGCCGTTCGTCTACCGCAACGACCGCGACGAGCTGGTCGGCCTTGACATGGAGCTGGTGTATGCGCTGGCGCGGGATCTGGGCGTGGGCCTTGAGCTCGCCGCGATCGATTGGGGCGAGGCGGTGACGTCACTGGATTCGGGCCGGATCGACCTGCTCGCCGGCGGGATCAGCATCACGCCGGAGCGCGCCTTGCTGGCCGCGTTCACGAGGCCCTATGTCGAAGAGACGCCTGGCTTCCTGGTCGCGGACCACCGGCGCCGGGACTTCGCCGACGTGGAGACGATCAAGGAGCTGCCGTCGCTCAGGCTGGGCGTGATGCCGCGCTACTTCCACCGCGCGATCGCGCGAGTGCTGCCGAACGCCGAGCTGGTGGTGGTCGAGTCGCCAAGGCCTTTCTTGCGCGGCGAGCTGGCCGAGGTGGACGCGCTGTTCTATTCCGCCGAGATGGGATCCGCCTGGACCCTGATGTATCCTAGTTTCGCCGCGGTGGTCCCGAAGGGCCTCGATGCGCGGGTGCCGGTCGCGTTCGCCGTGCCGGCCGCGCAGGGCACGTTCCGGAGCTACGTGAATGCCTGGCTGGAAGTGAACATCAAGACCGGTATGGTTGAGGTGTTGTACCGGCATTGGGTGCTCGGTGACGACGTCACCGGCCGGCCGCCGCGCTGGTCGATCCTGCGGGACGTGCTGCATTGGGTCGACTGAACGCCGGCGGCCGGGGGGAGGAGGGGCTGCGCACCATGGGCGAGGAGGGGCTTCCCGACGATCGGCGCGCCCGCGCCTTCTGGGTTGCCGAGGCGGCGGGCGATGTCGAACGGTCCGAGGCGCGCTACGACGCCTGGGCCGCGCACTACGACGCCGACGTCGCCGAGACGGTCGGGTGGCGCGCGCCCGCCGCTGCGGCGGCGCTGGCGGCCCGCCACATCCCGAAGGCGGCGCGCATCCTCGACGCGGGCGCGGGCACCGGCCTGGTGGGCGCGGCCCTGGCGGCGCGGGGCTATCGCGACCTCGTCGCCGCCGACCTCTCGCACCGGATGCTGGTGCGCGCCGAAGCGAAAGGCGTCTACCGCGAGCACCACAAGGCCGACCTGACGAAACCGCTGGGCTTTCCCGACGCGAGCTTCGACGCCCTCCTGAGCATCGGCACCAGCGGCTATCTCCAGGGTTTGGTCTTTGCGGAGTTCGCCCGCGTCGTGCGGCCCGGCGGTCACATCGTTTTCCTGGTCGGCGACGGGACCTACGAGGCCGGCGGCTTCGCGGCCGCAATCGCCGCGCTCGAGGCGCAAGGGGCGCTCGAACACCTCGAAGCCGGTCCCGAGTTCGCCGCGGTCCCGCGGTCCCAGCCCGACCACCGGTCGCGCCTTCACGTGCTGCGTGTAGCGGGATAGGTGCCAGGCGAGTTTGCCGGCACGAAGCCGCCTCGGCAGAGTCCGCTCCAGATGCTGATTAATGGCTACCAGTTCTGTGGTTGGTGGTGCCTGACGGTCATGCATGTGGAGGCTTTACGGAAGCAGGATCAAGACCGGGCCCGCTGCCGCGCAACCCACAGGGCCGCAAAAGAAGCATGAGCGCATGCCGTCCACTGTTTCCGGCGCCAGAACAACCGGCACAGTTGCCGGGAACTGCTCCTAAACGATTCATAGACCTTGGAAGAGATCGACATTTGGGAGCTGGACCATGACGGTAATTTCCGGAACGGTGATTGACAGTCTGCGGCGGCCGCATCAGGAGTTCGCTCAGCCGTCGCTAGGCGGCCTCAGCGGGTACGCTGTAGCCGACGATCGGCGCCCGGCGATCGCCGGGATCCCACGCTCTTCAGAGCCCGGCAGGATCCCGGAGCCAGATAATGGAACGCTGTCCGAGACGGTGCACGTTCAGCAGCGCGAGAAGTCCGTCAGGCTTGCCTGTGGATGCGGCCACTTTGTTCTCAGTTTCCACAGTCTGGGCGTCATCCGCCGTGGTCGGTTCCGTTGCCCGCTTTGCGGCTGGATGGTGAGGCTTTCGCGCCTGGAAGCCCTGCGAGAGATCTGCCGGGTATCGGCGGGCGAGGACGTCTGGACCTCCTTGTCCAAAGCCGAATTTCCCGACCCGGATTGACCGGTGACGAAGAGTCGAAGCGTGCGCCGGAAAGTCGCAACACTGACCACTCCATCACTCGAAAAGGTAACGGGGATGACTCTAAAATCCAATCCGTATACCATTATCGGCTGAAGGACATTGGCCTAGAAGCAGCCGATATTTGGAGAGGAGACGTTCAAGGACCGATACGACGGATCAAATCCCAACCCGCGAAATGCCCGGTATCAGGGCCGAATTGAGGCCGGTGACCGGAGCAAACAAAGAAGCAGGGGGATGAAGTGGACGCACCCAGCCGGTCTTGCCCGTGGACACGGTGCAGCTTGGCCGGGTTCGAACCAGGCTATGACAGGGAGCAGAGGTTATGCGCGACGTGCGGGTATTGGCACCGGTCACGCTCTTTCTACTCACCGCCGTGATCCACAGCGGCGCGTCTCTAGCCGCCGAGACCATGAACATTCTCATACTCGGAGCCACCGACAATCGGGATAGGCCGCCGGGAGAGAGCCGAGCCTTCAAAGGTGTGGTGGACGAACTCAGCGCGGTCCTTCAGGATCACGGCTTCGCGGTTTTCGACGAGTCGGCGGTCACCTTAAACAACTTAGCTCAGGACGGCGAGCGCCGCGACGATGCCAAGCCCATGGACATCGCTCGCGCGGTCCGTCGGCCGCCGGTTGATCTCGCGATTGTCTTCTCGGTGTATACCCGGACCAAGCAGCTCAGTTATACCGCCAAGATCGGCTCGCAGATCACGGCGCGGCTGCTCAATGTGACGACGGGGCAGAATCTGGGAAGTTACCGCGCCGAGTCGCCCCGCTCGCTGCGGGTTCCGGTGGACTGTGGACACGGTTGCCTCGGGGCCGCCGTCGAGCGCGACGCCCGAAGGCTATCGCGCGAATTGGGTCGGCAGCTCGCGCAGCGGCTGTCGTCGATGCTCAGCGCCAAGGCCGTGCCCTATGGATCGCCGGGAGACGTGTACAGCGGGATGCCAGCCGCCTATACCCTCGTTTTCGAAGGCTTTTCCGCCAAGGAGGTCTTCGAGATAGAAGAGTATCTCGTCGTCTTTTCCGGCTACCAGCAGCATCGTCCGCTCAGCGCCGGTCGAGAGCGCCACGAGTACTGGTACGAAACCGGCAGCGCTCGCGGCCGTCTCAATCGAAACCTGAGCAAAATGCTGGATTACCTGAAGATGCCCGGACAGGTGAAGCTGTCTGGCAATGTCTTCACGGTGACAAAGGCCGGTCTGGGCACGAGCACAAAGGACAGCTGGGACGACTGGTGAGACCGAGATGCGCGGTTCGAAGGAATGACACGGTATGGGGCCGGGATATGAACTTGATTGCGGGGTTGGGGATCGCCGCCGGAGGCCAGGGGGCGGGTCTCGCTCACGTCGGCCAGGGCGTGGGATGATCGGGGATTTCAGTACCCGATCGGTGACCAAACCAAGCGCGATGCGACGGCTCTACAGGTCCGTCTTGTTTTGGCTCGTCTTTCTGTGGGCGTGCTGTGAGATGGTCGGTGTTGCGGTTGCGGCCGAGGGCACCGCACGGCCAACGTCCCGCGAGTTCGATCCCTTCGACATTCTGGCCTGGGAAGTCCTCGCCGGAGTCGAGGCCTCGGATGACGCGACCTTCCCCAAAGAAGGCCGGGATGACGCGCGGATACGCATCGCCGTCTGGCCGTTTTCCGCCGAGCAGACCCCCCTGCCGGCCAGCCTCGCCAACGAATACAATGATCGGCTGCTGGTCTCTCTGCTCAGCCAGGGAGGATCCCGCCACCGTTTCATCGCCCGCGAGGCGCTGAGTGCCGTCGTCAAAGAGATCGACGAGTCGAGTTCACGAGACGCCGAACTGGATGGGCTTCTGGCGGCCTTGGTGGAGCGTGCGAAGGCCGATGTCCTCATCGTCGGGAAGCTGCGCCGTACGTCGCGCGACGCGGTTGTCCTGTCCTACGAGGCTGTCAGAGTAAGCGACGGAACGATCCTCGCCGCGACATCGCACCAACGCCTGCCGATTGATCCCGCTGAAGTGGAACTTGCCGCCAGACCGAAAGCGCCTGCCCCGAGCGCCAAGCCCGCCACGCCGTCGCCGTGGGACAAATACCTTTCCGTTAGGGCTCCCGACACGTCCACCTCGACTCATGGCCTGGCTTCGCGGGACGAGAACATCGCAGCAGTGCAGGCCGATCTCCTGGACTTGGGTTATGACCCCGGACCCGTCGACGGAATTCTGGGCCCGCGGACGCGGGCGGCGATTCGCGCCTACCAGGACGATGCGCATCTCCCGGTCGACGGACTCGTTTCGGCCAGCCTGGTTGTCAGCTTGCGCAAAGATGTCGCGGTCCACCAAGGATATGCCGCAAAGCCGGAGCGCGTCAGAGCCGGGCCGACTCTAACCGAGCCGGTCGTCGTTAGGCCCATGCAGCCCGTGATTCACGGCGCCGATGGCACTTACTGCCGGGAATACCAGAAGAACGTGAGCATCGGCGGTGCAGTTCAGCGGAGTTACGGCAGAGCATGCCTTCAGGCCGACGGGACCTGGAAAATTGTGAGATGACCCGTGGCAAACCGGGCATCGTCCGCGGATGCGTCCTCCCCTAGCCGGTTCCCTTTGAGCGACGGGCCGGCGGCTACCCTGGGCCCGAAATAAGCCGCCACGCCATTCCATAGGAAAACATAAGGCGATGTTCCCTCCCTGGACCTAGGGCGTCCCTCGGGACGCCCGTTTCTCTGGGAGGAGCTCGATACGGAATTTGGCCCTTAGACCTTCCATAGAACAACAAGAGCGCCGGGCTTTGGCGCCGGACATGCCGCACCGGTCGCGGGGAGAGACGAGACATGTACGACGGCAGCCAAGGCAACGCGATGACCGAGATCGCCCTCGCCTTGGCGATGGGCTTCTTCAGCCTCATGGTCCTTGCATTGGTATCCATGGGCGCGGGCCGAGCGCAGGAGGCGTCCGCAGTGGCGGCCATTCTCCAGCCAGCGGCAAACCGAACGACGGATCGCGGAACGATCGAAGTGGAGTCGCAGGACACCATCCTGATCTACTTCAACGGGGGTTTCTTCGATACCGAGCTTCAGGGAGTCGACCCGCAGGAAATCGATGGCACAAGACGCGTCATACTGGCCTTTGCGCCGGATGTCGCCCTGGCGGAGGCCATGACCGCCCGCTCGCGCGTGAGAGCCGACCGTCTGGTCGTGTCCACGTTGGACGAGGCGTGGCTGCGGGCGTTGGCCGACCTCCGGCCGCAAGAGGGATCCGAAAGGTGAGACCGGTCGGAACCTTGATCTCCTGCTGCCTCGCCCTTCTTGGTGTTGCCGTCAACGCGCCCTTCGCCGAAGCAGCCACGCGCGCTCAGGTGAAACGCATCGTTGTCGAGGAATCGTTGCGGGCTGGTTTCCCGCCATCTCTGGCGATGGCAGTCGCCAAGGCCGAATCGGACTTCGACGACTCCGCCGAAAGCCCCGCCGGCGCTCGCGGTGTGATGCAAATCATGCCGAAGACGGGAAAGGATCTCTACGGCATCGATCCGGAGGAGTTGTGGGATGCGCGCCTCAACGCGCAGCTGGGCATCGATTATCTGAAGAGCCTTATCCGCCGCTACGACGGCCGATGGGATATCGCCTTGTCGCATTACAACGGCGGATCGGGCGTTGGCGATCCCTCCAATCCCAAGATCATTCCCGCGACCACTGCCTACGTGAACAAGGTCCTTCGCCTGCAGCGCCGATATCGCGAGGAGGCCCGATCGTGGGCCGCGGAACTTAAAAATGGAGGGGGCGAACTTGCGATGATTCGTGCGCCCTATTCCCGATCGGAGTCCGGCGCGCCCAGGCAACCGATACCGCGCCGGCATGCGCGGCACGTCGATCGGCAGCATGGTGGGCCGACGGACTTCGATCTTGGGACCAGCATCGAAGCGCGGCGCCGGATTGCTCGACGCTACCTCGACGATTTCGCGCCAACGGCCGTGGGGTCTGGTGGTTGAACAGAGGCGGGAGGCTACTCGTGTGCAGCTATGATCTTAACAGACGGACAATGATCGGCCTATGCGGGGCTGTTCTCTTGCTGAACGGCTGCACCAGCGGTGCCGTGGCGGGCTCTGTCAGGAGACGGAACCACGACAGGTCCAAGATCAAGGCCCTGGTCGCGAACGAAGCGGCGAACCTGGGCATTCCAGTTTCCCTCGCGCTCGCCGTTGCCCACGCCGAATCCTATTTCGACCCGGCGGCGGAAAGCTCCGCCGGGGCGCGTGGCGTCATGCAGATCATGCCCCGCACTGCTATTGGAGAATACGGGATAGAGCCCGATCTGCTGTGGAACCCCCGCATCAACGTGCGGCTCGGCCTGCACTTCCTAGGGCGATTGATCAAACGCTATCGGGGAAGAGTCGACCTGGCGCTTTCGTACTACAATGGCGGATCTGCGGTCGGCACGCTGCCCAACGCACGGGTCATTCCGGCCACCTACAAGTACGTGGCACGAGTTCAACGACTCGAGAGGAAATACAGAATGCAACTGGCGGAACGGGTGATTTGAGGTGCATCGGGCGACCGTAGAGCAATCGAACCTGGTGTGGGGAGGCAGTCCGGAGCTCGCGACCGCCTTCCAAACCGTCTCGGACACGCAGGCTCGGGGGCAGCAGAAATTCTCCCCTTCGGTCTGCCGCGACGTGATGCGCAGTGTGGCCTGCCGGGCCTATGCGCCGGTCATGCTCGAGGTCTGCCACCTGATTACGGTCGCCGAGGTCTGCAGCAGAAGCCCGCGGCATTACGAGGCATTCTTTTGGGACAGCGGTCCTGCGCGCTCGACGGGTTTTCGTGGCTACATCGACCGAGAGCTGTTCGGGGAAGCGCAAGCCGCGGCGCACGTGTCGGCCGATCGCGTGAAGGTCGACATCGCTTACACTGATGGCAGCTTCGCCATTACCTATTCGCGCATGCCCCTGCTATCCGCCATGGTGGAGTTCCTGGTCACGGTACTGGGTTACGGAGAGCTGGACGATGTCTGGCAGACCATGCTTTCGCTGGGACCGACTGCGGCGTCCGTGTCGGACGCCGCCAATCGCTTGTCGAGGCTGCTCTACGGTTATCTCAAGGATCATCTCCCGTCGGTGCAGAGCCACCGGAAGTTCGCCTGCCTGCTCGCGTACTTGCGGGACCTTGGAGACGGCGACTTCAGTTCAGCCACGATCGACGACCCCGCGGTGCTCGAGTTCTGGCTGTCCCACTCAGGCAGCGACAGATCCGACGGCTCGGACTTTCGGACCTTTTCCTCGGTTTTTCGTGCTTTCGTCCGACTGCGACAGGCCCTGGACGAGGCAAGAAATTTCCAGGCCCTGCGCGATGCGCGGCCGATCGGACCCGATCGTGGGGCCGGGGAGGTCGATCCAGACAGTATCCGATCGCTGGTCGAGAACATCGAAGAGGCAGAAAACCCGCTGGCGGCTCTAGAGGAACCACCAGTCGGAGCGATCAAATTCCTGAACAAGACGGAAGCCGCCGACCTGGAAATGCTCATAGCCTGCGGCAAAGAAAGCCTCGCGTTACCTTTGTCGCTGATGCGCTGCAAGGTCTTCGGCACGGCGCAAGCGCGGATCTCGCAAGCACAACGCCGGAAATCTTCTGCCGAGGAGGTGCGGGCCGTGATCGAGACCTGCGTACACGACGACTATCTCGGGAGGCAGAAACGTCTGGCGGCCCTCAGCGGGCACGTCGAGCGCGTGCTGCTGGCCAGCCTCGACGCGCTGGCAACCGCGCGCCGGCCAGAGGCCGTAACCCTGGTATTGGCGCTTCGGCCCGATATCGACCTTCGGCCGCTGGCGACGTTCCTTATCGCCGGAGCTAAAGACGGCAAGGTCGTGCAGCTCGATGGCGTCGCGATCCGCGAACGATTTATCGCCGCCATGGCCGACCCAAGGGTCGTGGGCGTCGAGCTCGCATCCTTGATGCGCGAGGCGAGCAAGGCATTCAGGAGTTTGTCCCGACAGGGCTTTGGGACTGATGAGGCAGCTCGTCCCGGCGCCGACGATGGGTTCGCCTCCGGGGTCGAGCCGATGATCGAAATAAGACGACAGCTCAGAGCTTTCAGCCACAAGCTGGGGCGCATGAGGCTTCCCCAAGGCGACTGGGAAGAGCAGTTCAGGGCGGATGCGGAGATCTTTCGCGGACAGTTTCTCTCGTTGTACGGAGTTGCGGTATGACCGGCACTTGGAAGACCATGACGCACCATCAAAGGGCTCTGGCCGAGCAGGCTTTCAACGCCCTGAGTTCGCTCGATGAACTCGCCGCGGCGGACCGGGCCCAGAGCTCCGGCCGACGCCAAATCGGCTTCGCAGACATCTACTCATACGTCCACGAGCCTGAGAGCGTGATGAGCACCGAGCTAAGCGCGGCGCTCGAGGCAGATGGCAAGTTGCGCGAGGACCTCCTGCGGCTCTTGACGAAGACCGCAGGCTACCGCTGTCCACGATCGGCAGCGGCCGGAACGAAGCCTCTCGAGAGTCGTCACGGCCAGGGCTTCACCATCAGGCTTCGGCCGTCGCGCGCCGAACCGTCACAGGTCTATGTGGCCATCGAGGTGTTCGACCATGCCGCGGACGCGCCCAAAGCACTGTTCGTTGCCCAGGACCCGGAGGGTTTGCTCAAATATGTCCTGCCGGAGGCCCGAGGGGGCGTGATGCAGATCCTGGTGGAGAGTGATTCCGACTTGGCTCGGGCGCTGCGGAATCCCAGAAGCGAGGTGTTTCTGAGTTGACCTTGGTCAGGGTTTACATTGCCACCACTGAGGGCCCCGCCGAGGTGCAGCGGATCACCGAAGAGGAGCCCAAGGTCAACTCCGTCATTTGCCTCGACGGCAAGGCGCTTGCGCTTCCGATTAGCCCTGATTACGAGCTTTTCGTGCGTAGCCCGACCGGAATTATAGAGAAAGCCTACGGGCACTCCGCCTACCGCATGGACGTGTCCAGCGCGATTTCGGAAGGCATGAGTTGGCAGCTTGGCACCCTGGTCGCCCACGCACTCCTCGTGGCGGGTCGCCTTGCACAGAAGAGCGAGCAGGCGAGCCTCGTGGTCTGGTTGACCGGCGAGGTAGACCGGGACCTTCAAATACTGCCGGTGGAATACGTGCGGGAGAAGATCCGCAATTCCGGGGAGTTGCTCAACCAGTTGAAGGCCGCGAGAACTCAGGTGATCCTCGGCATGCCGCGGCGCAACTACGACGAGCTGAATGCCGAATGGTTCGAGCGGTTGGGCATCGGCGGCGAAGATTGCCGGATCGTGCCTCTCGATACCGCCGACCAGATCTTCGACCTCCTGGGCCTGCCCGCGCCCTTTGCCAAAGGTCCGCAGGCGGCGTCGGCGCGCGCCTTGCCTCTCACCGGCCAAGCCAAACCAGTGATCTGGATACTTACCAGTCTCGTGCTGCTCGGTCTTCTGTTCAGCTCGATCTTCTGGTGGGGCTACGGTCTCGATCCGCCGACGCGGGACCCACCTTCAGAGCCGGCAGGGCGGCCGAATGAGGCTAAGGACATCACGCAATTCTCTGTTTCCGCGATCGAGATGCGGGCCCGACGTGGATCGACCTGCGCTGCCGTGAATTTTGGCTCTGCCGAGGCAGAGTTGACAGAGTTCGTTTTGTCGAATCAGAGACCGGTCACGACCGAAGGCGCCGAACAGCTCTGTGGCCTCCGGTACAGGGTCTGGAACCGGGATGGCAGGGCCGAAGTATGGGTCGTGGCGGCGCGTTCGGCGAGAGGGTCTTCGTCGCTCAGCGCAAGAATCCTCGCTCAAGCTCGCCTGCTCGATCGGGACGAAAGCGTCCTGCTCGACATCCCGCTGCCTCG
>CAJHYG010000362.1_pt1 | contig 14018 bp, 12 predicted proteins | sample 9198781 | NCBI WGS metagenome assembly CAJHYG01 (sample SAMEA7708359, study PRJEB35096) | sediment metagenome | biome: marine neritic benthic zone biome [ENVO:01000025]; feature: sediment [ENVO:00002007]; material: shallow marine sediment [ENVO:03000034] sea grass bed [ENVO_01000059] ... | reverse complement strand
GCGCTGGTCTTCTGCACGGAATGGCGCAGCCAGGAGGGAAAGACGAAGAGGCGGCCTTGGCGCACGTCGATCTTGTACTCGCTGTTGGTCGGGTCGGTCACCTTCTTGACCTTGGGCTGCATGACGAGCGCCTGGGCGCGCGGCTCGTGGAAAACCAGCCCATCGGTCTTGTCCGGCACTTGGGCGTAATAGACCCCGCTCAGATAGTTGTTGGGATGGATATGGGGCCTGTGCTCGGAGCGCGGCGGGTTGAGGTTCGCCCAGCAGCCCGTGATCTGGAAATCCGCGTAGTCAACCAGCAGGAAATCGAGCACGTTGCGGGTCGCCGTACGGGCAAAGCCGATCAGATCCTGGAATTCCTCGCGGTGGTGTAAATCGTGATGGGTCTGCCAAGTCCTGTTCGCCTCGAGCTCCCCTTGCCGCGCCAGCAAGTCCTTGATGATCGGCAGGATCCGCTGGTTGATCGGCTGATAATCTTCCGGCTTCAGGTCGTGCAGCCACACGCAGGTCGGAAACATGGCGAAGACCCGCGAGTCCGCGAAGGGTTGATCACCTGTCATTGTCCTTGCCCTCCTCTGCGCCGATCCTCGGCGAACAAGCCATGAATACGGGCGCCGCCGGGCACCCGTTTCGCTAAGGTTCGGATCCTGGGCCGCCCTACATGGTCGGGATATTGAAATCCGCTCCGGCGCGGATGCCGGTGGGCCAGCGGGCGGTCATGGTCTTGAGCTTGGTATAGAAGCGTACGCCCTCGGTTCCGTGCATGTGGTGGTCGCCGAACAGCGAGCGCTTCCAGCCGCCGAAGCTGTGGAAGGCCATGGGCACCGGGATGGGCACGTTGATGCCGACCATGCCGATCTTGGCGCTGCTGGCGAAGTGCCGGGCGGCGTCGCCGTCGCGGGTGAAGATGGCGGTACCGTTGCCGTACTCGTGGTCGTTGACCATGCCGAGCGCGGCATCGTAGTCGGGCGCGCGCACGACGGAAAGCACCGGCCCGAAGATCTCCTGCCTGTAGATCTCCATGTCGGGCGTCACCCGGTCGAAGATCGAGCCGCCCATGAAGTAGCCGTTCTCGTAGCCCTGGAGCGTGAGGCCGCGGCCATCGACCGTCAGTTCGGCGCCCTGCTCGACACCGCTGTCGATCAGGCCCATGACCTTGTCGTAGAGCTGCTTGTTGTTGAGCGGCCCCATCTCTACCTCCGGGTCGGTGCCGGGGCCGACCTTGAGCGAGCGGACCCGCGGCGCCAGGCGCTCGATCAGGCCGTCGGCCACCTGGTCGCCGACCGCGACCGCCACCGAGACCGCCATGCAGCGCTCGCCGGCCGAGCCGTAGGCCGCGCCCATGATGGCGTCGCTTGCCTGCTCCATGTCGGCGTCGGGCATGACGATCATGTGGTTCTTGGCGCCGCCCAGGGCCTGGACCCGTTTATTGTGGGCGCAGCCGGTTTGGTAGATGTACTCGGCCGTGGCCGTGGCGCCGACGAAGCTGACCGCCTTGATGTCGGGATCGTCGAGGATGGCGTTGACCGCCACCTTGTCGCCCTGGATGACGTTGAACACGCCGTCGGGCAGCCCCGCCTCCTTGTAGAAGTCGGCCAGACGCAGGGCGAAGGAGGGGTCCTTCTCGGAGGGCTTGAGGATGAAGGTGTTGCCGCAGGCGATCGCCACCGGCGACATCCACAAGGGGATCATGGCCGGGAAGTTGAAGGGCGTGATGCCGGCGACCACGCCGAGCGGTTCGCGCACGGAATAGCTGTCGACACCGGTGCCGACATCCTCGCTGAACTCGCCCTTCAGGAGGTGCGGGATGCCGCAGGCGAACTCGACCACCTCGATGCCGCGGGTGATCGAGCCCTTGGCGTCGGCGAGGGTCTTGCCGTGCTCCTCGGTGACGATGGCGGCGAGCTCGTCGATGTTGTCCTCGAGCAGCGCCTTGAGCCTGAAGAGGACGCGCGCGCGGTGCAGCGGCGGCGTGGCCGCCCAGGCCGGAAAGGCCGCGCTGGCGGCGGCCACGGCCTCGCGCACCTCGGCCTCGCTGGCGTAGGCGCAGCGGCGCGCCACCTCGCCCAGGGCCGGGTTGTAGATATCGCCGTAATTGCCGCTCTTGCCCTCGACGATGCCCCCGTCGATGTAGTGGTTGACGACGTCGCTCATTGCCTTCCTCCCCAGAGATCAGACCCCATGTCACGGGACCGTTTTTTGCACCTTAGGGGAATAAAGTACAATGCAGAAGCATTGGTGTGAGAGATACCCGATCCACAAACGGAGGAGAGCCCGACATGAAGACCATGATCGCCATCGCCGTCCTGACCACCGCCCTCGCCGCGCCGGCCTTGGCCTTTCAGTGCCCGGCCGACGTCGGCAAGATCGATGCCGCCCTGGCCGCCGGCCCGAGCCTGAGCGCGGCCCGGATCGCCGAGGTCAAGGCGCTTCGCGACTCCGGCGAAGCCCTGCACAAGAGCGGCAAGCATCAGGAGTCCGTGGACACCCTGGCCAAGGCGAAGGAGATTCTCGGCATCAAGTGATACGGTCCGCCTTTGCTCGCTGACCGGGACGGGGCGTCCGGCCGGCGCCTCCTGCCGCGGCGGCTCTTGACCGACCGGCCCGCGACCGGACATCCTCCGTCTCACGGCGGATATGCATGGGACGGTTGCCATGAGCGAGACCCTTCGGCCCGGAGCCGGCGACGCCCTGCTGGCGATCGACGTGCAGAACGACTTCTGCCCCGGCGGCGCCCTGGCGGTGCCCGAGGGCGACCAGGTGGTGCCGGTCATCAACCGCCTGGCGGAGCGCTTCGAGCATGTCCTCCTGACCCAGGACTGGCATCCGCCGGGCCACGGCTCCTTCGCCTCGGCCCACCCGGGGCGCCAGCCCTTCGAGACCGTGGAGCTGGACTACGGCGCCCAGACTCTCTGGCCCGACCACTGCATCCAGGGCAGCCCGGGCGGCGCCTTTCATCCCGACCTGGCCCTGACCAGGGCCGAGCTTGTCATTCGCAAGGGCTTCGACCCGGCGATCGATTCCTATTCCGCCTTCCAGGAAAACGACCGCAAGACCCCCACCGGACTGGCCGGCTATCTGCGCGAGCGCGGCTTCGAGCGGCTCTTCATGGCCGGGTTGGCGACCGATTTCTGCGTCCACTTCTCGGCCGTGGACGGCGCCCGCGCGGGCTTCGAGGTGGTGGTCCTCGAGGACGCCTGCCGGGCCATCGACCTGGAGGGCTCGCTGGCCGCCGCCATGGCCGCCATGGCCGAGGCCGGGGTCCGCCTGGCGACCTCCCATGACCTCGCCTGACGCGGCCGAGCGCGACTCGGCCGATCGCGTCCGCCGGATCTTGCAGGAGCTGGCGCGCGACGGCCGCACCCTCACCTACCAGGCGCTGGCGGAGCGCGCCGCGGTGCCGCCGCCGCACCGCATCCACAAGCTGACCCTGCTGCTGGAGGAGATGATGCGCGCCGACCACGCCGCCGGGCGGCCCTTGCTGGCGGCATTGGTGGTCAGCCGTGCCGGTGCCGGCATCCCAGGGCCAGGCTTCTTTCAGTTGCTGGGTGAACTCGGCCGCTATACCGGGTCCGACCGGGGCCCCGAGGCCGAGGCCGCGCACCGCGCCGAGGCCGAACGAGCCTGGGCCGCGCCGACCGCCGCGGCAAGATCCTGAAAGACGGCGTAACGCCCGGCGGCTCCGAATCATCCAAGCGTGCCCACGGGGGTTCAAGGCGAACCTGGACTCGCCAATTCCACCGTGCGAACAGTTAACCGGCGATGGATTCGGAAAGTGGCTTGCGATGAGCGGGGCGGGCGACGGCGGACCGACTGTGACGACCCGGCGGACGGAAGACCGCCTGGTGGTCGCATTGGGCGGCTCCTGGACCACGCGCTGGATCAACGGAGAGGACCGGGAGCTGGCGGCCCTCGCGCCCGAGGGCGCGGCCCGCGCGCGGATCGATATCGACGGCGTCGCGGAACTGGACACCACCGGCGCCTGGCTGGTCTACCGCACCGCGCGCGACCTGGAGCGCGCCGGAACGCCGGCCGAGATCGCCGGCGGCCGGGCCGAGCAGCGCGGCCTGATAGAGACGGTCTCGGCCCACGACACCCGCTGCCCGGAGCCGCCGCCCAAGGTCAACCCGATGGTCGTCCTGCTGCTGCACCTGGGCCAGGGCGCGTTCTCGGTCTACCGCGCCGGCCGCGACCTTTTGAACTTCCTGGGACTCACCGTCATCGTCGTTCTGCGCTCGCTGATCCGGCCCCGCTCGATCCGCTTCACCGCCCTGGTCAGCCACATGGAGCAGACCGGCATCAACGCCATGCCCATCGTCGGTTTGATCTCCTTCCTGATCGGCGTGGTGCTGGCCTATCAGGGCGCGGACCAACTGGCCCGCTTCGGCGCCCAGATCTTCACCGTCAACCTGGTCGGCTACGGCGTGCTGCGCGAGATGGCGATCCTCTTGACCGCGATCATCGTGGCCGGCCGCTCCGGCTCCGCCTTCACGGCCCAGATCGGCACCATGAAGGTCAACGAGGAGGTCGACGCCCTGCGCACCATCGGCCTCGACCCCATGGAGGTGCTGGTGGTGCCGCGGGTGCTGGCGCTGGTGCTGGTCATGCCGCTGCTGACCTTCTACGCCGACATCATGGGCCTCCTGGGCGGCGCGGTCATGGCCACGGTCGAGCTCGACATCTCCTTCTTCCGCTTCGCCCGCCAGCTCAGCACTGGAGTCACCGAGTGGTCCTTCTGGATCGGCATCATCAAGGCGCCGGTCTTCGGCTTCATCATCGCCATGGTCGGCTGCTTCGAGGGCCTCAAGGTGTCGCGCAGCGCCGAGTCGGTCGGCCAGCGCACGACCACGGCGGTGGTCGAGGCGATCTTCCTGGTCATCGTGCTCGACGCGCTGGCCTCGGTCCTCTTCTCCAAGCTCGGTATCTGAGGATGGCGGAGACATCGGCCGGAAACGGGGCGGTCATCGAGGCGACGGGCCTGCGCACCCAGTTCGGTCCGCAGGTGATCCACGACGGCCTGGACTTCCGGGTCCGCCAGGGCGAGGTCATGGGCGTGGTCGGCGGCTCCGGCACGGGCAAGTCGGTGCTGATCCGCACCATCGTCGGGCTCAACCGCCAGGCCGCCGGGACCATCAAGGTCCTGGGCCGGACCCTCGACGACCTGCCGCCGCGCGAGGCGCAGGACATGCGCCGGCGCTGGGGCTTCCTGTTCCAGGACGGGGCGCTCTTCTCGTCGCTGACGGTGGCGCAGAACATCGAGGCGCCCATGAAGGAGCACACGCGCCTCTCGCCGCGCCTGAGGCGCGACATGATCGAGGTCAAGATCAGCCTGTCCGGCCTGCCGCCCGACGCGGCCAACAAGTACCCCTCGGAGCTGTCCGGCGGCATGCGCAAGCGCGCCGGCATCGCCCGCTCGCTTGCACTCGATCCGGAGATCCTCTTCCTCGACGAGCCGACCGCCGGGCTCGACCCGATCGGCGCCGCGCAGTTCGACCAGTTGATCCAGGAGCTGCAGCGGGCGCTGGGCCTCACCGTGGTCATGGTGACCCACGACCTGGACAGCCTGCACGCCATCTGCGACCGGGTTTCCGTGCTGATCGACAAGCGTGTTAAGGTCGGCACCATCGCCGAGCTGATGGGCGAGCCGGACGCCTGGATCCAGGACTACTTCAGCGGACCGCGCGGCCGCGCCGCCGCGGCGGGGCACGAGCGGGACGCGACGGACGGTTAGGATTTAGGAGAATGGAAACACGCGCCAATTACCTGCTGGTCGGCGGCTTCGTTCTGGCCCTGATCGTCGGCCTGGTCGTCTTCGTCGCCTGGTTCTCCAAGTTCCAGTTCGACCGGAAGTTCGACCGCTACGACATCGCCTTCGACGGTTCGGTCACCGGCCTCGACCTTGGCAGCAGCGTGCGCTACAGCGGCGTGCGGGTGGGCGAGGTGGTCGCGATCGATCTCGATCCCGAAATGCCGGACCGGGTCAGCGTCGTCATCGAGGTCGACGCGGGAACGCCCGTCCGAGTCAGCACCGTGGCCAGCCTCGAGCTCGAGGGCCTGACCGGCGGCCTCTACGTCCTGCTGTCCGGCGGAACCTCGGTCGACCCGCTTCTTCCGCCGAGCACGGCCGACCAGCCGTCGATCATCGCGTCGCGTGCGTCTTCCCTGGAGCAGGTCATAGCCGGCGCCCCGGCGGTGCTGGAGAGCGCGAACCTGCTTCTCGCCCGCGCCAACCGGTTGCTCAACGACGACAACCGCGCCCGCATCGGCGAGATCCTCGACAACACCAGCCGCTTGACCGGCGCACTGGCCGAGCAGGAGGAGCTGATCGACAACCTGTTCAAGGACGCCGCGGGCACCATGGCGAACCTGCGCGATGCCTCGGACGCCGTGCGCAGCCTGGCCGCAACCGTGGAGGCGGAAAGCAAGCCGCTGGCTTCCCAGGCGACGAGCACCCTGGCGACCATCGAAGACGTCGCCGGCTCGCTTGACGAGTCGATGAGGGCGGCCGGCACCGATGTCGACCGCCTGACCAACGAAGTCAACGCGGCGGCCGGCGCGGTGCAGGACATGGCCGGCGAGGCCCGGGCCATCCTCAGGGAGAACCGCGAGCAGATACGGGACTTCACCACCAGCGGCCTCTACGAGCTGACCACGCTCCTGACCGAGGCCCGCGACCTTCTGGTCGGCCTCAACCGGGTCACCACCGAGGTCGAGCGCGACCCGGCCAGATTCCTCTTCGGCAACCAGCAGCAGGGCTATGAAGCGAACCAATGACAGCCGTGACGGTCGCCCGGGGCGGCGGCGCGCCCTCAAGGGCCTGATTGCGGTTCCTTTGGCACCATTGGCCGGCGCCTGCGAATCGCTGGTGCCGGGCGCCTCCGCGCCACCGCCCAATCTCTACCGCCTGACCCCGAAAAGCACCTTCCGGCAAGACCTGCCGCGGGTGAAATGGCAGCTCATCCTCGAACTGCCCCTGGCCAACGCCGGTCTCAACACCACCCGCATCGCGCTCTGGCCGACTCCGACCCAGCTCGAATACTACGCCCGCTCGAGCTGGACCGACCGGGGGCCGGCCATGGTGTTGACCTTGATGATCGAATCCTTCGAAAACTCCGATAAGATCGTCTCGGTCGGCCGCGAGTCGGTGGGCCTGCGCGCGGACTTCGTGCTCAAGAGCGAATTGCGCGAGTTCCAGGCCGACTATTTGGCGCCCGGCGCGCCCCAGGCCAACGTCGGCATCAACGTCAAGCTGGTGCAGATGCCCGAGCGGGTCATCATCGGCTCGCAGAAGTTCCGCGCCAGGGTCGATGCCGAGGACGACAACATGGAGGCCATCATCGAGGCCTTCGACGCGGCCCTCGGACGGGTGCTGAAGAACGTCGTGGAATGGACGCTCAGCACCGGCGAGGCGGCCTATCAGTCGCGTCGGCGGCGGCGTAGCGGCTGACTCGACAAAGCGCCGGCGGTCAGCCTGTCCCGGGCTTAAGGGCCGCGGCCACTCTTTCCCGCCGAACCCAGACCAGCGCCCAGGCGAGGGCAGCCAGCAGTACGCCGCCGGCCAGCGGCCAGCGCAGGCCGAGGATCTCGGAGAGGCCGCCCATGACCAGCGCGCCGAGCGCCGGGCCGCCGCGGAAGATCAGCCCGTAGAGCGAGAGCACCCGGCCGCGCAGCTCGGACGCGACCGAGAGCTGCAGGAGAGTCTGGGTGCCGACGCCGGCGGTCACCGCGGCCACGCCGACCAGGAACAGGGCGGGCAGGGCGAGCCACAGACCGGGACTGGCAACGAAAAGGCCGAGAGCGGCGGCCATGCCCAGGGGCGCCAGGAGCGTCACGCGGACCAGGCCCAGCCCCGAGTCGCGCTGGGCCAGCCAGAGCCCGGCGGCGATCGCGCCGAGGCCGATCGTCGCGGTCATGGCGGCCAGGCCCTCGGCGCCCGCCGCGAAGACCGCGCCGGCGAAGCCGGGCAGCAGCTCGACCACGGGCCGGGCGCAGAGGGAGACGGCCAGCAGCAGAGCCAGCAACGGCCCGATGCCCGGGTGCCGCGCCGTATAGGCCAACCCCTCGGCCAGCGCGGCGCGGACGCCGCGGCCGGCCGTGGACGCCTGCCCGTCCGGCGCAACGCGCAGGCGCGACAGCACGAAGAGAAACCAGACGAAGCTGGCGGCGTTGGCGGCGAAGGCGGCGGCGATCCCGCCGCTGACGATAATAAATCCGGCGGCCGCGGGCCCGAGGAAGCGCGCGCCGTTGAAGATGATCGAGTTGATGGCCACGGCGGCCGACAGGTGCTCGCGCGGCACGAGGCTGGGCACCAGGGCGAGGCGGACCGGCTGGGCAATTGCCGCCACCACACCGAGGTAGAGCGTCAGCCCCAGCAGGATCCAAATGGTCATGGCACCGCTCGCGGTCAGGACGAAGAGCGCGAGCGCCTGGACCAGCAGCAGGCCTTGGGCGACCCGCATCACGGTCAGACGGTCCCGCCGATCGGCCAGGACGCCGGCGAAGGGTGCGATCAGCACCGTGGGGAAGAGCTCGGCGAAGGCCACCACGCCGAGCCAGGCACCCGATCCGGTCAGCTCCCATGTCAGCCAGCCGACCGCGACGCGCTGCATCCAGGTGCCGATCAGCGACACCGAGTTTCCGGCCGCGTAGAGGCCGTAGCTCGGCGACTTCAGCGCCAGAACGACGTTCGACAGGCCCTGCCGGCTCACGGTGCCCGGCTGTCGGCGCCGCCCTCCTCCAACGCCTCCAGCAGGGGTGCCAAGTGCTTTTCGTAGCGCCGCCAGCGGGCCAGCGAACTCCGGTTCACCGGCTGGCGGGCCTGCCAGATGCTGGCGGTCAGGATCGGCTGGTCGCCCTCGTGGTGGGCCAGGCAGCGGTCGTCCCAGCCGAGGCCGCAGAACTCGACCATGCGGCGGGTCGCGGCCTCCTGATCGGTCACCAGGGTCTCGTAGTCGAGTTCGAGGATCGGATTGGGGATGGCCGTCCGCCAGTGGTCCATGAGCCGCTCGTACTGGCGGTAATAGCGGCCCAGGTTGGCGAGGTCGTGAGTGTAGGTATGCGCCTTTTGGAAGTTCTGGAAATGGCACGACAGGCAGACGTCGCGCGGGTCGCGGCGGCAGTGAATCACCCGGGCGCGCGGGAAGAGCATGGCGATAAGGCCAAGGCGCAGGAAGTTGTTGGGCATCTTGTCGACCACCCTGGCCGCGTCCTCGGAGACCTTGTGGAGGCGCGCGAGATAGCCGGCGCGCAACCGGCCCGCGGCCTCGGCGTCGATCCGGCCTGCGCAGGCCGGATAAGGCTCGGGCGCGCCGAGCAGGCGCTGCAGATCGCGCACCACGACGAAGAAGTGGTTGAGCTCTCCGGCGCCGGCCACTTGCGGGTGGGCGGCCAGGATCTGTTCCACCAGGGAGGTGCCGGAGCGCGGCATGCCGAGCACGAAGATCGGGCGCTCGCTGTCGTCGCCCAGCTCCCGCCGCTGCTTCAGGAAGGCCGGCGTGAAGGTGGCAACGATACGGTCGACCTCGCCGGTCCAGGCCTCGGCATCGAAGGCGCCGGCGCCGCCGCAGAGCTCGTTGGCACGACGTACCAGATCGAAGGCTCGATCGCGGTCGCCCAGATCTTCATAGGCCTTGCCCAAGGCGAAGTTGAGGGCGGCCGCGTCACGCTCTGGGAGTCCGCCCTTCTCCAGTAGGGACTCTATACGCGGCACCACCGGGTCGCCGGGCTTGACCTTTTCCAGAATGGCCAGATTAGCATGGGCCCGAATCAGGCCGGGATCCCTGGCGATGCAGGCCTCGTATGCGGCGCGCGCCTCGCCGAAGCGGCCCTGGGCCTGGAGCAGATAGCCCAGGTTGTTGTGGGCGGCGGCAAAATCCGGGGCCAGGCGCAGGGCCTCGCGGTTGGCAGCCTCGGCCTCAACCAAGCGGCCCTGTTCGCGCAGGGCGTTGGCCAGGGTGTTGTGCAGGCCCGGAGCCTCGGGCGCCAGGGCCAGGGCCTGGCGGCAGGCGGCCTCGGCCTCCTCGCCCTCGCCCAGGTCCTTGAGCACGACGGCGAGATCATTGAGCGCCGGCACGTGCCGGGGTTCGGCCTTGACGGCGCGCCGGAAGTGCTCGACCGCCGGCCAAAGCTGCCCGGCGTCACGCAGCACGCAGCCCAGGCCGTAATGCGCCTCCGCCAGCTCCGGTGCCAGCGCCAGCGCCCTGCCATAGGCCTCGGCGGCCTCGTCGCGGCGGCCAGCGGCGGCCAGTGCCTGGCCCAGGTTGCACATAGCCTTGAGGTAGCGCGGGTCGAGCGCCAGCGCCCGGCGGAAGCAGTCGGCGGCCAGGTCCAGCCGGCCCTGCTGGCCGCGCACCATGCCCAGGTTGTTGTGATAGACCGGGCTGGCGTCGTTGAGCGCGACCGCCCGCTCGATCAGCGCCGCCGCCTCCTGGACGCGGCCCCGGCTCCGCGCGATCAGGCCCAGCAGGTGGAGCGCGTCGGCATGCTCCGGCGCCTGGCGCAGGATCTCCCGGTAGGCCGCCTCGGCCTCGTCCAGCCGCCCCGCCTTGTGCCGCTCCAACGCAGCCGCCAGCGCGCCGTCGAGAAAGGCGTGGGGCGCGGGAGCGGAGGGGGGCGGTTCGGGGGGCATGGCTATATAGGGTCTCGAAGAACGGGCCGCACACGGCAAGGTGGCGACCCCGGCAGGATTCGAACCTGCGACCTACAGATTAGGAATCTGTCGCTCTATCCAGCTGAGCTACGGGGCCGTTGGCGCCGGGGACTTATAGCGCCTCGCAGCGGGGCCTGTGAAGGGGCTGGGCGCGGCACCGCTACTCCAGCGTCTTGAAGCGCTCGGTCGCCGCGATCAGGGCGCGGCGGGTGCCGGGCTCCATTGCCGAGTGGCCGGCGTCGGGCACGACGGTGTAGTCGGCCTCGGGCCAGGCGCGGTGCAGTTGCTCGGCGCTGGCCAGGGGGCAGACCATGTCGTAGCGGCCGTGGACGATGGCGGCCGGAATGCCGCGAATTCGCCCGAGCCCGTCGAGCAGCGCGTTCTCGGGCAGGAAGAGATTGTTGATGAAGTAGTGCGCCTCGATCCGGGCTAGGCCGAGGGCCAGGCGCTCGGCGCCGAAGGCGGCGACAGTCTCGGGGCTCGGCAGCAAGGTCGAGCAGGCGCCCTCGTAAGTGCTCCAGGCCTTGGCGGCGGGCAGATGGACCGCGGGGTCGGGGTCGGTCAAGCGGCGGTAGTAGCCGGCCAGCAGGTCGCCCCGCTCGGGCTCGGGCAGGAACCCGGCGAAGGCCGCCCAGGCCTCGGGGAAGAACCGGCCCATGCCATGGAGGAACCAGTCGATCTCGAAGGGGCGGCAGAGGAATATGCCGCGCAGCACCAGGGCGGTCACCCGGTCGGGGTGGGCCTGGGCATAGGCGAGCGCCAGGGTCGAGCCCCAGGAGCCGCCGAACACGACCCAGTGTTCGATGCCCAGATGCTCGCGCAGGGCCTCCATGTCGGCGATCAGGTGCGGCGTGGTGTTGTCGGTCAGGTCGCCGAAGGGCTCCGACTTGCCGGCGCCGCGCTGGTCGAAGAGGACGATGCGATAGGCCGCCGGGTCGAAGAAGCGGCGGTGGTCGGGCGACACGCCGGCGCCGGGCCCGCCATGAAGAAAGACCACCGGCCGGCCCGCCGGATTGCCGCTGACCTCCCAGGCCATGCGGTGGCGGCCGTCCAGGTCGAGCAGGCCGGACTCGCTGGGCTCGACGGGCGGGAAGAGGGCGTGTTCGACCATGACGGCGTGCGGTCCGGGGGATGAGTGGGGCCGGCGCTCCCTATAACCCGAGAGACTTTGCCGTGCCAGGGGGATCGCAATCCCGGCGCGGGCGAACTAAGTTTGACTCAACCATGCAAGGCCTGGTCCGCAAGACGCTTCTGCTGCTGATGGTCCTGGTGCCCCTCCAGGTGGCGCCCGTCCGCGCGCAGGAGATCGCCCGCGCGGTCGAGATCGTCGACGGCGACACCCTGATCCTGGCAGATGGCCGCGAGGTCCGGCTGGTCGGCATTCAGGCGCCCAAGCTGCCGCTCGGACGCAAGAACTTCCGAACCTGGCCGCTGGCCGACGAGGCCAAGACGGCGCTGGCCACCCTCGGCCTCGGACAGGACCTGCGGCTCGAGGCGACCGGACAGCCCATGGACCGCCACGGACGGCACCTGGCGCACCTCTACGTTCAGGGCGTTGACGGGGAAACCTGGGTCCAGGGCGCGCTACTGGAGCAGGGCATGGCCCGGGTCTACAGCTTCGCCGACAACCGCGCCCTGGTGCCGGAGATGCTGGCGCGCGAGCGGCGGGCGCGCGCCGCCGGGCGCGGCATCTGGGGCCACCCCTTCTACAAGGTCCGCGACCCGGTCGAGGCGGCGCGCCACGTGGGCACCTTCCAACTGGTCGAGGGGCCGGTGCTGGCCGCGGCGACGGTGCGCGGCCGGGTCTACCTCAACTTCGGCGACGACTGGAAAGAGGACTTCACCGTCACCCTGGCGCCCGCGGTCGGCCGGCTGTTCCAGGCCGAGGGCGTCGACCCGGAGGCCTACGCCGGCCGGCGGGTGCGCGTCCGGGGCTGGCTGAAATCCTTCAACGGCCCCATGATCGAGGCAACCCATCCGGAACAGATCGAGGTGCTGGACCCATGACCCTTCGCGTCCCCCGCATTGCCATGGCGGCCGTTGCTCTCGTGGCGATCCCCGTTCTGGCCGGCTGCGAGACCGCGCCCGCCACCGGCAAGACCATCTTTACCGGCGGCCTGAGTGCCGAGAAGGAGGCCAAGCTCGGCTTCCAGGAGGACAAGAAGGTCAAGCAGCAGTTCGGCGGGGCCTACGAAGACCCGGCCCTGGCGAGCTACATCCAGAGTGTCGGCAACCTGTTGGCCAGGACTTCGGAGATGCCGGACCTGAAGTTCACCTTCACGGTGCTCGATACACCCATGGTGAATGCCTTCGCCCTGCCCGGCGGCTACGTCTACGTGACCCGCGGCCTCCTGACGCTGGCCGAGAACGAGGCCCAGGTGGCCGGCGTGATCGGCCACGAGATCGGCCACGTCACCGCCCGCCACACGGCCCAGCGCTACGGCCAGTCGGTCCTGGCCCAGGGCGCGACCCTGGGCGCCGCCATCCTGCTGGGCGGCGAGGCCGGCCAGCTTCTGGGCGCCGGCTCGGGCCTGGTGCTCAAGAGCTGGTCGCGCGACCAGGAGTTCGAGGCCGATACCCTCGGCGTGCGCTATCTGGCGCGCGGCGGCTTCGACACGGACGGCATGGCCGGGTTCCTGTCGCGCCTCCAGGCGCACAGCCGGCTGGAGGCGGAGATCGCCGGGCAGCCCGGCAAGGCCGACGAGTTCAGCCTTCTGCAGACCCACCCGCGCACGGCAGACCGGGTCGAGGCGGCGGTCAAGGCGGCCGGGGCCAAGCCGGTCGCCCGGCCGATCGTCGGCCGCGACGTCTACCTCAGGAAGATCGACGGCATGATCTACGGCGACAACCCGAAGCAGGGGGTGATCCGCGGCCGGCGCTTCCTGCACCCGGAACTGCGCCTCGCCTTCCAGGTGCCGAAGGGCTTCGAGCTGTTCAACAGCCCCAGCAAGGTGGCCGCCAAGGGCCCCGGCAAGTCGGCCATCATCTTCGACGGCGCCAAGATCGGCACGAAGGTTTCGGTAACCGACTACCTGGTCGAGACCTGGGCGAAGGACATAACCCTGAAGGGCGTCGAGCCGATCGAGGTCAACGGCCTGCCGGCGGCGACCGGCAGCGCCCGGCGCAAGACCAGGAACGGCACGCTGGATTTCCGACTGGTGGCGATCCGCTTCGACCCAACTACGGTCTACCGCTTCCTCTTCGTCACGCCGCCCGACAAGACCGCGGAGCTGGCCGAGGGCCTCAAGCGCACGACCTACAGCTTCCGCCGGCTCAATCCCCGGGAGGCCAAGGCGATCAAGCCGCTCCGGCTCCGGGTCCACACTGTCAAGGCCGGCGAGACCCCGGCCGGTCTTGCCAAGCGCATGGC
>CAJHYG010000279.1_pt1 | contig 14059 bp, 11 predicted proteins | sample 9198781 | NCBI WGS metagenome assembly CAJHYG01 (sample SAMEA7708359, study PRJEB35096) | sediment metagenome | biome: marine neritic benthic zone biome [ENVO:01000025]; feature: sediment [ENVO:00002007]; material: shallow marine sediment [ENVO:03000034] sea grass bed [ENVO_01000059] ... | reverse complement strand
GGTTTCTCCATGCCCAGCCGCATTTGCCCGACGAAATGCTGGCCGCCTTCTGCGCGCCGGATCCGGCGAGGGAAGTCGGCATCGTGGTCGAAGGGCAGGGGGCACTCCGCGGCGAGATCGTCGGCGGCGCCCGCGTGCACGGCATCGGTCCCGGTAAGGCCGCAGAGTTCGCCGTGACCTTCCGGTCCGAGGTCCGCGGGCGTGGCCTTGCCCGCCAAGCGCTTGAAACGGTGATCGGCGTGGCGCGAGAGGCGGGCTGCGACTCGGTCTGGGGCACGATTTCATCCCGGAACGGGGCGATGCTCCACCTGGCCCGTCGCATTGGTTTCACGACGCGCCGCGATCCGGATGACCTCTCCCTGGTGGTAGCGGAGATTACGTTCTGACTCGGAACTCTTGCGGCGTTGTCCCGAAGCGTTGCTTGAAGGCGCGCGTGAACTGGGGTGTTGAAGCGTAGCCGACCTCTTGGGCGATTTGTCGGACAGCGGCGTGAGAATCCGCCAGGAGCTCACGGGCACGGCGCATGCGGCAATCCGATAGGAGCTCGCGGTAGTTCAGGCCGTGTTCACCGAGACGGCGCCGGAGAGTGCGAGGTCCCAGGCCAAGCGTCGCTGCCGCACCTTCGAGGTCGGAGGTCCCAAGAAACAGGCGGCGTGAGATGGTGTCGGTTACGATTTCCGGGAAGGTCATCGGCATCGTGTCCCCTAGACGACGCAGATCGTCAATGGTCACCCTCGGGCCAAGTTCTGTCGCGCGCGCTTTTCCGCTCGTCTTCACAGTGTCCCGATCAATGACCACGGAGATCCGATCGCGGCCGCACAAGACCGGAGCACCAAAGTGATCCTCGAGATCCTGCTCCCACAACCCTTTTGCGTAGCATGTTTCTATCCGTTTCGGTGTCCAGTCGTCGCCCAGGTAGTGACTGATGACACCAACGATTACGCAGAGGGTGAAATCGCCGGTATGTCGCCAGCCAATTCGCTCCTGATGGACGTTCCAGTAGCCGACACGCAACTCATTTCGCCGAGTCTCAATATCAAGCCGGCTGCCGCTTTCATGATATGGCAGGGCAACGGCAAATCTTTTGAGAGCCTCGACCAGATCGCGCCCCTGCACGATGTACTGACCGGCCGGTCCGAGCTCTGCGACATCGATCTTCTTGCTCGCTTGGAGACCGAAGGAACGCATACCGGCGATTTCAGCGGCGCGTTGGTAGAGCGCGATCAAATCCCGCATCGGCACGACGGCATTCGGCGTGTCCAGCAGCTCCACCGGCATGCCTTGATTGTGAAAAGCGCGGTCCAACCCCTCCTGGCCCGCCTTGGACCTCAAAAGGTCGGGTAAGCCACCGAGGTCCGCAACTCGCCCGAATTCAATAGTCCTGCCCATCACCAAGGCCGAAAATTTCGGACACACGTCTCGCACAAAGGCCAGGTCCCAAGAATCGTTGCCCCCTTCCTCACGTAATTTGTCCAAAAATGCAAACGCCCACAGGTTGTGACCTTGATATGGATCAGCGATGCTAGGCGTACGTGCTTATACCTATTCTGGATCAACAGGAGGCGCAAAAGTCTTTGTTTGCTCGAGAGATCGAGTGACTCAAACGGTTGCCGGTCGTTCGAAGCAGAGGGCGTGCAACGGTGGAGTGCAGCCGGCAAACAAGCGCCATCGGGTGTGCGAACTCGAGAAAGGAAGTTTGGGTTCCCCAATCGTAGAGGGGCTCTTATTGGGAGGGGAAGGGGATGTTGGCACCGACGAAGCGGCTGCTCGCCGCCTGCGTGGTCATTCTGCTGGGCATCTGGGGATCGACGGCCCAAGGCCAGACCGTGGCGATCGACGCGGCGACCCTTGAGCAGCTTCAGCAAATCATCGATCAACAGCAGAAGATGCTCGAACAGCAGATCGAGCAGCTGAAATCCCAGGCCGGAACGATCGATTCGCTGAGGAAGCGAGTCGACCAACTGGAGCAGCAGTCCCAGGAGACCAAGGCCGCGGCCGACGAGGCGCAATCGACAGCCGAACAGGCCATCGTCACAATGCGGGAGGCTGCGCCCGGACGAGAGTCGGCAAAGGCGGTCGGCTCGGACAACAGCGACAAGATCAAGCTTGCGATCTCCGGCCATGTCAACCGCGCGGTCAACGTCGCGGACGATGGCGACGACACGAAGGCCTATTTCGTCGACAACGACGTCTCGAACTCGCGGGTCCGCTTTGTCGGGACAGGGGCGGTCACGGAAAACACCACACTGGGTTCGCGGATGGAGTTAGCCTTCAGCCCGAACAACTCCTTCGACGTCAGCCAGGACGACGAAAGCACCGACGACTTCACCGACGTGCGCAAGGTCGAGGCCTTCGTCAGAAACGACGCCTACGGTCAGTTGCTGTTCGGCAAGGGCCAGGCGGCCGCGGACGACACGGCGGAATACGATCTGTCGCTTGTCGCGGGGCCGATCATGTATTCCGGCGTCGCCGATATCGCTGGCGGACTGCAGTTCACCAGCGACGGCGATCTCACCGGCACCACGGTCGGCGATGCCTTCTTCAACTTCGACGGCGGCCGGCAGGACCGGATCCGCTACGACTCACCGGTCTTCGGGCCGGGCCTGCAGCTCTCCGCTTCCGCCGGCGACGATCAGCGCTACGATGCGGCCCTGACGTGGGGCGGCGACTACGGCGACTGGAGCGGCGTCGACATCGGGTCCTTCTCGACCCTCGGCGCCGTGTCGATCCAGGACCCGAGCAACGACAATGTGGACTGGCGACTGGCGGGCTCCTTCTCGGGCCTGCACAATCCGACCGGGCTCAGCCTTACCGTTTCCGGCGGCATGGAGCAGCTGGATGACGGCGACAATCCTTACAACCTTTACGGCAAGCTTGCCTGGGACACGTCCTTCTTTCCGATCGGGGCGACCGGCTTCGGGGCCGATTTCACCTATGGCGAGAACGTCTCGGCCGAGGGTGACGAGGGCTATTCCTTCGGCCTGGCCGCCATCCAGTTGCTGGAAGACTACGGGACCGAAATCTACGGGCAATTGCGCGTCTTCGACCTCGACGTCGATGCGGGTAACAGCGTGGATGAAATCTTCGTCGGCACCGTGGGAACACGGGTGAAGTTCTGATGCGAAGTCTTGCCGCGCTCCTCGCCGGCCTCGTGCTTGCCGCCTGCGCCGGGGTCGAGATCAAGCAAGGGCAAGGCTCCCACGCGCGCCGGGACGTGGCGCCTGGCCCGGGGCTCTTCACGGGCGAAGAGGGCGAGTTCGTTTTGTTTCGGGTGGAAGGCGATTCGGCTGAAGACGGAGAGGCGGGCGACGACGAGCCGCTCGAATAGCGGTGCCGAAGGTGAGGGAGGCGTCCGGCGCGCGCTTCGGAACGCTTCGCCTGTGGGGGCAAGAGGGACGGAAGGCCATGGGAATCGCGCATAGACGACCTCGGGGTGCCTGGGCCGTGTCGGCGGTCGTGACGGCTCTGGTGCTGGCGGTCTCGCCCGCCGCCGCTCAAACCTTGGAGCGGGTCGAGGCGTCGGGCGTCTTCAAGATCGGCTACCGGGAGGATGCGCGGCCTTTCTCTTACAAGGACGAGGCCGGCGAGCCCAGTGGATTTGCGATCGAGATCTGCCGCGAGATAGCGGTCGACCTGAAGGCCCAGCTGGGATTGGCCGAGCTTCCGATCGACTACCTGCCGGTGTCGACCGAGGAGCGCTTCCGGGCTGTCGCCGAAGGGCGGATCGATATCCTGTGCGGGGCCAGCACGGTGACGCTGGAACGGCGGGAAATCGTCTCCTTCTCGATCCCCACGTTCCAGACCGGGATCAGCCCTCTGATGCGCGCCGATGCACCGGCCTTTCTTCGGGACACCCTCGCCAAGCGGAAATCGACCCTGCCGCCGCGCGCGGCCTTGATGCAGGCCTTCACCGACCGGAAGTTCGGCGTGCGGTCGAACACGACCGCAGAGGCCTGGCTGCGCGAGAGCATCAGGACCCTCGCGTCGAATGCGGATCTCGTGACCGTGGAAAGCCACGACGAGGGACTTCGCCAAGTCCGCGAAGGCGAGCTCGATGCCTATTTCGCCGACAGGGCGCTTCTCCTGGGACTGGTGAGGGCGAGCGACGAACCGGACCAAGTCGTGGTCGGCGAGCACCTGTACAGCCACGAACCCTACGGCTTGGCCTTGGCCAGGGGAGACGAGGACTTCCGACTGCTGGTCGATCGCAGCCTCAGCCGGCTCTACCGCTCGCTCGAAATCGCGCCACTCCTCACCCGCCACTTCGGGCGCCCGGGACGGAAGGTCCTCCTGTACTACCTGACGACGGCACTGCCGGAGTGAAGCCATGTGCACGAGTCGCAGTGGCTGGTTATCGCCCCGTCCGATGAGGATGTGCAGTCATGACAGAATCGAGGAACCAGGCTGGTACCGGCAATGAAGCTGGGGGAAGGGGCGATACCGTGAAGTTCAAGTTCCCGAGCGCATACACGATTCTCTTCGGCCTTATCGTCGTGGTCGCCATCGCCACCTGGTTCGTTCCGGCGGGCGAATACGACCGCGAGCTGAACGAGGCGCTGGGACGGGAAGTTCCGGTTCCCGGCACCTACAAGGAGGTCGAGCCCAACCCGCAGGGTTTCGTCGATGTCGTCCTTGCGCCCATCGCCGGCTTTTACGATCCGGACAGCTATGAGGCGAGAGCGATCGACGTGGCGCTCTTCGTGCTGATCATCGGCGGATTCCTCGGCATCGTCACGAAAACCGGCGCCATCGACGCGGGTATCGGGCGAGCCATGAGCCGCCTGAAGGGGCGGGAGAAATGGATGATCCCGATCCTCATGGCGCTCTTTGCCGCCGGCGGAACGATCTACGGCATGGCCGAGGAGTCGCTGGCGTTCTACACGCTCGTCATTCCGGTGATGATCGCCGCCAGGTACGACGCCGTGACCGGGGTTGCCATCATCATGCTCGGTGCCGGTGTCGGGACGCTCGGTTCGACCATCAACCCCTTCGCCACGGTCATAGCGGCCAACGCCGCCGGCGTTCCCTTCACTGACGGCATCGTTCTCCGCTTCGTCATTCTGATTCTGTGCTGGCTCGCCTGCGTGGCCTACGTCATGCGCTACGCGGAACGGGTCCGGGAGAACCCGGAGCGTTCCATCGTGGCCGACCGGCGGGCCTCCAACGAGGAGCATTTCCTCAAGGGGCGCGAAGGTTCGGATGCCGTGGAGTTCACCGTCACGCGCCGGATCATTCTCCTGATCTTCGCCCTCAGCTTCGCGGTCATGATCTGGGGCGTCTCCGCCGGCGGCTGGTGGATGGCGAGAATGTCCGCCCTTTTCATCGTCGCGGCGATCCTGGTCGGCCTGATCGCCCGCATGAGCGAGGAAGACTTCACGAACACCTTCGTCGACGGCGCCCGCGACCTCCTGGGAGTCGCCCTGGTGATCGGCATCGCGCGGGGCATCGTGGTCGTGATGGATGCCGGCAAGATGACCGACACCGTTCTGTTCTTTGCCGAAGGCGCGGTCAGCGGCCTGCCCGCGATCGGCTTCATCAACACCATGTTCGGACTCGAGGTGGCGCTCTCCTTCTTCGTGCCCTCGTCCTCGGGCCTCGCCGTCCTGACCATGCCGATCATGGCGCCCTTGTCGGATTTTGCCGGCGTACAGCGCGACCTCGTGGTGACCGCCTATCAGTCGGCCAGCGGGCTGGTCAACTTGATCAATCCCACCTTCGCCGTGGTGATGGGCGGCCTGGCCCTCGGCCGGGTCCCCTACGAGCGCTGGCTGCGCTTCATGTGGCCGCTCCTGATCATCCTGACCGTGATCATCATGGGCGCGATCAGCGCCGCGACACTCATTCAGTAGTCGTGGACATGACCAGCAAGCAGACCGAGATGACCACGTCCCTCAGTTCGGCGCGCAAGGATGCGGCGGCGCGCCAGACGCTCGGCTTTTGGATGTGCACGGCTCTGGTCGTCGGCAACATGATCGGCTCGGGCATCTTTCTGCTTCCGGCCGCCCTGGCCGCCTATGGGCCGATCTCGATCGTCGGCTGGCTCGTCACCTCCGCCGGGGCGATCGCCCTGGCGCTCATCTTCGGCCGTCTCGCCCGCCTAGTGCCCAAGACGGGTGGTCCCTATGCCTATTCGCGGGAAGGTTTCGGCAATTTCGCCGGCTTTCTCATTGCCTGGGGCTACTGGATCGCGCTCTGGGCGGGCAACGCCGCCGTGGCAGTGGCCTTTGCGGGGTATCTTGGCTTCTTGTTCCCGCCGATCGCGGAGAACCCGCTCGCCGGACTGGCCGCGGCCCTGGGCGCGATCTGGCTGCTGACCTGGATCAACGTGCGCGGCGTCCGCGAGGCCGGGATGGTCCAGGTCGTCACGACGCTTCTCAAGCTGCTGCCCCTGCTGGTGATCGCCCTGGTGGGGCTTGCCTATGTCGACGCCAGCCATTTCACGCCGGTCAACGTCAGCGAGGAAAGCGATGCAGCCGCCGTGGCCGCCTGCGCCGCGCTGACCCTCTGGGCCTTCCTGGGCCTGGAATCGGCGACGGTGCCGGCCGGCGAAGTGGCGGAGCCGGAACGGACGATCCCGCGGGCCACCATCTTCGGCACGATCCTGGCGGCGGCCGTCTACATCGTGGTCACGGTGGTCGCCTTCGGCGTCATGCCCCTGGCCGACCTACGCACCTCGACCGCGCCGCTGGCCGACGTGGCCGTTGTCATGTGGGGCGGGCTGGGCGGTGCATTCGTCGCGATCGGGGCCTGCGTATCGACCTTCGGGACGCTGAACGGCTTCACGCTGCTGACCGGCCAGGTTCCTTTGGGGGCGGCCCGCGACAACCTCTTTCCGCCGCGCTTCGCCCGGCTCTCCAAGGCCAGGACACCGGCCTTCGCGCTGGTGGTCTCGAACATCCTGGCCAGCATTCTGATCGCCATGAACTTCACCAAGGGTCTGGTCGACCAGTTCGTCTTCATCATCCTGCTTGCGACCTTGACTACGCTGGTCCCCTATCTGTTCTGCGCCCTGGCCGAGCTCATGATCTACGTCAAGACGGGACGAACGATCGCCGGCAAGGGCCTCGCCCCCGTCCTGGCGCTGGCCGTCGCCGGCTTCCTCTATTCGGCCTGGGCGATCTATGGCGCCGGCCAGGAGGTCGTGTTCTACGGATCCCTGCTCATGATGGCCGGCGTTCCGGTCTACGTCTGGCTCAATTGGCGCATCGGCGCCTTGACAGCAAAGACTGCCGTTAGTGGAGGAGAAGCAACATGACGACTTTGGGAGTGCATTCGGAGGTCGGCAAGCTGAGGAAGGTAATCGTCCATCGCCCCGGCCTGGCGATCGCGCGCCTGACACCGACCAACTGCCACGATCTGCTCTTCGACGATGTCCTCTGGGTCAAGCAGGCCCGCCAGGAGCATATGGCCTTCTGCGACGAGATGCGCCACCGGGGCATCGAGGTCTACCTCGCGCGCGAGCTGCTCGAAGAAACGATCCGTGACATGGGTGCGCGGGAGTGGCTGCTGAACCTGAGGATTTCCGAGAATACGGTCGGTGTCGGCATAGGCCAGGACCTCTATGCCTGCCTGATGGAGATGGACGCCTACAAGCTCTCCACGCACCTGATCGGCGGCATCAGCCGGGCCGAACTCCCGTTCGAGCCTAAAGGCATGCTCGGCAAGCTGCTGGAGCCCCAGGATTTCGTGTTGGCGCCGCTGCCCAATCAGCTCTTCACCCGCGATCCCTCGGCCTGGATCTATGGCGGCGTCACGCTGCATCCGATGTTCTGGCCGGCGCGCCGGGCGGAAACGCTCAACATGGCGGCGATCTACAAGTTCCATCCCATGTTCAAGGACGCCGCGTTCGAGTTCTGGTGGGGCGACGACGTCGAGAACGATCACGGCATGGCGAACGTCGAAGGTGGCGATATCCAACCGGCCGGAAAGGGCGTGGTCCTGATCGGCATGGGCGAGCGCACGACACCTCAGGCGGTCGGTCAGATCGCCAGAAAGCTGTTCGAGAAGGGCGGTGCCGAGCACGTGATTGCCGCAGCCATGCCGAAGGAACGCGCCGCCATGCACCTGGACACGGTCTTCACCTTCTGCGACCGCGACCTGGTGAACATGTATCCGGAGGTGGTCAAGACGATCCGGCCCTTCTCCCTGCGGCCCGGAGACAAGGACGGCGAGCTCTCGGTCGTCGAGGAAGACAAGGACTTCCCGACCGTGGTCGCCGAGGCGCTTGGCCTGAAGGCGCTGCGTACGGTCCACACCGGCGGCGACGCCTACGAGGCCGAACGGGAGCAATGGGACGACGGCAACAACGTGGTCGCCTTGGAACCGGGCGTGGTCGTCGCCTACGAGCGCAACACCTACACCAACACGCTGTTGCGCAAGGCCGGCGTCGAGGTGGTCACGATCGCCGGCAACGAACTGGGACGCGGCCGCGGCGGAGGCCACTGCATGACCTGCCCGATCCTGCGCGACCCCGTCGACTATTGATCTCGGCTGGGCCCTAAGCCCAAACGGAAATGGAAGGAAACACCGATGGCATTCAACCTCAAGGGGCGCAGCTTTCTCAAGCTCTTGGACTTCAATCAGCGGGAACTGCGCTACCTGCTAGACCTGTCGAGAGACCTCAAGCGGGCGAAGTACGCCGGGACGGAACAACAGCACCTCAAGGGCAAGAACATCTGCCTGATCTTCGAGAAGACCTCGACCCGGACGATGTGCGCCTTTGAGGTCGCCGCCATGGATCAGGGTGCCGGCGTCACCTATCTGGGGCCCTCCGGCTCGCAGATCGGCCACAAGGAATCGATGAAGGACACGGCGCGGGTCCTGGGCCGTATGTATGACGCGATCGAGTATCGCGGCTTTGCTCAAGACATCGTCGAGGAGCTTTCAGGCTATGCCGGCGTGCCGGTCTTCAACGGGCTGACCGACGAGTTTCATCCGACCCAGATGCTGGCCGATCTCCTGACGATGCGGGAACACGCCGACAAGCCGCTACACGACATCTCCTATGCCTACGCCGGCGATGCGCGCAGCAACATGGGCCACTCACTCATGATCGCTGGCTGCCTCATGGGGATGGACGTCCGCATCGCCGCACCAAAGACGGTTTGGCCGAGCGAGGAGTTCGAAGGGCCGGCGCGCGAGCTTGCCGAGGCCTACGGCGCGCGCCTGACCATCACCGAGGATCCCTTCGAGGCGGCCAAGGGCGCCGATTTCATCCACACCGACGTCTGGGTCTCCATGGGCGAGCCGGCCGAGGTCTGGGAGGAGCGGATCAAGCTCTTGAAGCCCTATCAGGTCAATCGCGAGCTGATGTCCTCTACCGGCGTGCCCTCGACCCGCTTCATGCATTGCCTGCCGGCCTTCCACAACCGGGAAACCAAGGTCGGGCAGGAGATCTTCGAAAAGCACGGCATCGCCGAGATGGAGGTGACCGATGAGGTCTTCGAGTCCCCGGCAGGCATCCAGTTCGAGCAGGCCGAGAACCGCATGCACACGATCAAGGCCGTGCTTGTCGCGACGATCGGAGCCTAGGCCGTGCGGATCGTCGTAGCCCTGGGCGGCAATGCCCTGCTCCGCCGTGGCCAGGCGCTGACCGCCGAAAACCAGCGCGAGAACGTCCGCATCGCGGCCGAGGCGCTCGCGCCGGTCGCGCGCGAGCACCAGCTGGTGATCTCCCACGGCAACGGGCCACAGGTCGGCCTGCTAGCCCTGCAGGGCGCGGCCTACAAGCCGGACGAGGCCTATCCGCTTGACGTCCTGGGCGCCCAAACCGAGGGCATGATCGGTTACATGATCGAGCAAGAATTGGGCAACCTCTTGCCGTTCGAGGTGCCCTTCGCCACCATTTTGACCATGATCGAGGTTGATTCCGCCGATCCGGCCTTCAAGGACCCGACCAAGTTCATCGGACCGGTCTACGAAGAGGCGGAGGCCAGGCGTCTGGCCGAGGAGAAGAACTGGTCGATCAAGGCCGACGGCGACAAGTGGCGCCGCGTGGTGCCCTCACCTCTGCCCAAGCGGATCTTCGAGATACGGCCGATCCGCTGGCTCCTGGAGCAGAACACGATCGTGATCTGCGCCGGCGGCGGCGGCATTCCCACGGTCTACGACGGGAACCGGAAGCTGCACGGTGTCGAGGCAGTGATCGACAAGGATCTGGCGAGCGAGCTCTTGGCGCGGGAGCTGGAGGCCGACCTCTTCATCATGGCGACCGATGCCGATGCGGTCTACCTTGATTGGGGCACGCCGCAGCAACGCGGGATCAAACGCGCTTCGCCAAAGACGGTCGCCAAGTATAGCTTTGCCGCTGGCTCGATGGGGCCGAAGGTCGAGGCCGCCTGTCTCTTCGCGGAACGTACCGGGAAGTCGGTCGCGATCGGCGCGCTGGCCGATCTGCCGGGCATTCTGGAGGGCGAGGCCGGGACGACCATCAGCACCGCCTACGAGTCTCTTGAGACGCACTAAGCCTCGGCGCTTCCTTTGAAAGCGAGAGATGACGACGATGACGAGAGATCTGGTTCGCTACTCCAACATCCTGTCGATCGTCGGGGATATCCTGCAGGTTCAGGTTCCCGAAGCAGCGGCGGACGAGGAGGCCGTCGTTCGCTTCAAGGATCTGGCGATCGTTGAGCAGGAGAACGGTAGCAGGTCGCTGGCTCAGGTCATCAACATCGTCCGCGACGCGGTCTCGTTGCAGATTTTCACCGGGACCAAGGGCGTCTCGACCAATTCCAGCGTCACCTTCCTCGGCCATCCCATGCAGACGACCTACTCGCCGAACATTCTCGGCCGGGTGTTCACGGGCGCCGGAGAGCCGATGGATTCCGGACCCGACCTCTCCCTGGACCCGAAAGTGAACATCGGCGGACCCTCGGTGAACCCGGTGGAACGGATCGTCCCGACCCGGATGATCCGCACCGACGTGCCGATGATCGATGTCTTCAATTGCCTGGTCGAAAGCCAGAAGATTCCGATCTTCTCGGTCTCCGGCGAGCCTTACAATCCCTTCCTGGCGCGCATCGGCGTCCAGGCCGACGCCGACATCGTCGTCTTCGGTGGCCTGGGCCTGATCTTCGACGACTACTACACCTTCCGGAAGGCCTTCGAGGACGCGGGCGTCTTTTCGCGCACGGTCATGTTCGTCAATCAGGCCTCCGACCCCATCGTCGAGCGCCTGCTGGTGCCGGACATGGCGCTCGCCGTGGCCGAGCGCTTCGCCGTCGAGGAAGGCAAGCGGGTGCTTGTCCTCCTGACCGACATGACCGCCTATGCCGACGCGCTGAAGGAGATCGGCATCTCCATGGAGCGCGTGCCCTCCAACCGCGGCTACATGGGCGACCTCTATTCCCAGCTGGCGCGCCGCTACGAGAAGGCTTGCGACTACGCCAAGGGCGGTTCGGTCACGATCCTCGCCGCCACGACCATGCCGGGCAACGACGTGACCCATCCGGTGCCCGACAACACGGGCTACATCACCGAAGGCCAGTTCTACCTTCACAGCGGCGTCATCGACCCTTTCGGCTCCCTTTCGCGCCTCAAGCAGAACGTGATCGGCAAGGTCACCCGCGAGGACCACAGCCAGATCATGAACACCATGATCCGCTTCTATTCCGAGGGCCAGGAGGCGGCCCAGAAACAAGCCATGGCCTTCGACCTCTCGGACTACGACCATCAGCTCCTGAAGTTCGCCGGCCTGTTCCGCGAACGCTTCATGGACATCAACGTCTCGATGCCGCTCGAGGAGGCCCTGGATCGGGGCTGGCAAACACTGGCCGAGTGCTTCCGGCCCGAACAGCTGCTGATGAAGCAGGAGCTGGTCGACAAGTACTTCCCGAAAGAGGTCGCGAGCCGGGCGGCCGGCGAGGACGACGCGGAGTTGACGCCTCATGGCGAAACTGCAGCTCAGTAAGTCGGCGCTCGCCCGCGAGCAGAAGAGCCTGAAGACCTTTCAGCGCTTCCTGCCTTCGCTCGACCTGAAACGCCAGCAAGTCATGGCCGAGCGGGCCAAGGCCGAGCAGGCCCTCGCCGCAACGCGCCAGGAAATCGAGGGTCTGAAAAAGGAGGCCGGGGAGAAGCTGCCGATGCTGGCCATCGCCGAGGTCGACCTGACCGATCTCGTCCGGCTGACCAAGGTCGAGCTCGGCACCGAGAATGTGGTCGGCACCCATCTCCCCACGCTGGAGGGCCTCGAGGTCGAGGTGCGCCCCTACGCCTACCTGGGCCGGCCCCAATGGGTGGACCGTACGGCCGATCTCCTGCGCCAGATGCTGGAGCTGCGTGTTCGCGTGCAGATCGAGCAAGAGCGCGTGGCTCTGCTGGAGCAGGCGGTCAAGACGGTCACCCAGCGGGTCAACCTATTCGACAAGGTCCTGATCCCGGGGGCCCAGGCCAACATCAAGCGGATCCAGATCTACTTGTCGGACATGGAGACGGCGGCCGTCGTCCGCTCCAAGATCGCCAAGAAGAAGCATGCCGCGGCGGAGGCCACATGACCATCGCGCGGCTGAAACGGGTCACGCTCTGCGGCCTGGCGAGGGAAAAGGAGGACCTGCTAAAGGGCCTTCAGGCGCTCGGCTGCTTGCACCTCCTGCCCCTGCGCCCGGCGCCGGCCGAAGCCGAGAGGGTGGCGAGCCCCCGGGCCGAGGCGGCCTACAAGGCGCTGCGTTTCCTGACCGACATGCCGGAAAGGCGCCGCCAGGTGACCCGGGACCCAAGCTTCGACGTCGAGCGGGTGGTCGCCGACGCGCTCGCCGTGAAGGACCGGCTGCGCGACGCCACCGACCGCCGGGACTTCCTCGAGCAGCGCATCGCCGCGGTCGAGCCCTGGGGCGACATAGCCTTCCCGCCGCACGCCGACCTGGTCGGCTACCGCCTCTGGTTCTATGTCCTGCCGAGCGGCAAGAGCGCCGCCCTCGAGAAGCTCGACCTGCCCTGGGAGATCGTCCGCCGGGACCAGCGCCTGACCTATGTCGTGGTGGTCGCCAAGGAGGAACCGCCGGAAGACCTGCTGCCGGTGCCCCGGACCCACGTCGGCGCCCTGCCGCTGCAGGCGCTCAAGGAGAAGCTCGAAGAGACCGAGGTCGAGATCGAGGACCTGGTCGCCCAGCGCCAGGCGCTGACCCGCTACATCTACCTGCTGAGTGCCAATCTCGCCGAGGCGGAGAACCACGCCTCCCTGGCCCACGCCGACCAGCAGGTGCGCGAGGAGGCGGGCATCGTCGCGGTCCAGGGCTGGGTCCCGGAAGACGCCGTCCCGGCGCTCGAAGCCTTCGCCGAGGAGCAGGGCCTCGCCTGCCTTCTGGAAGACCCCAAGCCGGACGAGCAGCCGCCAACCCTGATCGAGGGCACCCCCGAGATGGCAGCAGGCGCCGATCTGGCCTTCTTCTACACCGTGCCGCCCTACCGCATGTGGGACCCGAGCGTGGTCCTCTTCTTCTCCTTCTCGCTCTTCTTCGCGATGATCGTGGCGGACGCCGGCTATGCCGCTTTGCTCCTGGCCGGCCTCCTCATGTTCTGGAAGCGTCTTGGGCAGAGCCCAAAGGGCCGTTCCTACCGCCTGCTCGGGCTTGCGATGCTGGGCTGCACCCTGGTCTACGGAGCCCTGACCGGCAGCTACTTCGGCGTGGCGCCGCCCGAGGACAGCCTGCTCGGCACCCTGCAGGTTCTCGATCTCAACGACTATCCGACGATGATGCAGCTCTCCATCGTGATCGGCGTGCTGCACCTGATTCTGGGCAACGTCCTGGTGGCCTTCACCAAGCGCCGAAGCGCCACGGCCATCGCCAACCTCGGCTGGATCGCCGGCCTTATCGGCGCCACGGCCCTGGTCTACGGCGCGCCCGGTGGCCCTGCGGCGCAGGCCGGCCCGGTCCTGCTCGCACTCGGCCTCTTGCTGATTTTCCTCTTCTCCAGCGAACGCCCCTTCGTCGGCGGGTCCCGGAACCTTCTGCTGCGTCTCTTCGACGGCCTCAAGGCCCTGATGGGTGTCATGGGCGCCTTCGGCGACGTGCTCAGCTACATGCGCCTCTTCGCCCTGGGCTTGGCGAGCGCCTCGCTGGCG
>CAJHYG010000596.1_pt1 | contig 15152 bp, 17 predicted proteins | sample 9198781 | NCBI WGS metagenome assembly CAJHYG01 (sample SAMEA7708359, study PRJEB35096) | sediment metagenome | biome: marine neritic benthic zone biome [ENVO:01000025]; feature: sediment [ENVO:00002007]; material: shallow marine sediment [ENVO:03000034] sea grass bed [ENVO_01000059] ... | reverse complement strand
GGCTGTAGAGCAGGTCCATGCGGACATGGCCCTTGAGCTGGATCGAGTAGGCGCCGCCCAGGAGGAAATAGGCGACCATGAGAAACTGCGCGAACTCCAGCGTCCAAAGCGCCGGCAGGAAAAAGGTCTTGGTGACCGAGGAGTAGAACAGCACGCCCATCATGGCGAAGATCAGGAACATGGTCGCCCGGCCGATCAGCCAGTTCGCCCTGTCGATCGCCCGGACGTAGCTTCTTACGATTTTCGGCATCGCCTCCCTCTCAGGTCACAAGGGGGGCGGCGCGGCGAGGCCTTTCGGCCCCCGGCGGGTAGCGAAATATCGATTTCCCCACGCCACTCCCCAGTCCCGGGCGAGTGAAGCACAGAACGAGAGGCACTCATACCCATGATCACGATTCCCTGTTCGGTTCCGCGCCGGCATGCAAGATGGCTAGCGGGCGCGGACGCTTGACCCGACGGCCCAGCCGGGCAATCTGGCCGGCATGATCCGTCCCCTCGCCTTCCTCTCCGCCGCGGCATCGCTCCTTCTGGCGGCCTCCGCCTGGGCGCAGAGCCCGCAAGCCTGGGCCGACCCGGCGGGCTACCTGCGCGATGCCGTGGCAACGGCCTGCGCGCTCGAGGACCCCGGCGCCGAGGCGGCCGGCCGCGATCTAAAAGCGGCCCTGGTCGAGGACCGGTCCCTGGGGGCCGGCGCCAACAGGCGCTACCGCTTCGCCAGCGGCGACGAGCTGGTCCTGATCCGCGCCGAGCCCGACGGCCTGCTGCGCCGCTTCGTGGCCGAGCTGCATCAGCGCCAGCCGGACGGGAACCTGCGGCCGCTCGCCATGGCCATGGCAGGCAGCGACTGCCGGGTCTTCCATGGCCGCCTGATTCGCTACGATCCCGGCGGCCTGGCCCTGGAGATCGCCCTACTGGGCCGCGACATGGCCGCAGGCGGCGCCGTCGAGCCGCTCAACCCGCCGGTGCCGGCGGGCGCGGACCCGGGCGGCGTGGCCGTCGCCCTGTTCGACAGTGGGATCGACTACACCCAGCCCTCGGTCGCGCCGCGCCTCGCCCGCGACGCCGAAGGCCGGGTCCTGGGCTACGACTTCTGGGACCTGGACGAGCGGCCCTTCGACAGCCATCCGGTGGCCTCGCCCTTCTTCCCGGCACGCCACGGCACCTCGGTCGCCAGCGTCCTGATCCACGAGGCGCCCGAAGCGCGCCTCCTGCCCTTCCGCTACCCGCGTCCGGCCATGGACCGCATGGCCGACATGGTGGAGGCCGCCCGGGCCGGCGGCGCGGTCGTCGTCTCGCTGCCCATGGGCAGCAACAAGGCAAGCGACTGGGGGGCCTTCGAGACGGCCGCCCGGGCCCGGCCGGAGATGCTCTTCGTCGTCTCGGCCGGCAACAACGGGCGCGATATCGACCAGGCGCCGGTCTATCCGGCGGCGCTGGACCTCGACAACCTGCTGGTCGTGACCTCCGCCGAGGACGAGGGACGCCTCGCCGGCGGCGCCAACTGGGGCGCCGAGGCCGTCGACCTCATGGTGCCGGCGGAGAATCTTCCGGTGGTCGATTTCTCGGGCGGACCCAATACCGGCTCCGGCTCCAGCTTCGCCGTGCCCCGTGTCGCGGCCCTGGCCGCGCGCCTTCTGGCCGAACATCCGGACTGGCGCGCCCCCGAGCTCAAGGCCGCGATCCTGGAGCGCGCCGAACCCTCCCCGGGGCCGGACCCCGCCCCGACCCGCCACGGCTGGATTCCGGACCCTACCCGCTGAGTCCTTGCGCCAAATCAATTTCCGGTTCCCGCGTCTCGGCTAGTCTTTTGGTCATGACACGCACGCGGAGACGGACATGACCACGATCATGCAGGCCTTGAGACTGGAGCACGCCAATATGGCGAGGCTGCTCGACATGCTCGAGGGTCAACTCGCCGAAGGCCCCGACGCCGATTTCGATCTGATCCGGTCGGTCGCCGACTATTTCCTGACCTATCCGGACCAGTTCCACCATCCCAAGGAGGACCTAGTCTACCACGCCCTGCTCGAGGCGGAGCCGGAATCGGGCGCGTCGCTCGACGACCTGGAGTCCGAGCACGTGGAATTGGCCGAGCGCACCAAGGAGTTCGCCTTCGCGGTGGAGCGCGTCCTGAGCGGCGAAGCGGAGCCGGGACCCTGGCTCGCCGAAGTGGGCGGCATCTTCATCGGCTACTACCGCCAGCACATGGCCAAGGAGGATGCCGGCTTCTTCCCCGAGGCCGAGCGCGTGCTCGACCCCGCGACCTTCGCCGAGCTGGAGGCCAAGGTGGTCAACGGCGCGGACCCGCTGTTCGACCTGCGGGCCGCCGACCGTCTTACGCGCTTGAGAGAGCGTGTCGCGGACGTCGCCTGACCTCCTCTTTCCTCACGGCGCGGGCTCCAAGATGAACGTGAAGATCGCCGATCTCATGGCTAAGCGCGTGATCACCGCCCAAAAGCATCACAGCGTCGAGCATCTGCGCGGCATCATGGCGCGCAACCGCATTCACGCCTTGCCCATCGTCGGCCCCGAGGGCGAGGCGCTGGGCATCGTCACCACCGCCGACCTGGCCCGCAAGGTGAAGGGCGAGTCTCCCGCCACCCGGGTCATGACCAATCACGTCGTCTGCGTGCCCGCCTACAACGACGTCAGCGTCGCCGCCCGCATCATGCGCAAGCACCGGATCCACCACGTGGTGGTGACCCACGAGAAGAAGGTCGTCGGCATGATCAGCTCCTTCGACCTGCTGAAGCTGGTCGAGGGCAAGCGCTTCGCCATGCACAACGCCCCGCAGGCCAACCGCAAGGCTGCGCGGCAGGTCGGCTAAGGCCTCCTGCTCACGCGGCCGGCATGTGGAACCCGGGGGTGGAGAGCGACAGGGCTGTCTCTTCCTCGGTCATGTCCTCGGGGACCCCCTCGAAGAGCGGCGAGGAGAGATAGCGCTCGCCGGTGTCCGGCAGCATGCAGAGGATGACCGATCCGGGCTCGGCCCGTTCGGCGATCTCCATGGCAATGGCGAAGGTCGAGCCGCCGGAGACGCCGGTGAAGATGCCTTCGCTCTGGGCCAGCTTGCGGGACCACTCGATGCCGACCGGCCCGGGGACCGGGATCAGCTCGTCGTAATAGCCCTCGTCGATCGCCTCCTGCAGGACCAGCGGGATGAAGTCCGGCGTCCAGCCCTGAATGGGATGCGGCTCGAAGGCCGGATGGCTCTCGGCCGGCGATCCGTCGGCCCTGCGGCCCTGGGCCCGGCCGCTGCCGACGAGCTGGGCGTTGGCCGGCTCGCTGAGGACGATCCTGGTTTCAGGCCGCGCCTCGCGCAGCACGCGGCCGACGCCGGTGACCGTGCCGCCGGTGCCGTAGCCGGTGACGTAGTAGTCCAGGCGCTCGCCCTTGAAGTCGGCCAGGATCTCGCGCGCTGTGGTGTTCTGGTGGATCAGCGCGTTGGCCTCGGTCTCGAACTGCCGCGCCAGGAACCAGCCGTTGGCCTCGGCCAGCTCCACGGCCTTCTGGTACATGCCGAAGCCCTTTTCCGCCCGCGGCGTGAGCACCACCCTGGCGCCCAGGAAGCGCATCATCTTGCGCCGCTCGATCGAGAAGCTGTCCGCCATGGTGACCACCAGGGGATAGCCCTTGGCGGCGCAGACCATGGCCAGCCCGATGCCCGTGTTGCCGCTGGTCGCCTCGACCACCGTCTGCCCGGGCTTGAGCGCCCCGCTCCGCTCGGCCTCCTCGATGATGCTGACGGCAAGGCGATCCTTGACCGAGGCCGCCGGATTGAAAAATTCGGCCTTCACGTAGACCCGGACGTGATCCGGCGCCAAGGTGTTGACGCGGATGCAGGGCGTGTCGCCCACCGTATCGAGGATGGAGTCGTACAAGCGTCCGCGGCCGTCGGTGGTCCGGGCGTTCTGGGTGGTCATCGGCGTCTCCTCGCGTTGCGCGCTGGGGAACCGCGACCATCGCCGGACCTCCGGCCTACCCCACGGGCCGGCCGCGACCCCGTCCCCAAACGATCCTGCAGGAAGTCTATGGCCGGTTTTCGGGCGAGTCTATGGATCGCCGCTCGCCGTTACCAGCCTTCAGCCTGTGGGCGTGTAGGTGCTCGTAGTGCGGCAGGAAGTCGTCGTGCATTTTGCGCACCCAGTCGGGCGCCTTGGAAATGTCGGCCGCCTTGCGCGGCTGCGGCATGAGGCCGCGGGAGTTCATCAGGGTTTTGTGCCAGACGCCTTCCGTGTCGTACCAGAGGACCTCGCTGCGGGCGCCGGGCTCCCAGGTCAGCGCCTCGGCGATGAAGGGAATGCCGACGGCCGCGCAATAGGCTTCGACCATGCCGTGGGGGTCTTCCAGCAGGTCGTCGCTGTCGATCACCGGCGGCGCCTCGCCATCCCGGTCGCACAGGCGGTCGAAGAGGCGCCGCTGGTCGTCGAAGCCGATCTCCTTGGCGACGAAGACCGGCCAGTTGCGGTGGCAGGAGGTCAGCACCTTGGCCGGGTCGCGGATCAGGAAGCTGTGCCGGAACAGAGCGAGGAAGGCCTCGTCCCAGCGGTGGTCGGTGTACTGCGGCATGTCCTTGGAAAAGACCGGGCGCTTCCGGGCCGCGTCCTTCAACGAGGCCAGCACGCTGTCAAAGGTCAGCCCCGGCTGGCGCGGGCTGTCGGGCTCGAGTCGCGGCCAGAGCGCGTCGTCGCCCTGATACCAGGCCTCGCCGAAGGGCTCGTGAAAGCAGGCCATGTCGCCGCGCATGCGCATCATCCACTCGAAGGCGGTCGAGGTGGAGCGTGGCGTCGCCCAGAGAAGGATGATCTCGTGCAAGCCGGCCCTCCTAGGCCTCCAAGGTGGACAGCAGCCGGCCCTGCCGGCCCTCGGGCGCCACGCCCAGCGTCTTGAAGATCCGCCAGTAGAGCGCCAGGTCCGATGCGACGATGGGCTTGCCGATCGCGGCTTCCAGGGCGGGCGCGAGGCTCACCGCCCGTTGCGGCAGGCCGTCCGCGCGGCGCCAGTTGGGCATGCCGGTGACGACGATGGCGTCCGCCCGGGGCGCCTGCTCGGCGACCCGGGTCATGGATCTTTCGGCGAGGTCGCCGGGAAAGATCCAGGTGCGGTCGTTGACCTCGTGCTGCGTCTCGTAGAGGCCCTGGTCGACGAAGTTTCCCGAGTAGAGCACCTCGAAGCCGGCCTGGCGCAGGAAGCGTGTAATGCCATCGCGCCAGTCTGGCCAGTAGTAGACCGCGTTGACGGCGATCCGCTCGGCGCCGAGTGCTTGCAGCCCCTCGACCAGGCAGAGCCCCGCCATATGCAGCGGCGTCTCGTAGGTCTCGCCCATGCGCTGGCAGAAGGCGCGGATGTCGTCGGGCGTCTTGCCGCCGGCATGGGACCAGTTGGTGCCGACCTGACCCACCACGTCGGCCCCGGCGTTGGCCATGCAGTGGACCACCTCCTCGAGCAGGTGGAAGTTGTCGACCCGCTGGCTGAGCTCGTGGGCGTAGACCGGCAGGTGCAGCAAGCGCCCATGGGCGCCGACGCTCTCAGGCGCGATCCGGAGGAAGTCCGTCGGCGCCGCGTCGAAGTCGTGGGGCGGCGCGGTGAAGCCGACCTGATGGGGGAAGAGCTTCTTGGCCGGGTCCGACCATCGTTCGGGTTTCACGCCAACCTCCCCGCTCTGGGCCTGCAGTCTCACTCACTTCAGGCACAGCATAGGGTCGATCCCGTCGAGCAGAGAAGTGCTATTGTCGGATTTGGTCCTTCCGCAACGCCCGTTTCCGTATGTTCTTCAGCTTTCGGGGGCGGTGCTCGGCGGACATGATCTCGGCGCCGTCCTCGAGGTCTTCGTAAATCGGCAGGACTTCCGTCACGCCCTCGAAGATCCATTGGACTTCAACGGCCTCCCGGCCACCCTTATAGGGTTCGGTGGCCCCCGCGGCGAACGCGACCGTCTTGTCGTAGGCCTCCTCTATGTCCTTCGCCTCGACGATGATCGTGTTTTCCCAGGTGAGAAAACGCGCGTCGGGATCTTCCTTGTCTTTCCAGTCGAGCTCGACGAACCGCAGGAGGTAGCTGGCGACGTACCAGCCAACCGGCGAGACGTTCTTGTCGTGCATGATGGCCGCTCACTCCTCCGCCAAAATCAGCTCCAGGTACAGCTTCTCCCCATTCCGCAGCAGCCGCACCTCGTTTCGCTCAACGGGGCGGTGGAGCTGTGCTGCGGCCACGGTGTCCGCATGCTGTTCCCCATGGTGCGCCAATCGCAGGGTCCCGGACTCAGTCCTGGGTGAAGAGGTCCTGCATCGCCTCCGCGAGGATCTCACGGGTTACGCGAGGCGGACAGCGGTTGAATTTCGCGTTGGCGATGACGTGCTCGACGATGAAGCGCGGATGGTAGCGGGCGAAGCTCCGGCCCGGGGCGGCATAGAGCTCCTCGACCAGATAGCGTCTGAGATCGTCGGGCATATCCACCTCTCGATCCACGCATTCGCGGTTCAGCAAATCCTCGAACTCGTCGCACGACGGAGCGTCGACCCGGATGCGGTAAGGGATCCGGCGCACAATGTCGGCGTCCATGACCGTCTTCAGAGGCAGGTTCGTGGAGAAGATCAAGAGGACGTCGAAGGCGTAGGAGAACTTCCTGCCGGTTTCGAGCGTGAGGTAGTCGGCGCCGTGCTCCAAGGGGACGATCCATCTGTTCAAGATATCGATCGGCCGCAGGAGCTGTCTTCCGAAGTCGTCTACGAAGAGAACGCCGCCCGACGCCTTCATCTGCAAGGGGGCATCGTAGTAGTGCGCGCGCGGATGAAAATTCAGATCGAGCATGTCGAGCGTCAGCTCCACGCCGGTCGACAGGAGCGGACGGCGGCAGCAGACCCAGCGCGGATCGTTGAGGCTTTGCCTCACCACGGATCCGCCCGCGGTGTCGTCCTCCTCGTGTTCGAGCACCGCCTCCTCGTGGATTGTCGGATCGAAGATCTTGATCACTTGGCCGTCGACCTCGATACAGCGCGGCAGATAGATCAACTGCCGGAAACAGCGCGCGGCGGCCTGCGAGATCGAGGACTTCCCGTTCCCCGGAGGTCCGTACATGAGAATCGGCTGCCCGGAGTTCAGGGCCGTTCCCATTCTGTCGACCAGTGCCTCGGGAACCATCAGATGCGAGAGGCCCTGCAGAAGCGTGTCGCGATCGACCTGCTCCCGATTCAGACTTTGCTTCAGGACCTGCGCCTCGAAAGCGGCCCGCGGAACCGGAGCCGGCCCGACATACTCCGACTGCTCGATCGCTTCGACGGCCCGCGCCCTGCCTGCATCGCTCAGCGTGAAGTGCACGTCCAAGGGCCGCTCGGGGGTGGCGGCCGAGCCCAAAGGCTCGATCAACCGCCTTTCCCTCATCAGGTCGACGAGGCTCTGCACGATCATCGGTGACAGCTTCAACTCCTCCACCAGAGCGGAGGCACAGTCCGAACCGTTCAGGTACATGCTCTTCAGCACCAGCCCCATCAGGAAGCCGATGCTCAGGCCTGTCTCCTCGATCGACGCCGGCCGTCGCGGCTGTCTGGATCGCACTAAGTCGAGTTCGTTCGGATCGACGGCACCGATCTCCAGGAGATGCTCCTCCAGTTCGCCGCCGACATCCCGCTGGCGGGCGCGGGCCCGCTCGAGATCGGCGGGTCGAACGAGATTCTCAGCGGTGAGCATGGCTCCGATAGGCATAGCAAAGGACTCCTAAAAGCCATGGTTGTCATCCATGACGACAGACCGAGTGACATCCTTCGTTCTTAGACCCAAGACACAAAACTTCCCTTAAGGCCTTTGCCCGAGATCAGAATTCGTTGCCTGCCGAGCCACGCCGAAGGCCGATCGAAGCGGACTTGGCGGTACCGGCTGCCCGAGACTTCGTGCCGGTCCCGGTCGTTTGCCATGTCGACGTGCCCGTCGATGAGCGGACGGTCGAAAAAGTCGGGGACGGTGCAGTCTATTCGGCGAGTCACTCCTCCGGCAGGAGCACCTCGAGGCCGAGCGCTTCTCCGCCGCGCAGCAGGCGCACCGCGAGGCGGTCGCCGGGACGGTGGAGCTGGACCGCGGCCACGGCCTCGGCGACCTTGGCGAGGCGGCGGCCGGCGATCTCGGTCACGATGTCGCCGGGACGCAGGCCGGCCTGCTCGGCCGCGCCGCCGGGCAGCAGGCCGCGCACTCGGAGGCCGACGGTCTCGCGCCGCTCCGACTCGCTAAGCGCCTCCAGGGCGAAGCCGGCGGTGACCCGGCGCACTTTGCCGTGGTCGATCAGGTCGTCGGTGACCCGCGCCACCAGGGCCGCCGAGGCGGCGAAGTTGACGCCGATGTCGGCGTCGCTCTGCTTGGTGAAGATGGCCGAGAGCAGACCGACCAGGCGCCCTTCGCCGTCGACCAGCGCGCCGCCCGAGGCGCCCGGGTTGACCGTCGCGTCGGTCTGGATGAAGTCCTCCACCGGGTTGAAGCCGACGCCGCTGCGCCGCACGCCGGAGACCACGCCGCAGGTGACCGAGAGGCCGAGGCCGAAGGGGTTGCCCACCGCGCAAACCGACGCGCCGAGCGCGGGCTCGGGCGCAAGGAGCAGGACCGGCAGGTCCTCCTCGATCTTCAGCACCGCCAGGTCTGTCGCCGGGTCGCGCCCGACCAGCCGTGCCGGCAGCAGGCGCCCGTCGGCGGGCCGCACCAGGATGTCGCTCGCCTTGTCGACCACGTGAAGCGCCGTCGCCAGGTAGCCGCCGGCCCGGATCGCCACGGCCGAGCCCTCGGGCTCCGCGCCCGGCGGGGCGTCGCCCCGGCCGCCGCGACCGTGGCCGGGCCAGAGCGGCAGGACGCTGACCACGGAGTCCAGCACCCCGGCCTCGAAGGCCGCCGCCGGTGCAGGCGGCAGCACCAGCGCGAGGCAAATCAAGCCGGCCCGGATCGTTCGGCCCGCCACCCTCAGACCTCGTCCTCGTCGGGGTAGGTCTCGGCCGTCGGCGGCGCCTCCTGGGTCTCGACCCGGTAGACGCCCTTGAGCCAGCGGCCGAGATCCACGTCGGCGCAACGCCGCGAGCAGAAGGGCCGGTGCTCCGCCGCGGACGGCTTGTCGCAGACCGGACAGCGGCCTGTCGCCTTTGACCTCTTCGGCAGGGGTACCACGCGGTCGGAGTCGCTCATTCCGTTCGATCCACGTTGAAAGTCCAGGTTAGTCGGTGATCTTGAGTTCGATTTCCGCGCCTTCGGGAAGGTCGCGGATTTCCTTCGACAGATGCGCGAGATAGGCCAGTGCCTCCTCGATGGGAACCGGACGGAGCGAAACCTCGTGTCCCTCGGCCTTCATGCAAAATGGCGGATAGGCGTGCAGTACCTGCCCCGGCTTTGGCTCATGGCCGTCCTGGACAGCCTGAAGCAACGGGTGCATGCCAAGAAACTCGACCGGATCCCGGTTGGCTTCCTCGAGGAACCCTCGAAGGTCCAAACTCAGATCCTCCAACTCGCCGGTCTCCGCATAAAGCTTCAACACGTCCTTGCCGCGCAGCAGGAACTGGTCGGCCATACAGTCTTGCGCGAAGGGCACATCATCGGGCCGAACTTCGGCATAGTTTTCATGCAGGGCCAACGGGCCGGTCCAGACCAAGTCGAGCCCGTGCCAGGCCGGCTCGGCGCAGAGCCCGCGCAGATGAAGGCCACCGACGTACTGGATGAACCCGTTGATCTGCTTCAGCAGGCCACGCAGGTTGTCGGGCAGGCGCGCTGCGAGGCGATGATCGTCCTCAAAGTTCGGGCCGCGATAGGTGACGTGGTCAAGTTCCATCCCCCTACTCTATCACCGCCTCCGCGGATTCGCCCGGAGCGGCGGGTGCTTCGTCCAGAACGATGGGCTTCGCCAAGCGCGCCTCCAGCGCCTCGCGTGCCGCGGCGGCCGGGCCGCTGAGCGCGGCGATCACCGCCGGGGCGGCGCGGATCGCCGGGTCTCCCGCCGGGCGGGCGGCGGCCTCGGCGCGCAGCCGGCGCAGGGCCTCGAAGGCCAGGGTCACCGGGTCCCGCACCCGGCCGCCGCCGCCCAAGCCGCAGGGCGCGGTCAGCATCTCGTGGAGCGGCGGGCGGCTGCGCCGGCGGGTGGTCTCGACCAGGCCCGAGGGCGCCATGGGCTGGACCCGGCCCGCCTCCGGGTCGCGCTTCAGGTGGCGGCGCAGGGCGGCCACCACCTCGCGCCGGGCCTCGGCCTGTTTCAGCGCCAGGAAGTCGATCACGATCAGCCCGGAGAGCGCGCGCAGGCGGAGCTGGCGGGCGATCTCCCCGGCGGCCTCCAGGTTGACCGCCAGGGCCGCCGCCTCGCTGCCGGCCCGGCCGTCGTGGCGGCCCGTGTTCACGTCGATGGCGGTGAGCGTGGTGACCGGCTCGACCAGCAGCGAGCCGCCCGAGGGCAGGGCCACGGCCGGGTGCAGCAGGGCCTCGATCTCCGCCTCGATTCCCGCCCGCTCGAAGAGCGGTACCGGGTCCAGGTCCAGCCGCAAGACCTCCGCCGGCAGGTCCGCGCCCAGAGCACCCTTCAGGCGGGTGAAGACCGCCTCGTCGTCGGTGACGATTTCCTCGGGCCGCTGGCGCGCGGCCAGCACCCGCTCCAGCGGGTCGTCACCCCGCAGCAGCAGCGCGGGCGCCCGGGCCGCCGAGACGCGGGCGGCGAGGTCCGGCGGCGGGTCCTTGAGCCGCGCGGTCAGGCGCGGCCCCTTGCCGGCGGCACCCTCGCGCAGGACCTTGACCGCGACCGTCTCGCCCTCGCTCGCGCCCTCCGGCGCCTCGTCCAGGGGCAGGAACCCGCCGCGCGCCAGGCCCAACTCGACGAAGGCGGCGTTCAGTCCCTTGTCGACCTTGGCGATCCGGCCGAGATAGAGGTTGCCGAGCAGCCCGGGCCGGTCGTCGCGCTGGATCACCAGATCGGCCAGCGCCTCACCTTCGAGCCAGGCGGCGCGGGTTTCCCCCGGCTGTGCGGAGACCAGCAGGCGCCGGGTCACGGCCGGAAGCCCAGGCCGTTCAGCATGGCCACGGCCTCGGCCAGGGGCAGACCGACCACGTTGGGGTAGGAGCCGTTGATCCAGGGAACCAGGGCCGCGGCGCGGCCCTGGATGCCGTAGCCGCCCGCCTTGCCGAGCCAGTCGCCGCTCGCCAGATAAGTTTCCAGCTCGAGGCGCGACAGGCGTTTCACCTCCACCGTCGTCACCACCACGCGGCAGGCCTTGCGGCCGTCGGGCGCGATGACCGCGATGCCGCCATAGACCTTGTGGCGACATCCGGAGAGCCGCTCCAGGCACTTGCGCGCGGTGACCTCGTCCTCGGCCTTGGGCAGGATGCGCCGGCCCAGGGCGACCACCGTGTCGGCGCCCAGGACGAAGGCGCTCGGATGGCTTGCCGCCACCGCCCCGGCCTTGGCCTCGGCCAGCCGGGCCGCGTGATCGCGCGGCAGTTCGCCCCTCAGCGGAGTCTCGTCCAGGTCGGCCGGCTCGATGTCGTCCGGCGCATAGCCGACCTGATGCAAGAGCGCCAGGCGCCGCGGCGAGGCGGAGGCCAGCACCAGCGGCGCGGCCCTGTGCGGGCGCTTGGCGCCCGGCGCGGTCTTGGGATGGTCGGCCATGATGAAACGTTCGCTTGCAACGTCTAACCCGCGTCCGGAACGCGGAAGCGGGGGATGATACAGAAATCGCCTGGGGAGACAAACGCGGGCGCGCACTGCCCGGCAATAGGGCCCGACCTGCGCTAACGCCTGCCCTCCTCCGTCTTGCCGGCGTTGAAATAACTGAAACCGAACAAGGCGATCAGCACGATGCCCAGAACGGTCGTCGGGATTATTCTCTGCAGCGGAAAGATGCCGGACGCGACCGCATAGACACCCGAGGCCATCAGACCGGCGACGACCGCGACGGTAGGGATGAGAACGCCCCTCCGTTCCATCGGCCTGCGATCCGCCCAAACGAGGAGACCCGCCCAACAAAACATCACGGCGGCGGCAAGCCCCATCGGATATCGGAATTCCGTTTCGCCCATCCTACTGGGTATCAGTGTCAAGACGCCGATCAACACGTCCACAGTGGCACCCGCCCAGTAGCTGACCCTCAACCACGTCACCGGGTTCATCTCGCGACGCCCTCGCCTGCTTCGTCTTCCGCCGCCGCGACCATCACGGCGGCCTCCTCGGAGGTCACCACGGGGCAGACCTCGAAGTCGACCAGGTCGGCCCAGGCGGCGGTCCAGACCTCCAGCAGGGCGGGGTCGTCGGTCTCGACCAGTTGGAAGCATCGCCCCAGATCCAGCTCGACCCAGGAGTCGACATAGGCCAGACCCTCGGGCATGAGCCGGCCGCGCTCGCGAAAGCGGCGGTAGACCGCCTCGGCCCGGCCCTCCTTGAAGCGCTCGATCACCATGTAGAGCATGACGCCCTCCACCGCTTGCCCGAGAGGGCTGCTGACGGGAAGCTGTCAGGAGCCCTTTGCTATTGAATGGGCCGCGAGCATAGCATCGCCCGACCTTGGGAGGAGCCCGCCATGTCCAGCCAAGCCGACCTCGCCGCCCGCTTCCGCGCCCTCCACGAACGCTCGGGCGCTTTCGTCATTCCCAACCCCTGGGACGTGGGAACGGCGCGGGTGCTGGCCTCTCTCGGCTTCGAGGCCCTGGCGACGACCAGCGCCGGCCACGCCTTCGCCCTGGGCCTGCCGGAGGGCCATCTCGGCCCGGACGAGGTGCTGGCCCACTGCCGCGAGATCGTCGGCGCCACGGACCTGCCGGTCTCGGCCGACCTGGAAAAGGGCTTCGGCGACGCGCCCGAGGCGGTCTTCGAGACCGTCCGCCTGGCCGCGGAGACCGGTCTTGCCGGCTGTTCCATCGAGGACCACACGGGCCGCGTCGCCGATCCCATCTTCGGCTTCGACCAGGCGGTCGAGCGGGTCGCGGCGGCGGTCGAGTCGGCGCGCGCCCTGCCCCACGACTTCGTCCTGACCACCCGGGCCGAGAACTTCCTCCACGGCCGGCCGGACCTGGACGACACGATCCGCCGGCTCCAGGCCTTCGAGGCGGCCGGCGCCGACGTGCTCTACGCCCCGGGCCTGCGCGACCTCGAGGACATCCGGCGGGTCTGCGCGGCGGTCGCCCGGCCGGTCAACGTGGTCATGGGCCTGCCCGGCGTGACCTGCACCGTCGCCGACCTGGCCGAGGCCGGGGTCAAGCGCATCAGCGTCGGCTCTGCCTTCTCCCGCCTCGCCTTCGGCGCCCTGATCCGCGCCGCCCGGGAGATCCTCGACAAGGGCGGCTTCAGCTTCGCAAAGGACGCCGCCGGCTTCGCCGAGCTGGAGGGCATCTTCGCGGGGTTCGCCGATCGGAAGATTGAGTGATCTGTGCTAGTATGACAAAGCCATGCCACACCGATCTCGTACTACCTCTGAACTGGCCGAACTCGCACGCGAGCTCCGAACCGTGGTCGAGGCAACGGAGCGCAATGTCGATGTGGCCTTGGATCGGCTCGCCGCCCGAAAGGCACAGGTGGAGGATCGTGATAGGCTGAAGGCGAAGACTCGGGCGGAGATCGAGGCAAGCGGCCATGTGTGGCCGTTCTCCACGGACGAGGGCGGCGAATTCCGATCAAGTTCTACCTGATAAAGTGATTCCACCATATTGAATTACAATCATTATTGTCATGCTTGGGCTTGACCCGAGCATCCAGGCGTCCGGTAACTCCTGGATTGCCGGATCAAGTCCGGCAATGACAATCGGTGGGGGTCCTCCTAGCACTCATCCGCCCAGCCCCGCCACGAAGCGGGCGATGCGGCGGCAGCCTTCCTCGATCTGCGCCTCGGCCACCGCGAAGGAGACGCGCAGGAAGCCCTCGGCGGAGGGGCCGAAGGCGGTGGCGTCGAGCAGCGTGACACGTTCGGCCTCGTAAAGCGCCTCGGCGAAGGCGGCGCCGCTCATCCCCAGCCTGCGGATGTCGGCCATGAGGAACATGCCGCCGGCCGGCAGGTCCGCCTCGAGGCCGTCGATCCGGCTGAGGAGCCCGTGGGCCAGGTCGCGGCGGCGGCGGAATATTCCGCGGATCTCCTCGATGTGGGGCAGGCCCACGGTCAGCGCCGCCACCCCCGCCGCCTGGACGAAGCCGGGCAGGCCGTAGAGCATGCAGAGGCTGAGGTTGCCCATGTGGCCGATCAGCGCCTCCGGGCCGATCGCCCAGCCGGTCCGCCAGCCGGTCATGGCATGGGACTTGGACAGGCTGCTCAGGGTGACCGTGCGCTCGGCCATGCCCGGCAGGGCGGCGACGGACTGGTGCGTCCCGTCGAACACCAGGTCGGCATAGACCTCATCGGACACAACCCAGAGGTCGTGGCGCCGGGCAATATCGGCGATGGCCGCCAGCTCGTCCCGGGTCATGGCGACGCCGGTCGGGTTGTTGGGCGTGGTGATGCAGATGACCCGGGTGCGCGGCGTGACCGCCCGTTCGATCGCCGCCGGGTCGGGCCGGAAGCCGCCAGCCGCCGGCTGGGCGACCCGCACCAGTTCAGCGCCTGAGGCCCGGATGCTGGCCTCGTAGGTGACGTACATGGGCTCCAGCGCGATGACCTCGTCGCCCGCCCCGGCGAGACACAGCAGGCTGGCGAAGAGCGCGTTCTGGGCGCCGGCCAGGACGATGACGTTCCCGGGCCCGGTCGCCAGGCCGCTGCCAGCCGCGAAGCGTTCGGCGATGGCCCGGCGCAGTTCAGGGCGCCCCTCGACCGACGTGTAGTGGGTGTCGCCCCCGTGCAGCGCCTCGACCGCCGCCTGGGTGACCGGCGCCGGCGTCGCGAGCTCGGAGTCGCCGACCGATAGGACGATCACGTCCTCGCCGGCGCGGGCCGCGGCCATGCCCTTGGTGTGGAGGTCCCAGGCGGCGACCCCCTCGCCGCCGATCCGCTCGACGAAGCCCGACAGACGCATCTCGTGTCTTCCCTGAACCGGAGGATTGCGGCGCCACTCTAGACAAGGAAAGCCCTGCCGGCGCAAGGCGGATAATAACTGAACATTTGTACAATAACAAGAACAGCGGTGCGTGCGTTCAGACCCGGGCGCCGATCTCGAGCAGGAGCTCGCGGAACTCGGCGCAGGCGCGGCAGTGGCTGCCGTAGTTGCGGTCCAGCGCGCTGTCGTCCGGCAGG
>CAJHYG010000091.1_pt1 | contig 15279 bp, 12 predicted proteins | sample 9198781 | NCBI WGS metagenome assembly CAJHYG01 (sample SAMEA7708359, study PRJEB35096) | sediment metagenome | biome: marine neritic benthic zone biome [ENVO:01000025]; feature: sediment [ENVO:00002007]; material: shallow marine sediment [ENVO:03000034] sea grass bed [ENVO_01000059] ... | reverse complement strand
GCCGTGCCGCCGACAGGGGGCGTCAAGCCGCTTGCCCGATGTGCCGCATCGCGCGGCGCGGCTTTCCTACCCTGTCTGCGGCACGGCGCCGCGCAGACCATGACGGGGGTCAGAAATACGGGCTAGCACGGCGCTGACTCTCTTCAGGATTTGGCGACCTTCAGCGCCGCTTGCCTCAAGCGGCAGGCCGGGAAGGTCAGGGTGACGACCGTTCCCCGGTCCGGTGCCGAGTCGAGAGCGATCGAGCCGCCGTGCAGCGCCATCAGGCTCTTGGCCAGCGGCAGCCCCAGGCCGAGCCCTTCGTAGCTGCGCGACAGGGCCGGCTCGGCCTGGCCGAAGAAGGAGGTTACCGCCTCCAGTTTGGACGGGTCGATTCCGATGCCGGAATCCGAGACCTTTACAATCAGGTTCCCCTTCGGGTCGAGCGCCGCTCGAACCGTGATCGGCGAACCCGGCCTGGAAAACTTGACGGCGTTGCCCAGGATATGGCGAAGGATCTGCTTCACGGCCCGTTCGTCGGCGTGAAGCGCCGGCAGGTGGTCGGGGAATTCGACGGTTATCTCGTGTTTTCCGGCTGCACCGTCCCCGGCCACGCGAAGGGTGTCTTCCGTGAGGGCCCGCAGGTCGAGGTACTCCTCCTCCAGGGTGTAGCGGCCCTGCTCGATCCGCGAGACGTCCAGGATATCGTTGATGACCGAGAGCAGGTGCTTGCCGCTGCCGTGGATGTCCCGGAGGTATTCCTTGTAGCTGTCGTTCTCGAGCGGCCCGAGGATCTCGTCGAGCATGACCTCCGAGAAGCCTATGATGGCGTTGAGCGGCGTGCGCAGCTCATGGCCGACGTTGGCGAGAAACTCGCTCTGGGCGCGGCGCGCCGACTCCGCGTCGGGCGCCGCCTGCTCGGGGCCCAAATCGCCGTCCCGCGCCCGCCCGTTGTCGGAACAGAGCACGAGGGTGCCGCCCTCGAGGGTCCGGGACTCGCTGATCTGGAGCACGCGCCCGTCGGCCAGGGGTTCCTCGTAGAGGTTGTTGGCCCTGCGGTGCCGGCGCAGCCATTCCTCGTGCCAGGTCGGGCGCCGCTCCGCGGGGATGGGCAGCGCGCCGCCTTTCGCGGCGGCCGCCAGGACGTCCGTGAACCGCAGGCCTGTTGGATCGGGGCCGCCGGGGCCGAGCATGAGGGCGCGATAGCGGCTGTTGCACAAACGCAGACGGTCTCGGCGGTCATACAGCGCGACGCCCTCGTCGAGACGTTCGGCCAAGTCGAGAAGCCGGTTCTCGGCCCGCACCGCCGCCGCCTCGGCGGCCCTCTGGGCGCTGAGGTCACGGACCAGCAGGACCGCCCTGTCGGCCGCTTGGCCGCGGGCCGCCACCTGGACCGGGAAGCGGTCGCCGCCCTTGCGCAGCGCCAGGGTCTCCCGAGGCTTCCGCGGCAGCCGGCTCGCTGTCCGGTCCGCGCCGTCGGGCCGTCCTAGATCGGGCAGGAGCGCCGACACGGGGCGGCCGACCAGCAGCCTGGAGTCCTCGCCGAACATGCGCGCCGCCGCCGGGTTGGCCGAGATCACCAGGCCCGTTCGATCCAGGGCCAGCACGCCGTCGAAGCTGCCCTCGCTCACGTCCCGGCTGACGGCGGCCCGGCGCTCGGCGACGCGCCTGTATCCGAGGGTGCGCCGGGCCAGCCGATCCAGCCGGCCGAGCTGCGCCACAAGGAAGCAGAGCGCAAGCGCGATCAGCAAGGGCACGGTATCGAGGATCACGGGCAAGGCCGCCTGCAGGGTCACGGAAATCCAGAGCAGCGCGGCGGCCCCGATCACGAGGGCGGTCAGGCCGCCGCGCCAGGACCGGCCCTTCATCCAGGCCATGGCCAGAATCGCCGTGGCCAGCAGCAGAGCCAAGTTAATCTCCGGGGCGATGCGCTGCAGGGCGCGGTCCTGGATCAAAGATTCGTAGGCCAGGGCCTGGACGGCCATGCCCGGCAGCGCGCCATGCAGCGGCACCGGCACACGGTCACCGAGTTCCAGGGCCGAAGCGCCGACCAACACCACCCCGCCCTCGATCAGGCCCGGCTCGAAGCGATTCGTCAGCACGTCAGCATAGGAGAGGCGCGTAATCCGCGCCGGCTGGATGCCGTAGTCAATGTAGAAGGACGGCACCGCGCCGGCGTCTCGCCGGGCAAGGCGGGCGAAGAGGGTCGGCATTCGGAGCTTACCCCAAGGCGCCGCGGTGTCGATGCGGCGCACGCGGCCATCGGAGGCGGTGGTCAGGTTGATCGAGGCCAGATCGGCGTGCTCGGCGAAGGCGGGCAGGGGCGCGTTGAGAACGAGCGTCCCATCCTCCGCCATGAGTTCGGACCGCTGCATGAAGACCGGCAGGATCACCGGTGGATCGGCGGCGCGCAAAGCTTCGGCCAGCGCCGAGTCCTCCGCCGGGGAGGATTGTGCCGAGAAATCGATATCGAGTGCGACCTGGTCCGCGCCGGCCGCCCCGAGATTGCGCAAGACCTGGGCGTGGAGGCTTCTCGGCCAGGGCCAGGTCGGCAGCTCGCCGAGGCTGGCGGCGTCGATATCGACCAGCACGAGGCTGTCGCTCGGCGCGCGCTCCAGGATCTGGAACCGCGCGTCCAGCAGGCGGTACTCGAGAAATTCGAGAAGCCCACCGACATAGAGCCCGCCGACCGCGGCGAAGACCGCGAGCGGGGGGAGCCAGCGCGACAGGAGCCGGCGGATCCGGCGTCCCCTCCACATTGATTTGAGGCTCATGGTCCGCATGCGCCTACCTCGCGCCCTGGCCGCCGGAACTGCCGCCGCCCCCGCCTTTGCCGCCGCCGCGGCCGCCGCCTCGACCGCCGCCCTTGCCGCCGCCGTGCCCCCCTGCGCCGGACGCTCCGGGCCCGCCGGAGGAGCCGCCCGCGCCGCCGGCGCTGCCGCCACCGGAACCGCCGCTGCTGGAACTGCCACCGCCGGAACCTCCGCTGCCGGAATCTCCGCCGCCGGAACCGCCGCCGCTGGAGTCGGCACCGCTGCCACCGCCGTCGGAGGACCCGCCAGGATTACCGCTGCCACTCTGTCCCGAGGCGGTGGCACCCTTGCCGCGGCCGGGGCCCCCGTCGCCCAGTCCGGGATTGCTGCCGTCGCCCAGGCCCGAACGCGAGGGCCCCGCAGGGGCGGCGTTATCGCCGGTGTCATCACCGGTACCCGGGCTGTCGCCCGTCCCGTCGTCGGCCGCCTGGCCCGGGCTGTCGCCTGTTCCGTCGTCGGCTGCCTGGTCACCCGGGCCGGCCGAGCCTGGAGAGGGGTTGTCTCCGCCGTTCGGTGTGCTGACCTCGGTCAGGCCGAAGCCCAGGTCGGGCCCGGCTGTCGCCGTCTGTCCGGCCACCACGTCCAGGCTCCGACCGGAGACCGCATCGGTGACCCCGACCAAGCCGCTGCCGACTGCCACCCGGGTGCCCCGGTCGTCGACCGTCACGCGAAACTTCGTACCCTTGACCACGGCGACCAGGTGCGGAGTCCCGACCTCGAAGCGGCGGGGCTCACGGGCGGTGGAGAAGAAGACGCGCCGCAATCGTGTCCAAAGGCCCTCGACCAGTCCGGCGGGGGCAGGGCGGGGGTCCACGTCGTAGCGCGCCGTGCCCCTGGCCTGGAGGATGGCGGTGATCTCGGCCTCCCGCGACCGCGCGGGAAGCAGGATCGCCGTGTTCGGGGTCACGGTGATCCGGTCGAAGCTGCTGACCAGGGTGACCCAGCCGTCGGGGCCGGTTTCAGCCTCCGCCGGAACTCTCAGGGACAGGCCGACGGCGGCCGCCTGCCAGGCACCCGCTTCGTCCGGCCCAGTGCGGACGCGCGCATCGCCTTCGCTCGCGGTGATGCGCCAAGTGGCCGGTTCGCCAGCCGCGTCGTTCTGGGCGGTCTGGCCCGGCGTGAAGCGGGCCCCCGGGTCCGGATCCGCGAACACCGGTCCGGCCGATGCGGCAGCAAGCGCCGCAAAGGCGAATACAGCCCGGGCTCGCCGCGCGTGGCGTGCCGTTCGTGCCCCCGCTCTTCCCTCTCTCCGGTCGGACTCCACCGCCACCTGCCTACCGGGCTTAAGCGCCAGCCTCTGTGGTTTACCTGGCTCTTTGACGACAATCTAGTTACTTGGCCTACTTGGAGCAAACGTTGGGACTAGAGATAAGTGGTAACCCTTATGGATCTGGCGTCTCCTAATTCCCGCCCTCACCGCAACCGGGGCAACCCGATGGACCGCCCCCAGTTACTCGACACGATCGAAGCGTTGGTCATTACTTTCGGGAGCTTGTTGTACTCCCGGTTATCGTGGATCGCTGACTGGGTGATCACACCGACCAGAACGGCAACGCCGAGCATGAGGAGCGCGATGGCGCCCGGCCAGCGCCGCAACACGAACCTGCGGAGGTCAGGGGCGCCGGCCCAGGCGGGTGACGTGACCCATCTTGCGGCCGGGCCGGGCCTCGCCCTTACCGTAGAGGTGCAGCTTGGCGCCCGGCTCGGCGAGGATGTCGCGCCAGTCCTCGGCCTCGTCGCCCAGCAGGTTCTTCATGACCGCGCTGCAGAGGGGCTCGGGCGAGCCCAGAGGCAGGCCGGTCACGGCCCGCACGAACTGCTCGAACTGCGAAGTAACGGCGGCGTCGATCGACCAGTGGCCCGAGTTGTGGGGCCGCGGCGCCAGTTCGTTGACCAGGACCTCGCCCTCGGCCGTCACGAACATCTCGACCGCCAGCAGGCCGGCCATGTCGAGCTTTTCCGCCAGGTGCCGGGCGATGGCCTCGGCCCGCTCGGCGACCCGCGCCTCGACCCGGGCCGGCACGATGGTCTGGTCGAGGATGTGGTTGCGGTGGTGGTTCTCGGCCGCCGGATAGGCCTGGCAGGCGCCGTCCGTCGTGCGCGCGGCGATGACCGAAATCTCCAGCCGGAAGTCGATGAAGCCCTCGACGATGCCGATGGCCTCGGGGCTGTGCCCGGCCATGGCGTCCCAGGCGCCCTCCAGGTCGCTCTCCCGATTGATCATGACCTGGCCCTTGCCGTCGTAGCCCATCTCGGCACTCTTCAGTACGCAGGGCAGGCCGATTTCACGCACGGCCTCGAACAGCGCCGCGCCGTTGGCGGCCTCGGCGTAGCGGGTGGTCGGCACCCCGACCTCGGCGCAGAAGTCCTTTTCCCGCAGCCGGTTGCGGCAGATCTCGAGCACCCGGGGGCCGGGCCTGAGGGTCGTGCGCTCGGCCAGGAAGCGCGCCGTGGCGAGGGGAATGTTCTCGAACTCGTAGGTGACAAGGTCGACGGCCTCGGCGAAGGCGGCCAGCGCCGCCTCGTCGTCGTAGGCCGCCGTGGTGGCGAGCGGCGTGACCTGCTTGCCCGGGGCGTCGGCGTCGGGCGAATAGACGTGGCAGCGGTAGCCGAGGCGCGCCGCCGCCAGGGCCGTCATGCGGCCGAGCTGGCCGCCGCCCAGGATGCCGATGACCGAGCCGGGCGCGAAGACCCGCGTGTCGCTGTCGTCCATGGCGGCCTCAGGATTCGTCGCCGGGCGCGTCGGCCACGGCGTCGGTCTGGGCCTTGCGCCAGGCGTCGAGCCGCTGGGCCACCGCCTCGTCGCCCAGCGCTACGACCGCGGCCGCCAGCAGCGCCGCGTTGACCGCCCCGGCGCGCCCTATGGCGAGGGTTCCGACCGGCACGCCGGCGGGCATCTGGACGATGGAGAGCAGGCTGTCGAGGCCGGAGAGCGCCTTGCTCTCGACCGGCACGCCGAAGACGGGCAGGGGCGTCAGCGAGGCGACCATGCCCGGCAGGTGCGCCGCCCCGCCGGCCCCGGCGATGATGGCCTTGAGACCCCGGCCGCGCGCGGCCTCGGCGTAGTCGACCATGCGGCGCGGCGTGCGGTGGGCCGAGACGATGCGCGTCTCCGCGGCCACGCCCAGCTTGTCCAGGGTTTCGGCGGCATGCTTCATGGTGGCCCAGTCGGACTGGCTGCCCATGATGATCCCGACCACCGCCGCCTGTTCCGCCATAGTCTCCGCCCCCTGGGAAAAAGGCGCGCATTATCGGGGCAAGGCGGGGCAGGCGCAAGCTAGGCGATGATGTCGGGCAGCAGCTCGCTCTCGATCTTGGTGATCTGGTCCTTCAGCAGCAGCTTGCGCTTCTTGAGGCGCTGGATCTGCAACTGATCGAAGGGTGCCTGCTCGGAGATGCGCGCGATCACGTCGTCGAGGTCGCGGTGGGCGCTTTCCAACTCCGTGAGCTTCTGTCGAAGCATGTCCTGCTCTTCCCTGGTCATTCCTTGTCGGCTGTCGAAACTGCCCCCAGTTTCCGGCGCTCTGGCCTGCGATCATTATAACGCCATGTCGCGCGACGCGGGAGTCTTGCGGGGCCGGGGCTTGCGGGTCGGGGCCGATTTACCGAGACTGGCCGGTGACCATCCACGAGGCGAGGCGCGGCCATGGCCAAGATCGGGCGAATCGGCATCCTGACCAGCGGCGGCGACTGCGCCGGCCTCAACGCCGTGCTGCGTGCCGTGGCGCACCGGGCGATCGAGGGCCATGGCTGGGAGGTGGTCGGCATCCGCCAGGGCACCGCCGGCCTCATGGCAAGGCCTGTGGCCCACGAGGCGCTGCACCTCTCGCTCTTCGACGGCACCCTGCTGCGCCAGGCCGGCACCATCCTGGGCACCACCAACCGGGGCGATCCCTTCGACTTCCCCCTGGCGGACGGCAGCCGGCTCGACCGCTCGGACGAGGTGATCGAGGGCTATCGCGAGCTGGGTCTCGACGCGCTGATCGGCATCGGCGGCGACGGCAGCATGGCGATCCTGCGGCGCCTGGCCCAGCAGGGCGGCATCAACCTGGTCTGCATCCCCAAGACCATCGACAACGATGTCGGCCACACCGAGGTCTCGATCGGCTACGCCACGGCGGTCAAGGTGGCGACCGACGCGCTCGACCAGCTCCAGCCGACGGCGGCCAGCCACTCGCGGGTCATGGTGCTGGAAGTCATGGGGCGCGACGCCGGCCACATCGCGATCAGCGCGGGGATAGCCGGCGGAGCGGACGTGATCCTGGTCCCCGAGATCCCCTACCGGATCGATCTGGTCGCCGCCAAGATCGAGGAATTGAAGCTGCGCGGCCGCAACTTCGCCCTGGTCGTCGTGGCCGAAGCGGTCAAGACGGAGGAGGGCAAGAGCGTGACGCGCGCCTATGCCGGCAGCGGCTCACGCTACGGCGGTATCGGCCACTACATGGCCGAGCGCCTGGCCGAAGAGACCGGCGCGGAAACCCGGGTCACCGTGCTGGGCCATCTGCAGCGCGGCGGTATGCCGACGCCGCGCGACCGGCTCATGGCGTCTGTGTTCGGGGTCCATGCGGTCGACCTGATCGCCGAGGGCCGGTTCGACCGCATGGTCGCCTGGAGCGGCCGCCAGGTGATCGATGTGCCGCTCGCCGAGGCCATCGCCGGTTACCAGGCAGTCGATCCGGAGGGGCCGTTGGTGCGCACGGCCCGGGGCCTGGGCATCTGCCTGGGCGACGCGTGATCCGGGCCGTCCGTCGGTCGGCATGAGCTTTAAGATCAATTTAGAAACTACATCAAATAGTAGCGTGCAATGCGGCTTACCGCGCGGCCCCTGCTTTCAGTCAGCCCGGAAGATGTTGCCATGCGCCTTCCTGCGAGATCATTCTTTTTACCCCCTTGGCTGCTTCTCGTCCTGCTGCTCGCCGGCTGCTTCAGCTTGCCGCAAGGGTACGCCCCGCCGTCGCCGGAGACGCGCCAATGGCTCCCCGATGCCGCTTTCGTTGCCGTTCCCTCCGCGCTGGCCGAAGCCCCGAATGCACCGGCCAAGGGTGCGGCGTCGGGGGCGCTCTCAGGTGCCGCGGAATGGGCTGTCGGCAGTGTCGCGGTCGGCGGCTCCGCCTGTGCCGATGCGCTCGAATGGTGGGGACGCGCAGTCGGGGGTTGCTGCGGAGGTGGCAATTCAGCGCCGGTCATCTTCTATTGTGGCTTGACCGTGGCGGGCGGCATCGTTTTGGCGCCGGTCGCGGGACTGGCCGGGGCGGTGGCCGGTGCCAGCGACGCGCACTCGGCGGAAGAGGTCGAGGCGGCGCAGCTGCAGATCCGCGCCGCGCTCATGGAACTGGATCCGGCGGACTATCTGCTTGGTCGGCTGGTCGAGGTTGGCGCCACTGGATATGGGCTCGGGCTTGCGAGGCAGCCGCATGGGCGGGGTTATCTTGAGCTGGCGGCCCAGCAACGCACCGCCGTCGTGGAAATCGAAATCGTCCGCTTCGGCCTGAACGCCGAAGGTGCCGTGAACCCGGATATCGTTCTGGATCTGGCCGCCCGTGCGCGCGTGATAGGCACGCTCGACGAGGAAGAGCTCTACCGGCGTACCTGGCGATATTTGGGCCCGCGACGAAACTATTTCAGTGCGGCGGACCGCAATGCCGCAGTGCTGCGGGACGATATTCGCGAAGGCTTCGACCGGTTGTCGGACCGGATGCTATACGATCTGTTTCTAGGCACCGAACCCGAAGAGCCGCTGAAGGGCGAGCAGGGACCTGGCACGGTGGTGACGGTCGACGGGCCGGAGGCCTCCTGAGAGCGAGCGAAGGGCTCGCCACACGGCGACACAATGCGGGAGACTTGCCGGCCGGGCGGCGTTGCGCAAGACTCGCCTCAACATGAACACCGAATCGCCAGGCGAAACCGAGTTGCCCGGCAACCTCTTCTGGGCCTTCTCGCTCGAGGCCTACGGCCGGCCCGGGGTGGCCGAAGCCTGTCTCGCTCTCCAGGACCGCCATGGCCTCGACGTGAACCTGCTGCTCTACTGCTGCTGGGCCGGGGCCTGCGGGCGGGTTTTGAGCGATGCCGAGGTTGAGCGCCTGGTGGCCGCCGTCAAGCCATGGCGATCGGCGGCCGTCGAGCCCCTACGCAGTCTGCGCCGCTGGCTGAAAGACGCCGAGGGTGCCCGCCCGGACTTGGCCGCCTCCTTCCGCGAACGGGTCAAGGCCCTGGAACTCGAGGCCGAGCGAATCGAGCAGCAGACCTTGGGCGACACCGTCCCGGTCGAGGCCGGCACGGCGTTTCCCGATCCCAAGGCGGGCGCCGCCAACCTGAGCGCCTACCGGCGGGTCCACGGCCTGCGCCCCGGCGAGCAGGACAATGGCGCCCTGGGTGTAATCCTGGCGGGGTGCTACGAGGGTCTCGCCTCTGCCGAGGCGCTTCGGTTGCTGGGTTAGGGTCTTAACCGTGATCCAGAAGGGCTCGGACCTTCTGGGCGAGCTCGCGCTTGCGAAACGGCTTGTCGAGCAGGTCAGATCCGCTGTCGAGCAGCTTGCGATAGGATCCCGCCACTTCCGCGTAGCCGGACATGAACAGGACCTTCAGCGCGGGGGCGTCGTGTCTCACCTGGGCCACCAGGTCCGGGCCGCTCAGGCCGCCCGGCAGGACCACGTCGGACAGCAGGAGGTCGACCCGCGCCGGTGTCGCCAGCACGCCCATGGCGCTGCTGCCGTCCTCGGCTGCGACAACCTCGTAGCCCAGGCTTTCGAGAGCGGAAATGGTCAGCGCGCGGACATCGGGATCGTCCTCCACGACCAGGATGCGCTCGCCGCGCCCTCTAGGCTCCGCCGAGGCGGAGGCCGGTGCCGCGTCATCCTTGGCGATCTCCGCGCGCGGGAGATAGAGCTTCACGGTCGTGCCCTGGCCCTCGGTGCTTTCAATCACGACGAGACCACTGGACTGCCTGGCGAAGCCGTAGACCATGCTGAGACCCAGGCCGCTGCCGTCGCCGACGCTCTTGGTCGTAAAGAATGGTTCAAAGACGCGCTCGAGCACCTCCGGCGCCATGCCGACCCCGGTGTCCCTCACCGCGATAACGACGTACTGACCGGGCTTGAGATGGCCCGGCCTGTCCGGCCGCACGCCTTCGCCAAGCGCTATGTTCTCGATCTCGATAGTCAGGTGGCCGCCGTCAGGCATGGCATCCCTGGCGTTGATCGCCAGGTTCAGGATGGCGTTCTCGACCTGGCCCGGATCGGCAAGGACCGCCCAGAGCTTGTGGTCGCATCGGGTTTCGATCTGGATCGTTTCTCCGAGGGTGCGGCCCAGCATGTCTGTCATGCCGTCGACCAGGGCCGAGAGGTCGGTCACCTCGGGGTGAAGCGACTGGCGGCGCGAGAAGGCGAGCAGTCGCTGCGTCAGCTCCGCGCCACGGTCCGCCGCGCGGATGACGGACTGCAGATAGCGGTCCTTCTCGTCGGCTTGGCCGAGCTGGTCCGACAGAAGTTCGGAATTGCCAAGGATAACGGCAAGCAGGTTGTTGAAGTCATGGGCGACGCCGCCGGTCAGCTGGCCGATCGCTTCCATCTTCTGCGCTTGATGAAGCTGCTCCTCGGCCTCCTTGGACTCGGTGATGTCCTGGGTGATCGCCATGATCCGATGCACCGTTCCGTCCGAATTGACAAGCGGCGCGAAGGCGGACGTGACGAGCCGCGTCCCCCGCTCCAGCGGAATCGCGTACTCGGCACTGGCCGGTCTGCCGGCGCGGACCTTGTCCAGCGCGGTGACGACTCGGTTCCTGTCGGCGGCCGCGACGAGCTCCAGATAGTCCAGCGCCCGTATCGCGCCGTGGAGTCCCAAGAGGTCAAGACCGGCCTTGTTCATGGCGGTTAGGCGCCCCGCGAGGTCCATTTCCTGGATGCACACCGGGCTTGCCTCGACCAGCGATCGGAACCGCTCCTCGCTCTCCCTCAGGTCTTCAAGCGCCTGTACGGCACGGATGGTCTCGCAGGCGAAGGAAATGAGGATCTGGCCGATATCGCGATCCTGCGACGTGAAGGGAGGGTGCGTCTTACCGTGGAGAGACAAAACGCCGATTTCCTCTCCGTCCTCTCCGAGCAGGGGAAAGGCGAGCAGGGACCCGCCGATGTAGCCCGTCCAGCCGCTGGGCGACAGGTCCGGACTTTCTCCAATCTCGTCAATCAGGATTGGCTCTCGGCGACTCATGGTTCGGCTGAAGACGCTATCGTCCCGCAAGGGGGCGGCGATCGCGGGCGGCGCGTGCCCAGGATCAAGACTGTGCTTCAAGACCAGATCGTGGCCTTCGCGAAGATAGACCGAGCCGCCGCTCGCCGCCATGCTGCGCGCCACGTCCTCCAGCACTCGCGGGGCCAGGTCGCGGATCTTGTTGTGGCCGGTCAGACCCCGCATGCTCTCGACCAGGACCCGAAGGCGCTCGTTGACTTGCTCCAGCTCCTGATTGCGGGTTCGCAGGGTGGCGTCGACCGCGAACTTGTCCCTTTCCAGTTCGAGACGCTCGAAGCATCGTCGGAGGGTGGCCAGCAGGTCACTCCTGTGAATAGGCTTACGCAGATAGTCGTAGGCCCCTTCCTGCAGGGCCTGAATCGCCGTGTCCGTGGAAGCAAAAGCGGTCATCATGACACAGAGTAGCCCAGGGCGGCGGCCCTGCAGCTGCGCGATCAGGTTCAAGCCGCTGCTGCCCGACAGGCGGATATCGACCAGAGCGACATCGGCGTCGAAGGTTTGGAGTGCTTCCATGGCGGCGGCCGCGGTCCGAACGCACCGGACGTCGTAGCCCTCTCCGCCGAGCAGGATATCGAGACCTTCGGAAAACTCCGGGTCGTCGTCAACGACCAGAATACGGCCTCTATCCGGGGCATCGCCGGGCATGGGTTCGGTGGGCGGTGGGATCATCTCTTCCGGCGGGTCAAATGAGTGCTTCCATCGCTTTCAGTAGGTCGGTCGTGGGAAAGGGCTTGACCAGGCAGCCCTTGGCGGACATGCGCAGAACCGCGGCAATCTTTTCGGATTCCTCCACACTGTAGCCGGTCACGATGAGGGTCGGCAGAGTGCGGCCCCGTTCATTCAATTGGGTATAAACGTCAAGTCCGCTGAGGACTGGAAGCCTCATGTCGAGCAGCAGCACATCGAAATTCCGCTCCATCGCCCGGTCGACGGCCTCCTGGCCGTCTCGTGCCACGCAGACCGAATAGCCCTCTCTGATGAGCGCCAGCTCGAGACCCAACGTGAAATCCGGGTCGTCGTCGGCGACGAGGACGAGCCCGGCCGGATTGGCGTCGACGACCGCCTCCAGCAGGGTGTTGCTGTCCACCGGTTTGTGCAGGACGGCGAGAGCGCCCTGCTGGACCGCCTGGCGCAGCAGGTCCTCGACGCTATAGGCGGTCATCATGATGACCTTGGCGTCGGGCTTGATCTTGCGCAGCTCCAGGAAGCTCTCGACGCCGTTCATCCCGGGCATGCGCACATCCATGAGGGTAACGTCGAAGTCCTGTTCGCGGAACTTTCGAATGGCCTCCTCGCCGCTGCTGGCAAACTCGACCTCGTGGCCCTCCATCTCCAGGGTGATGGCCACCCCTTCGGCGAAGTCTGGGTCGTCGTCGACGATGAATACCCTCAAGGGCTTCATGCTGCTGCTCCCTGCTGCGATTCGGTCAAGGGGAGCGTGAAGACTACTACGGTGCCCCGTCCCGGCGCCTCCCGTATCTCGATGCTCCCGCCATGTTGCTCCATGGTTTGTTTGACCATGGGCAGGCCAAGGCCGACGCCGTAGCTCTTCGTGCTGAAAAGCGGCTCGAAGACCTTCGCCCGATTTTCGGGCTCGATGCCGACACCGGTATCCGTGACGGAGATTTCCAGCAGCCCTTCGGTTACGCGCGTGGCCACCGTCAGGTGATGATCGTCGGCCAGGTCGCTGTCCGCCTCCATGGCTTGGCAGGCGTTCTGAATCACGTTGCGCAGCGCCCGCTCTATACGGTCTCGATCGAACGCGAGTGACGCGTCGGAATGGAGCTGCCGGCGCAGGGACACGTGCTTCGGCAAGGTCTCCTCGTTGAGAAGCGCGCCGATCCACTCATCGATCCGTGTCGGTTGCCGCTCGAGTTCGCGGACCCGGGCAAAATCCAGAAGGTCACCGATGACCCTGTCGCAGCGCCGTTCGCTGCGGTCGAGCAGGTCGACGATCCGGTTCAGTATCGAGTCCGCCGGCTGGACAAGTTTCTTCATGGCGTCGATGCCGCTGCGGATCGCACCCAACGGATTGCGCAGCTCGTGGCTGACCGTTCCAGTAACTTGGCCGACGGCGGCCAGCCGTTCCTTACGGACCAGTTGGTCCTGGGTCGCCTGCAGCTCGGCGGTGCGCTGTTCGACCCTGTTTTCGAGGTTCTGGTTTAGGTCCTTGAGCGCGCGGTCGGTCTCCGCCAACCGGACCAAAGCGCTGCGGGTCTGCCCGGCCAGGTAGGCCAAGCCCAACAACCCGCAGATCAGAATGACCAGAGCCGTGGGAAACACGATCACGTTCCGGCGCCGAATGTCCGCCGCAATCTGCCGATTGTTTTCCCAAAAGGCGATGGCGTGCAGTTTTTCCAGCTGGTTGAGAGACAGGATCACGGCGTGCAGCACCCCGGAGACTTGCCGTGCGGCCGCAGCGTCGCTCTGCTCGTGCGGGGCCTCGAGAGCAGTTGCCAGAAGTTCGACTTCCGCGCCGACCTTATCCAGCGTTCGCGCGAACTCAGGCCCTCCGAAAGAGGCCTGCAAGGCAACGATGGATTCGACCCTTCTTCTTACCTCGTAGATCAGTCCGATCCCATGCTGCCACAGAATCCTGCTGTCATTGTGCTCGGACCCGGAATGCAGACGGGTGCCGGTCACGTGCTCCAGCGCGACGGTTTCGAACTCGAAGACGGCCTCTTTGAATGCGACGGCATGACGAATCGTCGGAACGTGGAAAGCCGCGTTTCGGTCCCTGCGTTCGTTTATCTTGTTTTCCTGCCAGAACAGAACGGAGGATGCGCCCGCGAAAGACAAGACGAGGGTCGCCACGATCAGATAGAAATAGAGACTGATTGTCCGGTAGGGTTGCAACATCAGCGGGTGTCCGCGGCCAGCATCGTTTTGAACTGGGGCAGGCCGGACATGACCTGCCGGAGCCGGTCGAAATCTTCAGGCGCCGCGGGCAGAAATCCGGTCGCGCCCATGCGCCGCAGGATGTCATTGGCCTCTTCGCCGAAGATCGAGAGGCTGAGGAACGCATCCCGCAAACGGATCGTGTAGGCCTCGCCAAGCCCCGGGCGAATGGCCCAGACGTAATCGGCATAGGGTGGCGTTTCCCAAACAATGCGCAGCGCGCCGGCCTCCAGTCGGCCGTCGCGAATCATGGTATCGACGATTTCCGCATTTGCGACGCCGAGGTCCACGGAGCCGTCGCGAACCTGGGTCACCGTTGCGTCGTGCGCGCCCGAATAGCTGACGCTTCCGAAGAAGGTCTCCGGAGCGATCTCCTGATCCTGCAGGAAAAAACGTGGCATAAGATGCCCGGAGGTGGAGAGCTCGGATCCGAAGGCAAGGGTCTGGCCCTCGAAGTCGGCCAGGGTCGATTCGGCGCGGTCCGCCCGGGCCAGAAAGTAGCTTGTGAACTTGGCGTCGATGTCGCGCATGACCAGTGGCTCGGCGCCGTGCCTTTCCGCCGCCGCCACGTAGGTGGCGCCGCCGAAATTGGCGAGGTCCAGCTCGCCGGCCCCGAAGAGGGCGACAAGATCCTCGTAGGTCTCGGGCAGGACGAGCCGGACCTCCTGACCCAACTCCTGGCGGAGGAACGCCGTCAAGGGCTCGTATCTCTGCCGGAGCGCCTGCGGCCGCTCGTCGGGCAGCACCCCGACTCTGAGGACGGTCGGCGGCGCGGGCTCCCGCTCCGGCGCGCAGGCGGCCGCCACGAGGGCCAGGACGAGGACGAGCCTGGCGCCAAGACCTCTTGCTGCTTTGCGGCAGCGTTTCAAATTTCGCCCCCCGACAATCCGAACGCCTTGCACCGCTGAGTGGCGGCTTGGCTTCGCTCGGGTTGCCCCTTTGTGGTGTGCAGTCTTTTTGAGATACTAGGAATAATTCTGGCCATGGAGGTCGATACGGCAATCGGGGAAACTACTTAGAAGGGAAGGTGGGCCCGTCGAGTCTTTTGAGGTGATCACGACGGTCGTGATCGCGCGCCTCGATGTCAAACCGATCGACGTGCTGCTGCTCGTGTTCATCAGACTGTCGGGCTCTCGGCCAAGCTGTGCAGCTGCTGTAGCTCAGGGACTGATCTGCTTGCGCGCGTGTTCGAAGAACGTCGTCAGGTCGTCCCTCATGCGGCCCTGGCCGACCGAGCTGGCGATGCCGCTCATGAATCCGGTGATTCTGTCGGTGAAGGCGGTGTTCACGTAGAAGACCACCGAGCCGCCCTCGACCGCCCGGGCGAGCGCCACCGCTTGCAGGG
>CAJHYG010000557.1_pt1 | contig 15928 bp, 14 predicted proteins | sample 9198781 | NCBI WGS metagenome assembly CAJHYG01 (sample SAMEA7708359, study PRJEB35096) | sediment metagenome | biome: marine neritic benthic zone biome [ENVO:01000025]; feature: sediment [ENVO:00002007]; material: shallow marine sediment [ENVO:03000034] sea grass bed [ENVO_01000059] ... | reverse complement strand
GGACGGCTTCCTCTACGTGGCCGAGCACAACCGCCTCTTGATCTATCCGGCGGCCGAGTTCTTCTACGAGGGGCCGGACGTGGCCATCGGCATCGTCAAGGCGCCGCTGATCCCGGTCGAGGAGGAGTCCTTCAACCACGGCGCGCGGACCTGCGCCATCGGCCCGGACGACAAGATCTACATCACCCAGGGTCAGCCCTATAACGTGCCGGCGGCCGAGAAGCTCGACCTCTACAGCAGGACCGGCATCGGCGGCATCGTGCGCATGAACCGCTGGAACGGCTCCGAGTGGGAGGTCTATGCCGACGGCGTGCGCAACTCGGTCGGCCAGGCCTTCAACCCGGCCAACGGCGAGCTCTGGTTCACCGACAACCAGGTCGACGGCATGGGCGACACCATCCCGGCGGGCGAGCTCAACCGCGTCACCGAGCCTGGCCAGCACTTCGGCTTCCCCTGGTTCGGCGGCGGCAAGACCCGGACCAACGAGTACGCGGACTCCGAGCCGCCGGTCAACGTGGTCTTCCCGGAGGTCGAGATGGACGCCCACGCGGCGGATCTGGGCATGATCTTCTACAGCGGCAAGCAGTTCCCGGCCAAGTACCGGGGCGGCATCTTCAGCGCCCAGCACGGCTCGTGGAACCGCACCGACCCGGTCGGCGCGCGCATCATGTTCACCGCGCTGAACGAAGAGGGTGGGGCGGCCAGCACCGAGGTCTTCGCCGACGGCTGGCTCGACGAGGAGACCGGCGAGTACTACGGCCGTCCGGTCGACGTGGTGCAGTATCTCGACGGCTCGCTCCTGGTGTCCGACGACACCGCGGGCGCGATCTACCGCATCTCCTACGAGGGCAGCCAGTAGGCCTTCGAACGGACTTGGGGGACGGGGGCGCTTTCCGGCGCCCCCGTTCCTTTGTTCACGGTCCCATCGCGACGTCAGCCACGGAAGAGGGCAAGTCACATGATCCGTCTCCTTCGGACTCCCCTGTCGCGCGGCCCCGGCCGGCTCCTCGTTGGCGGCCTGGCCCTTGTGCTCGCCCCCTCCGCCGGCTGGGCGGCCGGCGATCTCGAGGCCGGCAAGGTTAAGGCCAAGGCCTGCGCGGTCTGCCATGGCATCGACGGGATCGCCAAGCGGCCCGACGCCCCCAACCTGGCGGGCCAGAACGATTTCTACCTGGCGGGCCAGCTGCGCAACTACCGCTCCGGCAAGCGGATCCACGCGGAGATGGGCATCATCGCCAAGGACCTCAGCGACCAGGACATCGAGGACCTTGTGCGCTACTACGCGGCCATCGAGATCACCGTGACGCTGCCGGAATAGGGCGCCTCAATTGCGGGCGGCCAGGTGCCGCAGCACGGTCTTGTCGTTCAGCGAGTAGTGGACCTGATAGTGGGGCAGGCTGGCCAGCTCGACGATCCGGCCATCGACGTTGTCCAGAACCAGCCGCCGTCCCTCGTGGTCGACCGCCAGCACGGCGTGGGCCAGGCCGCGGCGGCTGTCCCAGAGGATCAGGACCTTGAGGTCCTCGACCGGGAAGCCCAGGGTCTTGAGGCCGAGGTACTTGGCGATGGCGAAGTCCTCGCAGTCGCCGCCGCGGGCGAAGAACTCGCGCGGCGCGGCCCAGTAGTCGCGCAGGCCCCAGTTGACCCGGTCGTCCCGGTAGCGCACCCGGTTGACATAGTCGTTGACCGCGGCCAGCTGGTCCAGGGCCGGCCGACCCGCCTGGTCGCCCATAAAGGCCCGCCATTCAACCATGAGGCAGGCCGAGCCGGCGGGCTCGGCGCAGTCCGCCGCCGTTTCCCGGCTGCGGCTCATCATTCCACTCCAGTAGCCGGCGTAGACAGTCTCGGCGCTGCGCGCCGGAGCCTTCGGCCCGGCGGCCGTCATGTCGTCGGTCGAAGCCGACACAGCGGTGGGCGCGACCAAGGCGGCAATGACGGACAAGGCCGCCAGCCGCGGCCGTGCCATGGTCCAGCGCTGCATATCTCCCTCCCGATCCCGATCGGGAAGAGGAAACACCAGCGAGGTTTTTTATTTGTTGAAGTCGAGATTTATTTAAAATCTTATCTATTATTACTTTAAGTGACCAGATCGAGACCACCCGGAGTCTATGTCGGGGCGATGGTGGGTGCGGCTGGGATTGAACCAGCGACCCCCGCCGTGTGAAGACGGTGCTCTCCCGCTGAGCTACGCACCCGAATTTCGAGAATACCCAGATGGATTTAGGTTAGGGCCCGGTGGGTGTCAAGGCGGGTGCCGCTTGATCGCAGCGGCCCCGTCCCGAGGTGCGGCCATTGAACATCCTGGGTGTTCTTCTAGTATAGTCACGGCAACAAAGGCGTGCTGGGAGGCATCCGATGCGAGGGCACTTTCGAGGGGCTGCGTGCCATCACCTGCTTGCGGCTGCGGTTCTGCTCCTATCGGTCGGGGCCGGCGCGCGGGCCGAGGGTGGGGCCAGTCTCGACCTCAAGTACGAGGTCTATGCCGGCGGTATCCGCGTCCTGGTCTTCGACAGCGAGGTCGACCTGCTCACCGACAGCTATTCGCTCAGCCTCGTCGCCAAGAGCGAGGGGCTTCTGCAGCGACTCACGCGGTTTTCCCTGACCGCCGAGATCGAGGGCGAAGCGGGGCCCGGGGGACTGGCGCCCAGACGTTTTCGCAGCGAAAGCAACTGGCGGGCCAGCAGCGGCCGATGGGTGGAGATCATCTACGGCGCGGACGGGGTCCCGCGCGCGACCGGCGAGCCGGCGCCTGAAGAGGACGATCGCGACCCGGTGCCCGCCGCGCTTCGCCGGGAGACGGTCGATCCCATCACCGCGCTGCTCCAGATCATCCAGAACCTGCAGGGTGCCCAGGACTGCGATGCCGAACTGGCGGTTTTCGACGGCCGGCGCCGCTTCGACGTGGTCACCCGGGACGCGGGCATGGTCGAGCTGTCGAAGAGCAAGCAGGCCCTCTTCTCCGGACCCGCCCGGCGCTGCCTCCTGGCCCTGAAGCCGGTCAGCGGCTTCTGGAAGAGCCACCCCGCGAAGGAGCGGACCGACCCGAAGATCGAGGTCTTCATGGCGCCGGCCGCGCCCGGCGGCCGTTGGATTCCGGTGCGTCTCCACGCCAAGAGCGGCTACGGCGGCGTGCGCGTGCACTTGGTGTCGGCCACGGCCAAGCCGCTACCGGACCAGAAGGCCGCCAAGTGATCGCCTCCGCCGGCACGCGGCCTGCCGCGCCCCGGCGGCACGGTGCATGACCGGCCGGCTCAAGCGCCGCCTTTTCGAGGTTCTCGAGGCCGGGTCGGCCGGCGACCGCCTGAGCGTCGCGGTCGACTGGCTCTTGGTGACGCTCATTCTGGCCAACGTGGCGGCCGTGGTGGCCCAGACGGTCGAGCCGATCGGTACGCGCCACCACAACGCCTTCCTCATATTCGACGCCGTCTCCGTGGCGATCTTCACGGTCGAGTACGCCGCCCGGCTTTGGGTCTGCACCGAGCATTTCTCGGTTGCCGGCCGCGGGCCGCTGGAGGCGCGGCTGCGCTATGCCGTCAGCCCCTTCGCCCTGATCGACCTGGTTGCCATCGCGCCCTTCTATCTGGCGCTGTTCCTGCCCATTCTCGATCTCAGAGCCTTGCGGATCTTCCGTCTGCTGCGCCTGCTCAAGTTGGCCCGCTATTCGCCGGCCCTGGCCACCCTGTGGCGGGTCCTATGCGACGAGCGCCGGGCCCTCGCGGCCGCCCTCCTAATCATGCTGGGGCTGCTGGTCGTCTCGGCCACAGCCATGTACCACGCCGAGCGGAACGCCCAGCCGGAGGCCTTCGGCAGCATCCCGGCGGCCATGTGGTGGGCGCTGGCGACCCTGACCACGGTCGGCTACGGCGACGTGGTCCCGGCCACGGACCTGGGCCGCGCCATCGGTGGCCTGGTGATGCTCTTCGGCCTGGGCATGTTCGCCCTGCCGATCGGCATCATCGCCTCGGGCTTCGCCAGCGAGATCCATCGCCGGGATTTCGTCGTGACCTGGGGCATGGTCGCCCGCGTACCGCTCTTCGCCAAACTGGATGCTCTCTCGGTCTCGCGCATCACCAACCTGCTCCGCGCCCAGGTGGTGCTGCCCGGCACGGTGATCGTCCGGCGCGGCGACGTGCCCAAGTCGATGTTCTTCGTCACCGCCGGCGAGGTCGAGGTCGACGTGGCGCCCACGCCGGTCCGGCTGCGCGATGGCGACTTCTTCGGCGAGGTCGCGCTGCTGCGTGGGTTCGAGCGCTTGGCCACCGCCCGCGCGGTCACCCGCTGCCGCCTGCTGGTACTCGATGCGGCGGACTTTCACGACCTGATGGCCGCCGACGGGGACCTGCGCGAGGCCGTCGAGAGCGTCGCCGAGGAGCGCCTGGCCGACCTGGGCGCAACTACCGGGGCAGGCCCGCCAGAGCCGCGGGAAGCTGGCTGAAGCAGTCGATGATCCGGTCGGCGCCGAGAGCCTCGGCCCGGTCAGGGCCATAGCCGTAGGACACGAGGACGACGGGCAGCCCCGCGTTGCGGGCCGCCAGAACGTCGTTGCGGCTGTCGCCGACCATGATCGCCCGGCCCGGCGTTGCGGCCAGGCGGTCGAGCAGCCCGAGGAGATGGCCGGCCGCCGGCTTGCGTACGTCGAAACTGTCTCCACCGCCGACCGTCTCGAACAGAGGCGAGAGCCCGAGTTCTTCGAGGATCTGCCGGCTCTCCCGCTCCGGCTTGTTGGTGCAGACCGCCAGACGCCAGCCCTCGCGGCGCAGGCCTTCCAGGGTCCGTTCGACTTCGGGGAAGGGCCGGGTGGTCTCGGTGGCGCACGCGCGGTAGAGCGCCAGGAAGCGTTCGACCAAGTCCGCCAGGCCGGGCTCCGCCGGGACGCCGCCACCGGTCTCGAGGGCGCGCTCGACCAGCTTGGCGGCGCCGTCGCCGACCATCAGGCGGACCTGGTGGTCGGCCAAGGGGGCACGACCCAGCTCCGTGAGCATGAGGTTCAGTGCGCCGTTCAGATCCGGTAGCGAATCGACCAGTGTGCCGTCGAGGTCGAACAGGAGGGTGCCGGGTTCCGCGGCGCCGGCCGTGCTGTCGTGGTCAGTCATGGGCGCATCCGGACCACGACCGGCGGGTCGCCGTCAAGGGTTTTGGCGCCCCGGTTCGGCGCCTGAGGGTTGTGCTCGGATGCCAGCATGCCGATTATAGGGGGATTCCTGAGTTGACGCCGCCGTCCCGGCATGCTTCAGCAAGAGACGGCGGCGGGTGCCGGCGTGACCGGAAACGCCCGGACCGCCGCCGAGGAACGGGTGGCATGGTCGACGTCGCAGAAGCGCGAGGTTCCCTGTCGGCGCGCGGCGCCGCGCGGCCAGACCAGGGTGCCGCATCTCTGTCGGGCCCCGATGGCGCGGGCGGCAGCGCGCCCGAGGCGGGCGAGGTACGCGCACAGCAAATCGCCACACTGGCACGGCACACGCCGATCAATACGGCGGTTCCCCTGGTGACATCTTCTTTGGTAGCCGTCGCGCTTTGGGACGGCGCGCCCTATGGCGTGCTGCTGCTGTGGCTGGGGGTGATCTGGGCGATGGGCCTGTGGCACTTCGGGCGATGGTGGCGCCGCCGTGGCCGCGCGATTCCGCGTACGGTGAGCCTTCGGACGCTGCGCCGCGCCGCGGCCACGTCGACCCTTGCCGGAGCCGCCTGGGGCGCCACCGCGTTCCTCTTTCCGATGCTCTCTCAGGCCGATCTGCTGCTCATGGCGATCGTGATCTGCGCCATGGGCGCTGGCGCCTCGACCACCCTCGGCGCCGTTCCCGCCGCCGCGGCCGGCTTCATTCTCTCGGCGATCCTGCCCTGGATCGTTACGTTCCTATTGCTGCGCGAGGGCGACTACACGGCGCTTGCCGGTGTCTCGGTGATCTACACCCTGGCCATGCTGGCATCGACCCGGATCATCCACCAGTCGTTCCTGGAAAGCGTGCAGGCGCGACGGACCAGCGCGACGCTCCTGACGCAGCTTCGAGACGCCCAGGAAACATGGTTGCGGATATCGGACTCGGCAGAGGCCTTCGCGCTCTTCGACGGGGACGACCGTCTGGTTCTCTGGAACGACGGCTATCGGCGGATGCTGTCGCTCCCGGACGGCGTGCTTCGTCGGGGGGCGCCGCGCGCCGAGGTGCTGGGCCGCGCGGCGGCTCCGGCGGTGACCGAGAGCGGCGATCTTTCGCCGGCGGGCTGGCTGGAGCGGCAGATGGCCCTGCCGGACCGGCCGAACTCCTCCTTCGTGCACCGCCTGGAGACCGGGTGCTGGCTCAAGAGCAGCGCGCATCGGACAGCCGACGGCTATCTCGTGACCAGTCATGTCGACGTGACCGAGCAGAAACGCCGGGAAGGGGCCCTGGCGGAGAGCGAGACGCGGCTGAAAGCCTTCATGGATCATTCGCCGCTCGAGATGGCGGTCAAGGACCGGGACGGCCGCTACGTGATCGTCAATCGCCAGTTCGAACAGCTCTACGACGTCGACGGAGAAACGGTTCGGGGCAAGACGTCGCGGGACCTCTTTTCGCCCGAGGTCGCGAGCTCGCTGCGCGAACACGACAACTTGGTTCTGCGCCAGCGCCGGATCGTCGAGCGGGAAGAGGTCGTACCCCTCGACGACGGCGACCACACCTTTCTGGCGGTTAAGTTTCCCCTCCTCGACTCGGCTGGAGAGGTTTCCGCGATTGGCGCCGTCGCGATGGACATCACAGAGCGCAAGCAGGCCGAACAGGCACTTCGCGCAAGCGAGCAGAAGTACCGAAACCTGATCGAGGGCTCGATCCAGGGGGTGCTCATTCATCGAGACTGGAAGCCCTTGTTTCTCAACCAGGCGCTGGCCGAGATGCTCGGCTACGACGACGCGGGCGAGATCCTCGCCGCGGACTCGATAAGCAAGATCGTGGCGCCGGAAGACCGCGAACGCCTGGCGGGCTATCGCGACGCGCGGCAGCGCGGCGAGGCCTCCCCGACGCGCCACACCAGCCGTTACCTGCGCAAGGACGGATCGGTGCTTTGGCTGGAGGCGATCAACAGCGTCGTGGAATGGGATGGCGGCCCGGCCATCCAATCGGCCTTCGTCGACGTGACCGAGCAGGTCCAGGCCTTCGAGGCCTTGCGCGAAAGCGAAAAGCGGGTTCACGATTTCGCCGAGGCCTCGGCCGACTGGTTCTGGGAAATAGACGCGGATTTTCGCTTCACCTACGTCTCGCCCAACATGGAGCGGATGCTGGGCGTGCCGCGCGACGGACTTTACGGCAAGCCGCGCGAGGCGCTTTGGGACGAGGGGATGGATGCCGCCGCGCGCGATGCGCACGTGAAGGTACTGCGAGCCCACGAGCCGTTCCGCGACTTCGTCTATCCGCTCAAGACCGAGGCCGGGGGCGAGAGGCGCTGGATGCGCAGCAGCGGCGTGCCGCTCTTCGGCGAATGCGGCGAGTTCCTGGGTTATCGCGGCTCCGGCAGCGAAGTCACGCGGGCGGTGAAGGCCGAGCAGGCGGTTAAGGAGAGCGAGGAGCAGCTTCGCCTGGTCACGGATTCCTTACCGGTCCTGATCATCTACGTCGATCGGGACGAGCGTATTCTCTTCGCCAACCGGACCTGCTGCGAGTGGCATGCAAAGGCTCGCGAGGACATCGTCGGCCACTCGCTGGGCTCGCTGCTCGGCGAGCGCCATCGGACCTATGCGGCGCACATCGACGCGGTGTCTAGCGGAGAGAGCATCATGTTCGACGACCGGGCGCGCTACGGAGACGGCAAGACCCGTGACATCGAGGCGGTCTACGTTCCGTCCGTCCTGGAGACCGGCGAGGTCGGTGGTTTCTTCGTCCTGGCCAGCGATGTCACCGAGCGCAAGACCTCGGAGCAGGCCCTGCGCGAGCGCGAGGCGCGGTTGCACGAGCTGCAGCGGCAACTCGATCACGTCTCCCGGATCAACGCCATGGGCCAGCTCTCCTCGGCCCTGGCGCACGAGCTCAACCAGCCGCTGACCGCGATCATCAACTATATCCAGGCGGGCCGCCGGCTGATGCGGAGCGGGAACGCCGCCGGTCCGGGCAAGGCCGATGCCGTTCTCGACAAGGCGGTCGAGCAGTCGGCGCGAGCCGGCGATGTCATCCGGCGCCTTCGGGGGCTCTTCGAACGCGGGGAGACCGAGGTCTCGCCGCACTGTATCAACGACGTGGTCCAGGACGCCGCGTCACTCGCTCTGCTCGATGCGACTGCTCAGGGAATCACCTCAAAGTGGAACTTGAGCCCAGACCTCCCGCGCCTTATCATCGATAGAATTCAGATTCAGCAGGTGGTCGTGAACTTGGTGCGGAATGCCGTCGAGGCCCTCGAGGGAGCGGAGCAGCGTGAGATCGTGATCGAAACGTCGCGTGACGAAAACGGCGGTATCCGGGTGGCTGTCCTGGACAGCGGGAAGGGCCTGCCGGAGGGTATTCTCGACCGCCTCTTTGACCCCTTCGTCACCAGTAAGCACACGAGCATGGGGGTCGGTCTCTCGATCAGCGACCGGATCGTGCGTGCCCACGGCGGCACGCTCGCGGCGGGACGGGATGAAACGGGCCGGACCCGCGTGGCCTTCACCTTGCCTGCAACCGAAGACGGGGTGCCATCGACATGACCCCTCAAGTCTATATCGTCGACGATCACGACGCCGTTCGCGACAGCCTCGAGATTCTGCTCTCCTCGGCTGGCCTCGAGGTGTCGGGCTTCGCCTCGGGGACCGAATTTCTGCGCAGCGTCGACCCGAGGGATTCCGGCTGCCTGCTGCTCGACGTGCGGCTGCCCGATATGAACGGCATAGAGGTCCAAGAGCGGCTGAGGGCCATCGGCTGCCGCCTGCGAACCATCATGATTTCGGGGCATGGCGACGTCCCCCTGGCGGTTCGGGCGATGAAGGCGGGGGCGATCGACTTCATCGAGAAGCCCTATACCGACGAGGTCATTCTCACGCGGGTCCGCGAAACCCTGGAGTCCGGCGCCGCCGACCGCTCGTCCTCGACCCCCGAGCCCGAGCTCTCGTCGCGGCTGGACCGCCTGACGCCGCGCGAGCGCGAGGTGCTCGAGGCTCTGGTCAGCGGCCAGCCCAACAAGGTCATCGCCTACGACTTGGGGATCAGCCCGCGTACGGTTGAAATCCACCGCGCGCGGGTCATGTCCAAGATGGAGGCCAAGAGCCTGTCTCATCTAGTGCGCATGGCGCTGGCCGCCGGGGTCGAAACCGATATCGCCTGACCCCTGCCGTTTGCGTCCTAGCCCATGAGGGACGGCCGGCGACCTTTTCCCGTAGCCCTGCTCTGAATAAGTACAATTCCGGATATATAGACGACTTCTCGAACGCTTATTTTTCGGTGTCCAGAGACCCTTGAAGGCCATGTGGAGCGAGCCAACGATATTCGTCGTCGACGACGACCCCGCGGTACAGGACTCTCTGCGGGCCCTGCTGGAATCGGCCGACTTCAGGGTCGAAACCTTCGGCACCGGCGAGGCATTTCTGGAAGCGGTCGACGGGCAACATGGCTGTGTGGTGCTGGACATAGATCTTCCGGCCATGGACGGCCTTGCGGTCATGCGCTCGCTGATCGAGCGTCGCGCCGGCCTGCCGGTCATCCTCATGACGGGGCGCCCCGATCAGGCGGCCCGGGTGCCGGCCGGTGAAACGGGTGTGGTGGCGTTGCTCGAAAAGCCGATGCCGGAGACTATTCTGCTCGACACCATATCCTCAGCCCTGCATGGGGCGCGAGAGGATCGCAGCCGGCTTGACCGCGGTCCTCGGGGATAATCTCGAATAGAGCAACCAGCCTAGGGGAATCTCCCAATAGCGCGAGAACATCGGTCGGCCTAATTGTGGGTTGTCAAAAAACGTCAGCGAGCAACCAGGGGCCAGGTGGCGATGAGCGAACAGACAAATCTAGCGACGGCGGCGGCTGTCTTTCACGACCCGCGGATCCTCGCCATGGCCCGACGCCTCGAGCAGCTCTATCGTGAAGAGGAGGTCCGCGGCTGTTTCAGCCTGGGCCGCGAGATCATCTCGATCGAGGGAGACATAGCGGAAAACCCGGCGACCAGCCTGTCCGAAGCGGCCGTCCAGGCCATGCTGGCTGCCGCCCTGGTGGAGCGGCTGCGCGAGGACATCGTCGAGGACACGGACGCCGTGCTCCGCCGTCTGGAATGCCTTGTCCGCTCGGTGCTCTCCGCCCTGGTGCGCGAGACCGGCGTCGATCTCCGCGAATACGGCGGCGAGCGCTATGCGCCCAGCTATACCGACCCCTTCCGCAAGGGCTCCTTCTTCAACTGATCACTCTTTGTCGCTGCGGTAGTCGAAGGTCGCGTCGATCATCTCCAGCAGGTGCCGGCCACCCGTCGTCGGCGGGTAGCGAGGCGGGTTGCCCGGCCCGGCGCAGGTCGGCAGGCAGATCAGGTCGGCGTCGAAGTTCGGGTCGAAGAAGAAGGGCATGGAATAGCGGTCCCGGCCCGAGACGTTGACCACCCGATGCCGGGTCGAGGCGAAGAGATCGTTGGTCCAGCGCGCCATCATGTCGCCGATGTTGACCACGAAGCCGCCCGCCACCGGCGGCGCGTCGACCCAGATGCCGTCGCTGTTCTGCACCTGCAAGCCACCGGCCTCGTCCTGGGCCAGGATGGTCAGGCAGCCGAAGTCGGTATGGGCCCCCGCGCCGATCCGGCGCTGGGTGATGAGGCCTTCCTGGGGCGGGTAATGCAGCGGCCCGAGGGTCGCCATGGGGCCGGTCAGCATGGCGTCGAAGAACCCCTCGTCGAGCTCGAGGGCGAGCGCGAAGGCGTGCATGATCTCGCGGCCCAGCCCGACCAGGGCGCCGTAGTAGGCCTCCATGGCCTCGCGCCAGCCGGGCAGGTCTTCGGGCCACTGGTTGGGTCCGTGCAGCGGCGTGCCGGCGGCGACCAGCGGGTGGTCCGGCGGCAGGTCGCGGCCGATCTTGAGGCCTTCCTTGAAGTCGCCGGCCTCGGTCTGCTTCGCCGGGTCCAGGTTTTCGCCGCCCATGGCAAAATAGCCGCGGTGGCAGGACGAGTTCTCGATCGAGATGCGCTGCTTCCACTCGGCCGGCAGGTCGAAGAAGCGCTTGGCCTCGGCAAAGGCCCGCTCGACCAGCTCCGGCGCTATGCCGTGGTTCACGACGTAGAAAAATCCGATATGCCGGCAGGCGTGGCCGACCTTCCGGGCGACCTCGCGCCGGGCCTCGACGCCGCCCGAGAGGAACGGTCCGAAGTCGATGACCGGCACCTGATCGAGCGGCAGCCGCGCGCCGATCAGGCTCTCGTCGAGCCGTAACTTTTCGTCGGTTTGCATGGTTCCGTCCAAAACCGATGTACCGGCCTCCGACCTGTGGTTCCTTGACTCATGTCATCCGCCGCGCATCCGCCGCGACACCAGGATGACGGCGTATCCGCCCAGGAGCAGCAGCGCCGCGCCGAGGGTGGTCAGGGCGCCCAGGGTGGGCACCAGGGGCGTATAGCCCGAGACCATCTTGGCGTAGAGCCACTCCGGGATGGTCTGGTCCGCCCCGGTAGTGAAAAGCGACAGGGGAAAGTTACCCCAGGACAGCAGGAAGGAGAACAGGGCGCCCGAGAAGATGCCCGGCCAGAGCACCGGCAGGGTCACCTCGCGCAGTACCTGCCAGCGCGTCGCGCCCAGGTCGAAGGCGGCCTCCTCGAGGGCCGGGTCGAAGCTGTAGGCCTGGATCGCGATCACCAGGGTGGCGATGGGCACGATCCAGACCAGATGGGCGAAGACCGCGGTGCGCCAGTCCGGAATGATGCCCAGACCGCTGAACCAGAGCAGGAGCGCCAGGCCCAGGACCGCCTGGGGGAAGAAGATCGGCAGCAGGATGATCCGCTGATAGAGCTTGCGCCCGCGCCACTGGAAGCGCGCGAAGGCCAGCGCCCCGAAAAAGGCGAGCAGGACCGAGATGACGGTGACCAGCAGGCCGATGGTCAGCGAGGTCTCGAACAGGCCGCGAACGGTCAGGGACGAGAAGGCCTTGGCGTACCACTTGTCGTCGAAGGCCGGGATCGGGAACTGGAAGTAGCGCTTCTTGGAGAAGGAGGCCAGCGCCACGCAGACGATCGGCAGGTAGAGAAAAATGACGATGCAGCCGGCCCAGAGCGCGATCAAGTTGCCTGCGATCCGCCGCGACCTGGGGTCCATGGCTCACCGCCTCCCGAGGATCTGGTCGAGGTCGAGGCGCCGCAGCAGGTAGAGCACCAGCGTGCCGGTCAGCATGATGAGCAGGGCCGAAAGCGCCGAGCCGAGCGGCCAGTTCTGGCCGAAGGTGAAGGCCGTCTCGATCTCGTCGGCGATCATGATGACCGCCTGGCCGCCCAGGATCTTGGACTCGGCCAGCGAGCCCAGGGACAGCACGAAGGTCAGCAGGCTGCCGATCAGGATGCCCGGCATGGCCAGCGGCAGCTCCACCTCGCGCAGGATCTGCCAGCGGCTGGCCCCCAGGTCGCCGGCCGCCTCGGTCACCTCGCGCGGCACCATGGAGAGGCCGAGCACCAAGGGGAAGAGCATGAAGGGCAGGTAGACGTAGACCAGCCCCAAGACGATGGCCGGCACGTTGTAGATCAGCCCGCCGACGTCCATGCCGAACCAGACCTTGAGCGTGCCCGAGGCGACGCCGCCCTTGATCAGGAAGAGCACCCAGCCGAAGAGGCGGATGTTCTCCGAGACGAAGAGCGGGATCACCAGCAAGAGGGTCAGGACGTGCGCCCAGGGCCCGAAGAGCTTGGCCATGCCGTAGGCCAGCGGATAGCAGATCAGCAGCAGCAGGACCACCGTGACCGAAGCCAGGAAGAGCGCCCAGAGGAACGACTGGTAATAGCTCTGGCTGAAGATGTGGAGATAGTTCTCGAACGTCGGCAGGTGGGCGAAGTCGAAGGTCTTGGGCGGCATCAGGCTGTAGCCCAGGACCATGAACAGCGGTCCGGCGAAGCCGATCAGAAGGAAGCCGAGCAGGGGCAGCGCGCAGAGCAGGCCGGGCCATTTGGCCAGCCCGGCGAGGAGCGGGCGGCGCGGCACCGCGGCTCCGGCGGGCAGCTCGGCGCGCTCGGCCCGGCTGGCCATCAGTCGGCCACCAGGATGCTGTCGGGGGCGTCCCAGCCGATGGTCACCCGGTCGTCGAGTTTCCCCTGGTAGCGCTGCTCGCGCAGCTTCTCGACCAGGAAGACCTGCTCGCCGACCCGGACCTGGTACTGGATGCGCGAGCCCAGGGAATACTCGTTGTAGAGCGTGCCCTCGACCCGGTTGTCGGCCGCCTCGCCGTTCGACACGAAGCGCAGGGATTCCGGCCGTACCACAAGGTGGCCGGAGGCTTGGCCGTCGGCGCCCGGCGGCGCGATGAAGGCCGTGGCGAGCGCCGGACAGGCGAGCTTGCCGTCGGCCGCCGCCTCGACCGCCAGCACGTTGACCTCGCCCATGAACTCGGAGACGAAGCGGTTGGAGGGGCGGTTGTAGATCTCGTCGGGCGTGCCGACCTGGACCAGATGGCCGTTCCGCATGATGCCGATACGGTCGCTCATCACCATGGCCTCCTCGAGGGAGTGGGTGATGTAGACGAAGGTCTTCCCGGTCTCCCGGTGGATGTCCTTGAGCTCCTTCTCCAGCGCCTTGCGCAGCTTGTAGTCGATGGCGGAGAGCGGCTCGTCGAAGAACAGGATCTCCGGATCCGAGGCCAGGGCCCTGGCCAGCGCGACCCGCTGGCGCTCACCGCCGGAGCAGAGGGTGACGTTCTTGGTGTAGTAGCCGGCCGGCAGATGGAGCTGGGCCATGAGCTGCTCGCAGCGCTTGCGCCGCTCGGCCGGCGCGATGCCCCGCATCTTGAGCGAGAACTCGATGTTCTGGCCGACCGTGCGGTGCGGAAAGAGCGCCAGCGACTGGAAGACCATGCAGGTCGGCCGGCGGTTGGCCGGGATGTCGTTGATCCGTTCGCCGCGCAGCAGGATGTCGCCGGAGCTGGGCTCCTCCAGGCCGGCCAGCATGCGCAGCAGGGTGGTCTTGCCGCTGCCCGAGGGGCCCACGACGGTGAAGAACTCGCCGTCGTGGATCTCCAGGTTGATGCCGTCGACCGCGTTCAGCTTGCCGAACCGCTTGACCAGCCCGGCCAGGCTCAGAATCGCGGCGTTAGACATCGAGACCTGGACCCTCCCCCCTCGAACAAGGCCGTGGACGAGACGCGGTCAGGCCTCGCGCTTGGCCGCGTTGTAGATCTCGTCCATCCGGTCGTAGTCCGGATTGATCTGATAGTCGACGCTGCCCGCCATCTCCTGTTCCAGGCTGTCCCACTGGATCGCATCCAGCTCCTCGGCGGAGAAGCGCTCGAAGACCTTGGGGTCGGCCATCTGGGAGACCGGGTTGTAGGTGCCCTCGGCGAAGGCGACCGCGTGGCAAACCTCGGGCTTCTGCACGTAGTGCAGGAAGTCCTCGGCCAGCGGCGAGGGGTTGGGGTTGTTGACCGCCGAGGTGACCTCGACCCAGACGATGCCGCCCTTGCCGTCCATGGGCCCCCGCTTGGGCGTGATGCCGCGGATGTTGGTGGCGCCGTCGAGGCGCGCCGGCGAGGCGGTATAGGTGCCGCCGGTGCAGTAGAAGTCGATCTCGCCGTTGATCAGCGCCAGGTTCATCTGGACCAGATCGTCGGTCAGCAGCTTGGCGCCCTTGAACCACGTCCGGGCGACCTTCTCGAAGGCGGCGATCTCCTCCTCGCTGTGCTGGGCGAAGGGATTGACCCCGGCGCCCACGCACATGTGGAAGATGTTCCAGTTGTCGTAGGTCAGGATGCCGTACTTGCCGGCGTTGGAGGCCTCGTTGAACAGGTCGAAGCCCTCGTCCTCGGCCGTCGCCCGCGACACCTTGTCGGTGTTGACCACGAAGTTGAAGGGCCCGAAGCGCTGGACGATGCCGATCAGGTCCTTTTCGTCGGCGCTGAGCGACCACTTGTAGGGCGGCTTGAAGGGGCCCATCATCCGCTCGAAATAGGGCTCGAACTTGTCCCTCGGCAGGGGCTTGATCAGGCCTTCGGGGTACATCTGGTCGCGCGCCCAGGGCTGGTTGACGTTGATCACGTCCCAGACGTTGACCTCGCCGGCGCGCAGCTTGTTGATCATGTCGGGATCGGAGGTGCCGCTTTCGGCCTGGACCTTGGCGCCGGTCGCCTGGCGGAAGGGGTCGAGCACCTCGTCGGAGTTGTAGCCCTCCCAGCAGAGGATGTTCAGTTCCTTCTCCCGAGCCGCGCGGGCCGGCCCCGTGACGATCGCCGGAGCGGCCAGGGCCGCGGCGGTCACGCCGGAGTACTGCAGGAAGGATCGGCGGTTGAATTTCATCTGGAGACTCCCCTGTTCTGGCATGCTTGCTTGTTTTGATGGCCTCAAGCGAACATCCTTATGGTCGCCCTTGTCAACACCGCAGTGCAAAATGGACGGGGTGGCCTTGTTGTTAAGGCACGGATTTTCCGCGATAAAGAGAGAACAACGGAGCCGCTAAGGCCGGGGAAGAGAGCAGGGGGAGCCGATGGCGATCGAGTTCATCTTCATGCTGACGCGCCACGACCAGACCGTCGAGGACTGTCTGGAGACCTTCGACGCGGTTGCCGGCCTCGGCATCCGCCACGTCGGCTTCAAGGACGTAGGCGCCGATCACGCGACCTTGGCCGAGCTCAACCGGCGCATCAAGGCGAGCGGGGCGGTCAGCTACATGGAGGTGGTCAGTACGACGCCCGAGGCCTGCCACGCCTCGGCCTGGTCGGCCCGCGAGATCGGCGTCGACCGGCTGCTGGGTGGCACCGAGGTGGAGAAGACCCTGGAGATCCTGGACGGCAGCGGCATCCGCTACTACCCCTTCCCGGGCCGGCCCGAGGGTCATCCCACG
>CAJHYG010000436.1_pt1 | contig 15942 bp, 10 predicted proteins | sample 9198781 | NCBI WGS metagenome assembly CAJHYG01 (sample SAMEA7708359, study PRJEB35096) | sediment metagenome | biome: marine neritic benthic zone biome [ENVO:01000025]; feature: sediment [ENVO:00002007]; material: shallow marine sediment [ENVO:03000034] sea grass bed [ENVO_01000059] ... | reverse complement strand
GCCATGTAGAGCATGTCGCCCATGCCCAGCAGCTGCTCGGCGCCCTGTTCGCCCAGGATCGTGCGGCTGTCGATCTTCGAGGTGACCTGGAACGAGATCCGGGTCGGGAAATTGGCCTTGATGGTGCCGGTGATGACATCGACCGAGGGCCGCTGGGTGGCCATCAAGAGGTGGATGCCGGCCGCCCGGGCCATCTGCGCCAGGCGCTGGACCGCGGCCTCGATATCCTTGCCGGCGACCAGCATGAGGTCGGCCATCTCGTCGACCACGACGACGATGAACGGCAGCGGCTCCAGGTCGAAGGGCTGGTCCTCGTAAAGCGGCTGGCCGGTGTCCGGATCGAAGCCGGTCTGCACCCGGCGGGTCAGCACCTCGCCGGTGCGCCGGGCCTCTTCGATGCGGGCGTTGTAGCCGTCGATGTTGCGCACGCCCAGTCGGGTCATGGCCCGGTAGCGCTCCTCCATCTCGCGCACCGTCCACTTCAGCGCGACCACCGCCTTCTTGGGTTCGGTGACCACCGGCGAGATCAGGTGCGGGATGTCGTCGTAGACCGACAGCTCCAGCATCTTGGGATCGATCATGATGAATTTGCAGGCTTCCGGCGGCAGCCGGTAAAGCAGCGACAGCACCAGCGTGTTGATCGAGACCGACTTGCCGGAGCCGGTGGTGCCGGCGATCAGCAGGTGGGGCATGCGGGCCAGATCGACGATCATGGGATGGCCGCTGATGTCCTTGCCGAGGATGAGCGGCAGCTTGGCGCTGGCGCGCTCGAAGACGTCGGAGCCCAGCAGCTCGCGCAGATAGACGGTCTCCCGGTTGTTGTTGGGCAGCTCGATGCCGATGGTGCTGGAGCCCGGCACCACGGCGACGCGCACCGAAATGGCGCTCATCGAGCGGGCGATGTCGTCGGCCAGGCCGACCACGCGGCTGGTCTTGGTGCCGGGCGCCGGCGCCAGCTCGTAGCGGGTGACCACCGGGCCCGGGCGCACCTTGACGATCTCGCCGCGCACGCCGAAGTCCTGCAGCACGGTCTCCAGCAGGCGGGCGTTCTTCTCCAGCGAGTCGCGATTCACCGCGGTATGGCCGACGCCGTCAGGCGGCAGGCTCAGCAGCGACAGCGGCGGCAACTCGTAATCCCCGGCGCCGAAGTCGAACTTACGCTGGCCGGCGCCCGTGTTGCGCTTGCCAGGCTTGGTCTTGGGTGCGGGCGCCGCGACCAGGTCCGGATCCTCGATGCGGCCATCGCCCTGCAGCCCCTTGGGCAGCGGCGGCAGCTCGGCCTCCAGCAGCAGCGCGTCCTCTTCGTCTTCCGGCGGCGCCATCTCGTCAGGCACGCTCAGCTTGGGCTCCTGCCGAGCGATGCGGGACTTGCGGCTGCGCTTGGGCGCGGCTTTGGGCTCGGCCCGCGCCGTTTTCTTTGCGGGCGCCGGAGACCGCTCCCGGCTTGGGAAAAGCGGCGAGAAAAGGCGCAGCGGCGCGGCGAAGAAGGAGCTCCATTCCTGCGCCTGCAGGCCGGAGGTGACGAGCAGCAGCAGGCCGGCGAGGCCGGCGCAGCCGAGCGCGGCCATCCAGGGCTCGACGGAGGGAAAGCCTGCCAGCTTGTCCAGAAGCATGGTCCCGAGGTTGCCGCCCAGGCCGCTTTCCAGCGGCCAGTCGGGGAGCCAGGCGAAGCTCCTCGGCAGCGCCGAGACGGCCCCCGAGGCGCAGAGCAGCATCAGCGGCAGCAGCAGGACGCGCAGCCACCAGCGCGGCCAGGTACGGCTGCTGAGCACCCGCCAGGCCCAGGCCAGGAAGACCACCGGCAGAATCACGGCGGCGATGCCGATGCTCTGCAGCTCGAGATCCGCCAGAAAGGCGCCGAAGGGGCCGAGCAGATTGTGGACGGACCCGTCGGCCGCGCGGTTGAAGGTCGGATCCGCCGGGCTATAGCTGGTCAGGACGAAAGTCTGGGCCACGGCCAGGGCCAGCAGGCCGAGGCCGATCAGCGCCATCAGCCGGCGGCGCAGAAAGCCGCCGGCCTCCGAGGCCAGGCCCGCCGAGCCCCGCCCGGGTGCCGCGCCTGCGCTTTGCCGCACTGCTGCCATGACGATCTCCCGTCCTTACCTATCCACAGGTGCAGCGAATCACTGCAGAACCTCGACAAGTCGGCTAAGGGCCACTTCGGTCATGGGTGGGTCGTCGACCAGGGCTATCCGGATATAGGGTTTCCCGGGCGCAGAGTCATCGTCTTTGGTGCCGCACATATAGGCGCCCGGCAGAACCCGAATCCCGGCTTCGCGCCAGAGCTTCAGCGCCGCCGCCTCGCCGTCGCCCACGTCCAGCCACAGGAAGAAGGCGCCGGCCGGGGTGCGCGCGCCGAAGCGGTTGCCCAGGATTCGCTCGGCGATGGCGAAATTCTCCCTGTATCGCCGGCGGTTGGCCTCAACGTGGTCCTCGTCCTGCCAGAGCCGCGTGCCGGCGGCCAGAACGGGCAGCGGCACACCGGCGCCGCCGTAGCGCAATGCCTGGTCCAGACGGTCGATCAGCGCCCCCTCGCCGGCGACGAAGCCGCAGCGCAGGCCCGGCGCGCTGGAGCGCTTGGACAGCGAATGAAAGGCCAGGACGCCTTCCAGGCTGCCGCTCTCGGCCGCGGCCTGCAGGGCGCCGGGCGGCGGCGCGCCGAAGTAGATCTCGGAATAGCACTCGTCGAAGGCGGCGGCGAAGCCGTAGCGACGCGCGGCGCCGATCATGGTAGCCAGCCTGTCGAGACCCGCGACCGAGCCCTGCGGGTTGGCCGGGGAGCAAAGATAGGCCAGGGCCGCTCGCTCCAGCAGCGCCGGCTCCAGGCCCGGATAGTCGGGCTGGAAACCGGTCTCCGGCGTCGCCGGCACCCAAATGGCCTCGGCGCCGATCGCCGCGGCGGCGCCGGAATAGACGTGATAGGCCGGATTGGGCATCAGGATGGCGGGCCGCCGCCCGTTTTCCAGCCCCGCCCCGCCGGGACCGGCCAGGGCGACCGCGGTGAAGAACAGACCCTCGCGCGTGCCGGGCAGCGGCAGGATGTGGCGCTCCGGATCCAGGAAACCTGCCGGCAGCTCGTAGCGCCGTGTCAGCCAATCGGCTGCCGCAGCCCGATAGGCCGCGTCGCCGCGCGCCGGCGGATAGCGCGACCAGCCGGCCGACGCCTCGGCCAGGACCTCCGGCACGAAGGCCGGCGGCGCGTTGCGCGGCTCGCCGACCTGCAGCTGGATCGGCTTGCCGTCCGGCGCGGCAGAGGGGCCCGGCGGAATGTCCTGCAGCAGGGCCGTCAGCCGCAAAAAGGGATGAAAGGCGTTGAGGCGAGCTTCGCTCAAACCGACGGGGCTCCGATCCGATGCGGATGTGTTGGGTGCGAGGCCGCTGCGAATCGTCGGCCGCAGCATAAAACACAAGCGAATCTAATGCTTGGCCCTGGGCGGTACAAGGTCGAAGGGCGGTGCCCCAAGGCAGGATGGAGAAGGCTCCCGATCTGCCGACCGGGGCAGCGGCGCGGTCCCGAGGGCAGAAAAAAGACGGGCCCGGGTGGCTTGTGCCGCCCGGGCCCCGAGGAATGGGAAGGCTCAGATTGCCTGTGAGCCCCTGCCGAATTCAGGATAGGCCTCCTGGCCGAGCTCCAGCGTGTCGAGGCCGGCGTGCTCCTCCTCCTCGCTGACCCGGATGCCGAGGGAGAACTTGAGCGCGAGCCAGACAATGGCGCTGGTCACGGCCACGAAGGCGCCGACGGCGAGGATGCCGAGGATCTGCGTGCCCAGGCTGCCGCTGCCGAAGATGCCGACGGCCAGCGTGCCCCAGACGCCGGCGACCAGGTGCGCCGGGATGGCGCCGACCACGTCGTCGATCTTGAGCTTGTCCAGCAGCGGCACGCTGACCACCACCAGGACGCCGCCGATGCCGCCGATGATGATCGACAGCAGGTGGTTCTGCAGGTCGGGTCCCGCGGTGATCGAGACCAGGCCGGCGATGGCGCCGTTCAGGGCCATGGTCAGGTCGATCTTCTTGAAGGCGATCTGGCTGGCCGCCATGGCCGCGACCACGCCGCCGGCCGCCGCCAGGTTGGTGTTGACGAAGACGATGGCCATGGCCGAAGCGTCGGCCGCCGAGCCCAGGGCCAGCTGCGAGCCGCCGTTGAAGCCGAACCAGCCGAGCCACAGCACGAAGGTGCCCAGGGTGGCCAGCGGCAGGTTGGCGCCGGGCATGGGATTGACCTTGCCGTCGGGCCCGTACTTGCCCTTGCGCGCGCCCAGGATGATGGCGCCGGTCAGGGCCGCCCAGCCGCCGACCGAGTGGACGATCGTCGAGCCGGCGAAGTCGGAGAAGCCCATCTCGGAGAGCCAGCCACCACCCCAGGTCCAGGCGCCCTGGATCGGGTAGATAATGCCGGTCAGCAGGACGACGAAGATCAGGAACGGCCAGACCTTTATGCGCTCGGCCAGGGTGCCGGAGACGATCGACGCGGCCGTCGCCACGAAGACCATCTGGAAAAACCAGTCGGACATGACCGAGTAGCCGTTCTCGGTCACCGCCGCGACCAGTTCGGGCGTGGCCTCGTCGGCGTTGAGCAATGCCAGCTCGGCCTCGCTCGTGTTGTAGAGCAGGCTGAAGGAGCCGATGTAGCCGCTCACGTCGGTGTACATCAGGCTGTAGCCGATCACGTAGTACATGATGCCGGCGAGCGAATAGAGCGCGATGTTCTTCAGGCAGATCGCCGCCGTGTTCTTGGTCCGCACCAGGCCCGATTCGAGCATGGCGAAGCCGGCCGCCATCCACATGACCAGGAAGCCGTGAACCAGGAAGGAGAAGCTGTTGAACACGAACTGCGATTCCGCCGAGACCTCGGCCTGCGCCGGCGCCACCAGCACCAGGCCGCCAAGGCCGGCCAGGGCGAAGGGCGTTAGAAACTTACGAACTAGCCGCATGCGATACCTCCCGCTTTGATCGTCTCGACCGGCGCCCCTATCGGCGGCCGGCCGTCCCCGTGACGGCACTGAGTGCCGGCTCGGCCTCCAATAACCAAGAACCGTGCCAACTTGTGTGCGACGCAGCAAAGAGGCGGGATTTCACCGATGCGCCGTCTGTACACAGAACCCAACATGCCCATTTACTAGGCAGCAAGAACAGAACGATTAAAAATTGATCACTTGGTCTTGTTCCTTGGCGCTGGACAAGGGGGCAGGGCCGGGTGACTTTACGGCCATGACAGCGCGACGCGAGACGGAGTCGATTGACTGCGAGGTCTTGATCGTCGGTGGCGGCATGGTCGGGCTCACCCTTGGCCTGACCCTGGCCGGGGCCGGCTGCGAGGTTGCGGTGATCGACCGCGAGGACCCGGAAACCGCGTTGGCCGCCCCTTTCGACGGCCGGGCCTCGGCCATCGCGCGCGGCTCGAAGCAGGCCCTCGATGGCGCGGGTCTGTGGCGCGGCATGGCGGACGCGGCCCAGCCGATCCTGGATATCCGAGTCTCCGACGGGCAGGTCGGCCGCCCCCCCTCCCCGCTCTTTCTGCACTACGACCACCGCGGTACCGATGGCCGGCCGCTCGGCTATATCGTGGAGAACCGGGAAATCCGCCGGGCGCTTCACGGCGCCGTGCCGGACAGGTCCAAGCTCATGCTTCTGGCGCCCCGCAGCCTGGCCGCCCTGCGCCGCGACGAGGCCGGGGTCGAGGCCGAGTTGGACGATGGCCGGCGGATCCGGGCCCGGCTGGCGGTGGGGGCCGAGGGGCGCAACTCCGCGGTCCGCGAGGCGGCCGGCATCCCGACCACGTCATGGCGTTACCAGCAGACCGGGATCGTCTGCACCGTGGCCCACGAACTGGCCCACGAGGGCACCGCCCACGAGCACTTCCTGCCGGCCGGCCCCTTCGCCATGCTTCCCATGACCGATGGCGTGGACGGCCGCCACAGGTCTTCCGTGGTCTGGACCGAGCGGAGCGATCTGGCGCCCGCGATGATGGACCTCGACCCGGATCGTTTTGCAGCCGAAATGACCAGACGTTTCGGCGACAGCCTGGGCCGCCTCGAGACCATCGGCGGGCGCTGGGCTTATCCACTCTCCGTCCTGCTGGCATCGCGGGCGGTGGACCGCCGCCTGGCACTGGTCGGAGACGCTGCGCACGGGATCCATCCGATCGCGGGCCAAGGACTCAATCTGGGGCTGCGGGACGTCGCCGCCCTGGCGGAGACCCTGGTCGACGCCCGGCGGCTCGGCCTCGATATCGGCGAGGCCGGCGTGCTGGAGCGATACCAGCGCTGGCGGCGCTTCGACAATCTGGCGCTGGTGGCGGTGACCGACGGCCTGAACCGGCTGTTTTCCAGCGATTTCGGCCCGTTGCGCCTGGTCCGGGACCTCGGGCTCGCCGCGGTCGACCGATCGCCGTCGCTCAAGCGGTTCTTCATGGGCCATGCCATGGGTCTGGTCGGCGACCTGCCGCGGCTGATCCGGGGCCAGCCTCTTTAGGGTAAATCAGACGTTAACGGCGATGGCCGGAAAACCGGGCGCACAAACAAAAAGCCCCGGCGGATGCCGGGGCTCAAGGGTGTCTGTCGAGCCGTAGAGATCTCTGCAATGCCCTCTGAATTCGAAGCCATAGTACCACCGCGCCGGCCCGGGGTCTGTCATGAAATTGTAAAGAGGCCGGCCCGGTTCGGCGAACCTAGATCTCACGGCCGAGAAGCGTCTCCTCGTAGGGGAAGGTGGAGAGCGGCGTGGTTCCCCTCTCGGTGACCAGCACCTGCTGCTCCAGCTTGACCCCTTCCCGTCCGCCGACCTCGCCCATGTAGCTTTCGACGCAGATCGTCATGCCCGGCTCGAGCAGCATGTCGTAGCCGCCGGTCTGGAAGTCCTCGGCATAGAGGCCGGCCGGATACTCGTCGCACAGGCCGACCCCATGGAGGATGACGGAATAGCGGTTGGGCCGGCAACGCTCCGGCAGCCTGAAGCCGATCTCGCTCAGTTCCGCGAGGCTCAGGCCCGGCTTGATCAAATCCGTGTTGAAGCGGATCTGCTCGACCGCCAAGCGGTAGAGGCGGTGCTGCTCGTCGCTCGGCCGCTCCGAGCCGCAGAGAAAGGTGCGGGAAATATCGGAGCAGTAGCCGTAGGGGCCGATCATGTCCGTGTCGAAGGAGACCAGATCGCCCTTCTCGATCACCCGCTCGCCCGATTCGTGGAACCAGGGGTTGGTTCGTGGCCCGGAGGCCAGCAGCCTGGTTTCGATCCACTCCCCGCCGTGGGCCGCGTTGACGTGGTTCAGAATCGCCCAGACCTGGTTCTCGGTCATGCCCGGCTCGAGCGTCTCGCGCATGCGCGCCATGGCGAGCTCGCAGACCGCCACGGAGGCCTTCATGCAGGCGATCTCCTCGGCCGACTTTATGACCCGGGCGAGCTCCATGACCTCCTGGCCGTTGCCGATTTCTATGCCGTGCACGGCAAGGGCGGCGGCGCCCTCCGGACCGCAGTGGTCGATCGCCAGGCGCTTGTTGCCGCCACCATGGGCGCTCACCAGGTCCGCGATCTCGGCCGCCCAGGCCTTGGCCCGGGTCGCGAAGTGGGGGCCGGCGCCGAAAAAGGCCCAGCCGGTCGCCGGGCGAACCTCGTCGATCGTCTCGAGATCGTCGGACAGGTGCTCGCAGTTGTGGAAATCGAACAGGACGACGGGGCCCTCGGTCGGGATGAAGCAGTAGCGGACCGCGTTGTGCAGGGTCCAGACGGCCATGTTGCGGCTGTCCGTGGCGTAACGGATGTTGATCGGGTCGTAGAGCAGGCAGCCGGCGTAGTCCCGGGCCCTGAGCTGGGCCCGAACCCGCTCCAGGCGGTAGGCCCTGAGCCGGCGCATGTCGACCCCCGCGGCCGTCGAGGGAGCCGTACCCGGCCGGTAGTCGTATTCTCGGTAACCCGAATCTGGAGGCATGGCGCGGCCCTCTCGCCAATGGAGGCTGCCGGCCAGTCTGTCAGCGGGGGCCGGGTTGTCTAACCCGAATGCGACCTCGGCAGGTCGGCTTCGTTTCAGCGCCGGTCAGTGCGGGCGGCCCGGGTCGCGGGACAGGCCGCGGCGCTCCAGCTCGGCCAGATAGGCCGACCAGATCTCGTCCCGCTCCCGGCCCAGCTTGTAGAGATAGGACCAGGAGTAGATGCCGGTGTCGTGCAGGTCGTCGAACTTGATGCGGATCGCATAGTTGCCGACCGGCTCGATCTCCATGATGCCGACGTGGCGCCGCCCGGCGACGGTCTGTTTCTGGCCGGGGCCGTGGCCCTGGACCTCCGCCGAGGGGCTCTCGACCCTGAGGTACTCGGCCGGGTAGCTGAAGCTGGTGCCGTCGTCGAAGTCCACGTCCAGCCGCTTCTCGGCCGAGACATAGCGAATCTCCGTGGCCCGCTGGGCGGATCCCGATATGCCGTCGTCGGACATGGCCTGGGTCCTCACTCGTCGAGCGGACGCGCCTCGTCCACAAGCATGATCGGGATGCCGTCGCGGACCGGGTAGGCCAGGCCGGCCTGGCGGCTCACCAGCTCCTGGGCTTCCGCGTCGTACTCGAGGGGACCCTTGGTGGCCGGGCAGACCAGGATTTCCAGGAGCTTGGGGTCGACGGCCGGATTTCTTGCTGTCATCGTCTCATGTCCTTTGCCGGGGCTCACCTGTCACTGAGGCCGTGTTTCGCCGTCGCCATGATGGGACGACATCTCCAGGATAGCGGTCATGGTGTCGGCCCGCTCCGACAGGGTCAGCGCTTCCAGGATGGCCTGCTTTTCCGGCGGCTCGAAGGGGCAGACCATGGCGAGCGAATTGACCAGGCGTTCGTCGGGGGTCTCGCCGATGGCGTCCCAGTCGCCCTCGATGCCGTTCGACTCGAAATAGGCGCCCAGCGCCTCGAGAAGTCGGGGCCGGTCGATCAGGCCGTCGTCCTCGTCGAGATCGGCCCGAAACCGCCCGTAGTCCACGCGCACGCGGCGATAGCCGCGCTCCTCCGGCAACTCCTGCGTCACGGCGAAGCGGATCAGCCCGATCAGGGTGATCAGGTAGCGGCCGTCCTCGGTCTCGTTGAAGGCCGTGATGCGGCCGGCGCAGCCGGTGTCGTAGATCTCGGCGCCGCCCTGGTCGCCGTTCTCGACCCGTGGCTGGGTCATGCCGATGATCCGCGGCCCGGCGATCGCGTCCCGCACCATGTTCAGGTACCGGGCCTCGAATATATTGAGCGGCAAGCGGGCTCCGGGCAGCAGAAGGACCCCCGTCAGGGGAAAGATCGGTATGGCTTCGGGAAGCTCCTCGAAGCCGGGATCGAAGGGGTATCTGCTCATGAGAAGAGCAGCGCCGAAAGCTGCCGGCGGGTCTGCAGGGTCAAGGGATGGGTCGGCCCCCATGCCTCGAAGAACTTGATCAGCTGCTTGCGCGCCGCCTCGTCGTTCCAGTTCCGGTCGCGGCGGATCAGCTCGAGAAGCTCGTCGGCCGCCGCCTCGTGCTTGTTCGCGGCATAAAGCGCCACGGCCAGGTCGAGGCGCGACTGGTGGTCGTCCTTGTTCTGCGCGACCTTCTCCATCAGGCGCGGGATTTCCCCGGCATCGGCGGCACTGTCCGCCAGCTCCAGGCTGGCCGCGATCGACGCGAACTCGGCCCGCCCGCGCAGCTCGTCGGTCAGGCCATCGAACATCTGCCTCGCGCCCTCGACGTCGCCGCCGGCCAGGCTGCAGCGGATCATCCCGGCAAGCGCCTTCGCGTTGTCCGGCTCGTGCTGCAGCACGCGGCCGAACAGCGCCGACGCGGCCGCCGGCTGGCCGCCGTCCAGCGCGGCCTCGGCCTGCTCGAGGGCCTGGTCGATGGGGCTCGGCCCCTGGGCCGTGCCGGCGGCGCCCGCGAGGCGGTCGATGAAGGCGGTGATCTGGCTTTCCGGCAACGCGCCCTGGAAACCATCGATCGGCCGGCCCTGGAAAAAGGCATAGACCGTCGGGATCGACTGAATGCGAAGCTCGGCCGCCAGGTCCTGGTTCTGGTCGATATCGACCTTGACCAGCCGGACGGCGCCGCGCGCGGCCTTGACCGCCTTCTCCAGCGCCGGTCCGAGCTGCTTGCAGGGCCCGCACCAGGGCGCCCAGAAGTCGACGATGACCGGCGTCTCCATGGAGGCCTCGATCACGTCGCGCGTGAAATCCGCCGTGCCGCTGTCCTTGATCAGACCGGCGCCGGGACCATGGTCGCCGGTGCCGGCGCCAATGATGGTTTCCATGGCAATGCTCCCCTCGCATCCTCTTCCCGGCGGTCCGCCGGGGCCGGGACTCCGTTACGCTATAGATGGCGGCTTGCGGCCCACGAGGCAAGCCTCGGGGGCCCTCACAAGGCCCCCAGATCGAGCAGGTCCGGCTCGTGTCCTTCGGCCTCCAGGAAGCGCCGCAGATCCTCCGGGCTCACGGCCGTCGTCATGTGGTTGACCAGCGGATGGCAGTTGACCGGCGAGAGCTCGAGCAGCCCTCGATCGAGCACGACCCGGACCGCCCCGCCCGTGTCGTTGATCACGGCGAAGGGGGTGACCGCCCCGGGCAGCACACCCAGATAGGCCATGAGCCGCTCGGCGCTGCCGAAGGAGAAACGGCCCGCCCCCAGTGCCTCGCCCAGGCGCTTCAGGTCGATCTCCCGGTCCTCGAGGCAGACCACCAGCCACATGGCGCCTTTTTTGTTGCGCAGGAAAAGATTCTTGATATGGGCGCCCGGCAGGTTGCCGCGCAGCGCCTTGGCCTCCTCCACGGTGAAGACCGGCGCGTGCTCGACGGTCCGCGCTGCGATGCCGAGGGCCCCGAGCCGGTCGAGAAGCGCCTCGGGCGAGGCGGGTGGGCTCCCGTCGTTCAGGCGGCCTTCCGGCGCTGCGGTCTCTTGGCTCATGGCGCGCGACCATAGAGGGCGCGGCCGGCCCCGGCAAGCAGCCGGCGGGCCGGAAATCGAGCCTTGCAAAGTGGTCGGAAACGTACTATTTGCCCGCAGTCTCACAGCGCACAATGCGGGCGTAGCTCAGGGGTAGAGCGCAACCTTGCCAAGGTTGAAGTCGTGAGTTCGAATCTCATCGCCCGCTCCAGTCGCACGAAGCAAACACCGCCGGTCGAGCCTTCGCTCCCGGCGGTGTTTCGCGTCTGGGACGGCGATTGAGACGGGCTACTTGGTGGTCGATGCGTCGGGCGCCGCCGTTAGCGACTGGGTATTGCCGAGGATCTTGCCGCCGGGCTCTATGGTGATCTCATCGTAACGCGCGGTTCCTGAGACGCAGCCACCGCTGTAGATGAAGAGTTTCTTGGTGGCGGTCAAGCTGCCCTCGAAATTACCTCTTATTTCGGCGATCTCGACCTCGGCGTCGCCGATGAACGAGCCGCCCTCGACGACCGTCAGGTAGCGCGACTTGGCCGTCGCCTCGAAGTGCCCCTCGACGAACACGGTGTCGCAGTCGCAGGTCTTGGCGACCAGACGAACGCCACGGCTCACGGTCAGGACCATTTCTTCCGCCGCTATGGGAGACGAGTCACGGACTGGCTCCGGCGCGGGTTCTTCCACCGGCTCCGGCGCGGGTTCTGCCACGAGCTCCGGCACGGGTTCCGCCACCGGCGCCGGCTCTGCCACCGGCTCCGTCGGGGGCTTCGACCATAGCGCGGGTTCCGAACCAGGGGACGGCTCGGATGAGTCCGGGGCGTGAGAGGTTTCTGGTGCAGCCGGGGGCTCCGGGTCCCACAAGAAATCTCCCGCGGGCTCCGGGTTGAAGGTGGGGTCTGCCCCGAACACCGGGTTTGGTTCCGGCGCGGGGTTTTGGGCGGGCAGCGTGGGTTCCGTCGCGGCGCCCACGGCTTGACCGGGCAGTGCGGGTTCCGTGGCGGCTCCAATCTCCTGGCCGGGCTGCGCCTCTACGGCTTCAGGCTCCGGATCCGATTCCGGCTCGGCAGGCGTTTCGATTTCCGCCGGCGACTGGGCCTCGGGCGCAGCTTGGTCCCCAGTGGGTTGTTCGGGCTCGCTAGTCGGCGCGGAATCCCAGATGGAACCTATAGCTTCCATTTGAGGCGGGCCAGCGGGTACGGACTCGGCCGGAGCCTCGGGTACGGGCTCGGCCGGAGCCTCGGGCACGGGCTCGGCCGGAGCCTCGGGCACGGGCTCGGCCGGAGCCTCGGGTACGGCTTCGACCTCGCCGAACCTCTCCTCCGCTGGAGGCTCCGAGGGAGGGGCCGGCGGTGCGGTCTCGGCTGGATTGGCCGTCGCATCGGCGTCGTCACCGCGGGTTTCCTTGGCCGGCTCGGGCGCCGGTGCTTGGTCGGAGGCGGGCTGGGACTCAGTCGGGGCCGGCGGGTCCTCCGGAAATACCAGGGGATCTTCCGGCTGTGTGAGGGTGGGTTCCGTCTTGCGTTTCGGCGCGGGCTTCGCCGGCTCCGCGGCCGAAGCCTCGGCGTACCGAGTGACCCTGTTCAGGCGATCCGCGATCGACAGTTTCTTGCTGGACAGGGTTTCTTCGTCACCGCTCGGTTTCGACGCCCGCTCTCCTGGGCGGCCGAGGCGCGGCGTGTCCCCCGCCGGGTCCGCCCCATCGCCCCAAAGGTCGTCATCGGACGCGCCCCTCTTCTTAGCCCCCTGCTTCTTCTTGTTGAACATCCGCTGTTGGTCTCCTCAAAGGCGCCGCACGAACATGACCCTGGCGCAAGCCGTCGGCCCGCGGACGGATGTTTCTCCAAGGCCCTTAATCACGGCCGGAAAACACTTTCAATCTACCGATCGGCTGCTTGATACTTGGTTAAGCTCGCGCGTCGGCTTGCGATTCACGATTGTGCCGCTGGAAGGTGCGCCGATTTTGGTTAATATCCTTTAAGAACCCGGGACAAATACCGGGTTGTCCCTGGCACCTCGCGGGGTGGGCCGCACAATCGGCTTTGATGGGGCAGATGTCGCGGAGGGCCTACCGAAGGGGGAAGCCATGGCGCTCAGGGCCGAACAGCTCAAGACCGACCTGGTCGACAAGATCGTCGCGCAGGTACACAAGCGCATTGAGGGCGGGCGGGCCACGGCGGCCGAGAGCTTCGTGCGGATCTTCTATGCCAACGTCCCGTCAGACGACATTCTCGACAAGTCGCCGGAGCATCTCTACGGCGCGGCCCTGTCCCTCTTCAGCTTCGCGCGCAGCCGGACGCAGGGCGCCGCCAAGGTCCGGGTCTACAATCCGCGGCCCGAGGAGCAGGGGTGGAAATCGGTCCACACGATCGTCGAGATCATCAACGACGACATGCCGTTTCTGGTCGATTCCGTGACCGCGGAGCTGAACCGCGTCGAGGCCGAGGTCCGCTTGGTGATTCATCCGATCGTTCAGGTGGCCCGCGACGCCAAGGGGGCTCTGGAATCGATCCGGGACCTCAATGAGTCCGACGGCGCCGCCACCAGTGAATCGTTCATCCACGTCCAGATAACCGAGCAGCCGGCGGAGCGGCATCAGGAGATCGCGGACGGCTTGGAGCGGGTGCTGGCGGACGTACGTGCCGGGGTCGAGGACTGGCCGGTCATGCGCGAGCGATGCCGCGAGGTCATTGCCCAGCTCCAATCCGATCCGCCGGCAGTGGCCGACGATCAGGTGAAGGCGGCGATCGAGTTTCTCCAGTGGCTCGACGACGATCATTTCACCTACCTTGGCTACCGGGAATACACCTTCGAGGGCCGGGGCAAGCAGGCCGCCACCCGGGTGCCGGCCGATGGCGGGCTGGGCGTGCTGCGCGATCCCGCCGTTCCGGTCTTCGAGGGTCTGCGCAGTCTGGGGCAGCTGCCGCCGGAAATCCGTGATTTCCTCAAGCGGCCCGAACTTCTCCGCGTGACCAAGGCGAACCGGCGCTCGACGGTCCACCGCTCGGTCCATATGGACACCATCGCGGTCAAGTGCTTCGACGACAAAGGCAAGGTGACCGGCGAACGGCTGTTTCTCGGCCTCTTCACCTCGGCCGCCTATTCGCGCAGTCCGCGTGAAATCCCTCTGCTCCGCGAGAAGGTCGAGCGGATCCGCGCCCGATCGGGCTTCGCGTCCAGAAGCCACGACGCCAAGGCGTTGCAGCACATTCTCGATACCTATCCGCGCGACGAGCTGTTCCAGATTTCCGAAGAAGAGCTGCTCGAAACCGCCCAAGGCATCCTCCACCTGCAGGAACGCCAACGGGTTGCCCTCTTCACCCGCCGCGATCCCTTCGAGCGCTTCGTCTCCGCCCTCGTGTTCGTTCCGAGGGACCGCTTCGACACGCAATTGCGGTTGCGTATCCAGGACATCCTGGCCGAGGCCTACGAAGGATCGGTCGCCGCCTTCTATACCCATCTGACCGACGAGGCGCTTGCCCGGCTCCATGTCATCGTCAAGACTAAGCAGGGCGCGGTGCCCGATGTCGCGGTCGCCGCGCTCGAGGCCAAGCTGGCCGAGTCGGCCCGCTCCTGGGTCGATCACCTGGAAGAGGCGCTGATCGAAAGCCGCGGCGAGGAGCAGGGGGTTCGCACCTTGCGCCATTTCGCCAAGGCCTTTCCCGCCAGCTTCCGGGATCACTTCAACGCCCAGGCCGCCGTGTTCGACATCTCGCGCATCGAAGAGGCGCTCGAGACCGACGGCCTGGCGATGAACCTCTACCGGCCGCTCGAGGAGGCCGAGCACGAGCTAAGGTTCAAGCTCTACGTCTGCGGCGACCCGGTGCCGCTCAGCGACGTGCTGCCCATGCTCGAGAACATGGGCCTGAAGGTGATCGGCGAGGCGCCCTACGAGGTTCATCCCGCCGGCCTCGACAAGGCGGTCTGGATCCACGACTTCTTCGCGGTGACCGAGGACGGCGCGCCGGTCGATCTCGCCTCCATCAAGGGCGCCTTCCACGACGCCTTCGCCCGGGTCTGGACCGGAGAGATGGAGAACGACGGCTTCAACAAGCTTGTCGTCTCCGCCGGCCTGACGGCCCGCGAGGTCAAGATCCTCAGGTCCTATTGCAAGTATCTGAGACAGGCGCAGATTCCCTTCTCCCAGGCCTACATGGAAGAGACCCTGAAGCGGAACCCCGCGATCACGCGATGCCTGGTCGACCTGTTCCTCGCGCGCTTCGATCCGGCGGCGCCTTCGAAGAACGGCGGCGGGGCCGAGCTGGTCGAAAAAATCCAGTCGCTGCTCGACGAGGTCAGCAACCTCGATGAGGACCGTATCATCCGGCGGTACCTCAACATCATCGACGCCACGCTGCGAACCAATTTCTTCCAAAGCGCCGAGGGTGGCGGCGAGAAGAGCTATATCTCCTTCAAGCTCGATTCCCAGTCGATCGAGGAGCTGCCCCTGCCGCGGCCCTTCCGGGAAATCTTCGTCTACAGCCCTCGCGTCGAGGGGGTGCACCTCAGGTTCGGCAAGGTCGCGCGCGGCGGCCTGCGCTGGTCGGACCGGCGCGAGGATTTCCGGACCGAGGTTCTCGGCTTGGTGAAGGCGCAGCAGGTCAAGAATGCCGTCATCGTGCCGGTCGGCTCCAAGGGCGGCTTCGTGGCCAAGCGGCTGCCACCGCCCGACGCCGGGCGGGAGGCCTTCCTCGAAGAGGGCATCGAATCATACAAGACCTTCATCCGGGGCCTTCTCGACATCACCGACAATCTCAAGGCCAACGCCGTGGTTCCGCCGAGCGACGTCGTCCGTCGCGATGGTAACGATCCCTATCTCGTGGTCGCAGCGGACAAGGGTACGGCGACCTTCTCAGACATCGCCAACGGGGTTTCCGCGGACTTCGGCTTTTGGCTCGACGATGCCTTCGCCTCCGGCGGATCGGCCGGCTACGATCACAAGAAGATGGGCATCACGGCCCGCGGTGCCTGGGAATCGGTCAAGCGCCATTTCCGCGAAATCGGCAAGGACACCCAGAGCGAGGACTTCACCTGTATCGGCTGCGGCGACATGGCCGGCGACGTGTTCGGCAACGGCATGCTCCTGT
>CAJHYG010000765.1_pt1 | contig 17603 bp, 18 predicted proteins | sample 9198781 | NCBI WGS metagenome assembly CAJHYG01 (sample SAMEA7708359, study PRJEB35096) | sediment metagenome | biome: marine neritic benthic zone biome [ENVO:01000025]; feature: sediment [ENVO:00002007]; material: shallow marine sediment [ENVO:03000034] sea grass bed [ENVO_01000059] ... | reverse complement strand
GCGACATGCAGGTAGACGTCGTCGTCACGCGGGCCAAGCTCGAATCCGAGCTGAAGGGCATTCGATATGATGTTGAAATGGCTCAGACGGACGCCCTTTGGCCGTCCCGTCGTGCCCCCGGTGTAGAGCAGGAGGGCATCGTCCTCTTCGGCGCATTCGCAGGGCTCCGCTCTCTGCGCCTGAGATATTAGCGCGTCATATTGCGGCCAGGCGAGGTTTGTCTTCGAGGACCCCACGAGGAGGACGTTTCCGGACCACGGCGTCAGCTCATCCGACGCCATCAGGTGCGCAAAGCCAATGTCGAGCGCGAAAAGCGTGCACTCCGCGTTGTCGAGAACATAGGCGATCTCCGGAGGGGCAAGTCGGTAGTTGACGGGAACCGGGGTCGCCCCCGTCCAGTAGCCGGCGTACATAAGCTCGACATTTCGAAAGCCGTTGGGGCAGAGGATGCCGAAGCGTTGCCCGCGCTCGATACCGAGCGACCGCAGGACGCTGGCGGCGCGTGCGACGCGCGCGGCGAACTCCGCCCACGTCACGCGCCCCTCAGGATGGAGCACGGCCGTGCGGTCACCGTACAAACGGACGGTCCTGGCTAAAGCCGAGGTGAGGGTCAGCATCGATCGCTCCTCCCCGAGCGCGCTTGGCCCGAAGTGAATCAGAGGCGCGCAGGAGGCGCCTTGACTTCGAACAAAGCAAGTTAACCATGCCCCTCATCAGCGATGAATGATAAGGATCAGGGCCGGAAGCGCGGTTGAAGGCGTGCTGAGCCCCCTTTGCGCAACTAGGCCAGCAATTCCGGCGCGGCTCGGCGACCATCCCTGTCGGTTCACACGGCCGTTCTTTACCGTCTTACCGGCAATGACCTTGCGACCTGTTGCCAGTGCTATCGGTGGTCGGATCGAACATCACGGGAAATACCTGGCCCTGGGATGTCCGACCGACCCGCAGGGGAAATCCGGCCTCCATGCCGCCGTGTCACCTTGCCGGCAGAACAGGCTAGATTTGGCAACCGCAACCATCATGAGACGTCGAAGAATACCAATGACCCTGAACAGCATCTGGTCATTTCTGATTTTTGGCCTGGCGATCTACTTGGCCCTGGCGCTGTTCCTCTTCCTCTACCAGTCGCGCCTTCTCTACTACCCGAACATCCCATCCCGTGCGGTCATCGCGACACCAGATAGTGCTAGCCTCGCGTACGAATCAGTTGAGATTGTCACCAACGACGGCATCCGCCTTGACGGCTGGTTCCTCCCCACGGGTCGGGAGGCCCGGGGCGTGCTGCTTTTCTTTCATGGCAACGCCGGAAACATCTCGCACCGCCTCGACTCTCTCAAGATCTTCTCCGACCTGGGTTTGGAAGTGCTCATCTTCGATTACCGCGGGTACGGCCGGAGCGAGGGCAAGCCTTCGGAGCAGGGCACATATCTCGATGCAGAGGCGGCCTGGCGTTATCTGACCGATGGGTTGCGAGTCCCGGCGGACAAGATCGTCCTCTTCGGCCGTTCTCTTGGCGCAGCGATCGCCGCGCATCTTGCCACAAAGTACAATCCAAGGGCGCTCATCATGGAGTCCAGCTTCACCTCCGCGCCCGATCTGGCTTGGCAATACTATCGTATCTTCCCCGTGCACTGGCTCGCACGATTCCGCTACGGTGCGAAGGAGTATCTCAGGTCGGTGCATTGTCCCGTGCTGATCGTTCACAGCCTGGATGACGAGATAATTCCAATCGAGCACGCACGAGCGCTTTTCGCCGCGGCCAATGAACCGAAGGAGTTACTGGAGATCCGCGGCAGCCACAACGAGGGCTTCCTAGCCAGTGAGCGAACCTACATCGACGGGCTGGACCAATTCTTGACGCGATACCTCGGTGAACAACGCTTCTCGGCAATGCTCGAGTGACTGACCGGTGGTGGCGATGCATGGCGGTGAATAGTCGTGGAGCAGGTGCTCATCAGTACGGATGGAGCGGTGAGCGGGCGGCGAGCCGCCTGCGCCGCCGTCATCGCCATGAATGGCCGCGTTCTGGCGGAAGAGAGCCGCACGCTCCTGGGCCTTCAGGGCTATGCTCTCGCTGCCGAGGTGGCGGGCGTGGCGCTGGCCGCCCGGCTTGCCGACCACGTGCTGGAGGGAAACGAGGCGGTGGCCCTGGAGGTCGACAACCCGAGCGTGCCGGGCGTGATCGACGGAAGTTACCGCCCGCCCGGGCTGTACCGCATCCCACCTGACGTCCTGAAAACGGCGCGCGACTTCTGCGGCAGACGCCGGATCACCTTCAGGGTATTGCCCCGGAATTCGACGCCGGGCCTGCGAAGAGCGGACCGCATGGCCAGCCAGCGGCTGTGGCGGCACCGCAGGTCACGGAGATCAAGACTGTGAACGATGAGGGACTCGAGAGACGACTTCATCGCGGGGCCAAAGACGGATAGCGATCGTACTTGGCCCCTTCAATGACGGTAATAGGCCTCAATCCGATCGAAGGCCTTTTCGATGGTCTCCTCCGCCACGCAATAGGCCATGCGGACGTGATGCTCGCCGGTTGGCCCGAATGCGCTTCCCGGCGTGACCGTGACTTTCGCCTCTTCGAGCAGCCTGATGGAGAACTCGACTGAATCGTCGTGCTCCGCGACGACTCTCGGAAATACATAGTATGCGCCTTCCGGTTTGACGTACTGAAAAACGTGGGCAACACGGTCCAGCCGCTCGCAGATCAGAGCGCGCCGGCGTGCCAAGGCTCCCTCGAACTCCGTTAGGTGCTTCGGCTCTAGGGTCAGGGCTGCGAGCGCGGCCACCTGAGAGACCCGAGGCGCGCATATGATTGTCGCGTCATGCACCTTCAAGGCCTCTCGCTTGAGCTGTTCCGGGACGATCATGTAACCGATCCGCCAACCGGTCATCGCATATGCCTTGGAGAAGGTGAAAAGGTAGGCAACCTGGTCGGTCAACTCGGCGACCGAAGCCAAGTTGAAGTAGCGATCACGATTTTCGTAGGTGAAGTGGCAGTAAGGGTCGTCCAGCAGGACGAGCAAGTTCCGGTCGAGGGCGATCTCTCCGACCTGCCGGAGCTCCGCCTCGGAGAAAATCTTGCCCGTCGGGTTGGAGGGAGAGACCAGGACGATTGCCTTGGTTCTGTCGGTGATGAGGCCGGCCAAGGAATCAACGTCCAGACGCCAATCTTGAGACTCGTCCATCGTCCAGAATACTGGCTCGCCGCCGCACAGCCGGATTTGCTGGAAATGCGAGGAGAAGCCGGGGTCGGTGACGATGATCTCGTCGCCAGGGTCGATGATCGTGTGAAACAGTGCGTTCAGCCCCTGCATGTTCCCTGCGGTGATCATCACGTTGCGATCCGGGTCCACTTCGATCCCGGTCGCAGCGGAATGCGATTTCGCCGCGATTTCCCGAAGTTCCGGCAGGCCGTCCGGCAGCGAATACATGCCGATCTCCGGATCGCTCTCCAGGCGCTGCTCGACCGCGCGCCTGATGTGTTCGGGCGTCCTGAATGATGGCAGGCCCCAAGTCAGAGAAGCTGCCCCTCGAACCTTGGCGCTCCGAATTGCCATCTCTTTGATCGCCGAAATCTTGATGCCTGATACACCCCGAGAGACCCAGACATTGCTCATTTTCATGGTGCGCTCTTTGCTCTGCAGATGATTGGATGGTCTCAATAAGTGAGAATTGCCTTGGGCCAAAGGATGGCGCCGCGGTCTGTCACAACAGCGGGCATTGAACGTCTCCCGCGAACCAAGCCGCGTCGATCGGCCGAGCACGGGGCAAGCCTAGCGTAGGCGGCCGATGGGCAATATGCCGAGCGGCGCCTCGCCCGCCTCGAAACCCAGTAGTTGCTGGACCTTCGCATCGCGAAAGGCTCCCACCATGGTGGTTCCCAGCCCCAGCGCGTGGGCTTGGAGATAGACGTTCTGGCCCACGTGGCCGACCTCCATGTGGACGTAGCGCCTACCCCGCGTGCCGTACTTGCTCGTGGTGCGCCGATAGATCGCGGAGCGCACGAGAGCACAAGCGGCCTCAGCGATCCAAACCTGGCCCAGCGCGGCAGCCGCCAACTTGGCGCGCATGTCGCCTTTGAGAGCTGGCCGCAGGGCGTGAGCGCGCGGCAGGTAGCGGTAGACTCCAGGGGCGAGGCCGGTCACCTCGCTAGTTACGAGAGCAACCTCGAGGGGATAGAGCGCGCCGGCCGAGGGTGCCGTGCGCAGGCCCCGGGCAGACGTGCCGGTGATCCCCTGAGCCGCCCAGAGGAGCTGGGCCACATCCTCAAGGGCGAGTGGACCAGCACTGAACTCACGGACCGAGCGTCGAACTGAAAGAGCTTCCTCCACGGACAACGGACCCTTCGGATGAGGATCGGGCAGGCTCAAGGTCTCCTGAGTCTGGGCGGCCCGGGCGTTTGCCCACGTAGGGCCACGCAAGACGGTGGGGACAAGGGCGGTTAGGCCGGTCAGCCAGCCGAGCGCCCTGCGCCGACCCGTCCAAGGCATTCTTGGGTTCGTTCGCATTTTGCGGTTGTCGCTGTATCCGAGGTCGGAGCCTCCGCGGCTCGGTGCGGAGCGCCCTGTTTACCGACCGCCCCTTGTAGCGTGGGATACCCGCCGCGGTCATGACACAGGTCAAGGAAGCTCCGCGGGGTCACGAGGTCGCCGATCACCGGCCTGTTCTGAGACGGCACCACCCTAATCGGTTTCGCACCGCCGAGAAGATTTCGTAGCTGCCGAGTTGCCGGCAACAGGTGCGGTCAAATTGATTCCTGACGCATGCCAGTGTCCGGCGCATAGCCCCATACGGAGGCCGGAGGAAAGTTCCGCAACGTGAAGGCGAGCCTCTTGCCGACGAGGCCGATCTCTTCTTCAGGCAAGGGCGAGGCCAGTCGATAGGAGTATGCGAGGAAACGGCGGCCCGCAGGCATGAGCGAGAATATGACCGATGCAAGCGTCCGCTCCTGCTCGAGGGGCAATAGTGATATGGGGATGCCACAAATGACTGTACCGACTCTGCCGATAACCGATGGCGCCAAAATCTGCCTGATATCCAGAGCGTCGCCTTTAATGACAGTGATATCGGGATAGGTCTTGCGTAGAAACCGCGCCATTTGCTCGTCAATCTCCACGGCGATCAACCTTTCGGCCGGGGTTCCGGCGGCAAGAATGGCGCGCGTTATCGCGCCGGTGCCAGCCCCGAGCTCGACGACGAACTCATCCTCGAGGCGGCGCACTTGGCCGGCGACTAGCCGGCTTAACGTTGCAGACGAAGGGGTAGGCGCCGCCAACCTGTTCGGGTGGGTGAGGAAGCGCCAGAAGTGCAGCCAACGTGCGGACCGCTGTCGCGTCCCCATTGATTCGCCCAAGGTTCGATGTTCACTGGTCATTTCGTGCAGCGTTCAAAAAGGGGCCGGCCACAAGCATTAGTTTTCAGAACTCGGATGCCGAACTTCCTCCAAGGTCAGCTCGAGGTCGCCTGCGAAAACTCGACGCTGCAGCTTTGAGTGCTCGGTTCGGGCAAGAGCAAACATCAAAGCATCAAACACCCCACGCGCCTGTCGACATCCGGTGGCACGCGTTCGAAAAACCTGTCGGGTCTTCGAGTTGTCAACAGCCCGTCTCGGGGACTAAGTCCTCTGGTGCCCCTCCATAAGGAGCAGCAATTCCTCCTCTATGCTGGCGCGCCGCCGCTCCAGATCGTCCGTCTTGGCAAATTCGGCCTCTCGTTCTGCCGGGCCCATCGTCGACAGTTCCGCACTGACTTCGTGATGATCGCTCAGCAGATCCCTGAACCGCGCGCTCGTCTCGGCAAGTGTGCGGATAATTTGGGTGCGTTCCGGAAATCGCTCCATCAAATGACGGTACAGTTCTTCCATAGCCTATTCCTTTGCGGAGCCTTCATCCCGTATCTCTTCGTCCCCCAGGCCGTGGCATCATTTCGAACAGTACCGCCGAGAATTCGATCGGTCAGTGGGTCAGCCGACAGCACTAGGCAGCCTCGCGGACCCTTTCCTTCAGCGCTCCGAGGAAGCTCTCTCGCCAAGCCGCAACATCATTGGTGCGGAGCGCGGCGATCATGCTCTGCCAACGTTCTCGCCGCTCCGCCAGCGGCATACGCATACCCCGTTGCAAGGCTTCGGCAATCGCATCCGGATCATGTGGATTTGCAGGCAGCGCAGCCTCCAGCTCGCGCGCCGCCCCGGCGAAGGGTGACAGGACCAGAACCCCCGGGTCCTCCGGATCCTGAGCCGCTATGTACTCCTTTGCCACGAGGTTCATGCCGTCTCGCAAGGGCGTTACCAGTCCGATTCGGCTGATTCGGAAAAATCCGATGAGCGATCGGCGCGCAAAACTTCTCGTCAGATAGCGGATCGGAGTCCAGTCCGGTTCCGAGAATCTGCCAACGATATCGCCGGCAAGGGCGCTTAGTCTTCGGCGCAATGCCCGGTACTCGGCGACGTTGGTTCGTGTCGGAGGGGCGATCTGCAGATAGGTAATGCGGCCGCGATGCTCTGGGTAGCGTTCCAGGAAACGAGAATAGGCATCGAGCCGGCGGACCAATCCTTTGCTGTAGTCCAGGCGATCGACGCCGACGATGAGCTGCCGGTCGACAATGCTCTGCTTGAACCGCGCGACGGTTCGAGATCTCGCCGCCGACGGCGCCATCTTGGTGATGGTCTCGGTGTCCACGCCGATCGGGAAGACGTCGGCCCGGAACGTCTTGCCGAAAGCGCGGAGCCGACCGTCGGGAAACACCTGTCCGCTTGCTCCCCGCACGATCGCATCATGGAATGCGGTCAAGTCGTTCGCCGTCTGGAAGCCAACGACGTCATAGGCACAGAGAGCTCTCAGGAGATCGCCATGAGTCGGCAAGGTAGCCAAGACCTCGAAGGCCGGGAAAGGTGTGTGCAAGAAGAACCCCAGCCGCTGCTTGGCGTTGTTGCGACGCAGCGCCTCGCCCATCGGTATGAGGTGATAATCGTGCACCCAAACCAGATCGTCAGGGCGCAATATGGGCAATAGCTTGGAGGCAAAGAACGCATTTACGCGCTGGTAGCCCGAAAATTCGTCGCGGTCGAACTCCATAAGGTCGACCCTGTAATGGAAAAGGGGCCATAGAGCGCGGTTGGAGAAGCCGTTGTAATATTGTTCGTGATCGTCGTGTGACAGACCCAGGGTGGCGTAGGTAAGTCCGTCGACATTCGTGATCGTTGGCTTCGGCGGCCGCCTCTCCACGATCTCGCCACTCCAGCCGAACCACACTCCCCCGCTCTCTCGCAAAGCGTCCAGAACACCGACAGCAAGACCGCCGCTGGTCGATTTGCCCTCTTCGATCCGCGCGACGCGATTGGAGATCACTACAAGGCGGCTCATGGTGCTCCTCTGCGCGACGTCGAGACGAGGGCCTGCATAGCGTTCGCCCAGTACACGCCTATGCACCGGCTGGCACGGCACTGGGACACACACTTCACCTCTATCACGGACAAGCTCTCTGTCAGGTGATCGGCTTGGTTCAGGACTTCTCGATGAGGAACGAGACTTTCCCGTTGATGCGATATTGCGAGATCTTACCGTCTTCGACGTTCGCCTCCATCTCCTTGATGTAGATGGACTTGATCCCTCGGAGTGACTTCGAGGCCTCGTCGATAGCGTTCTGCGCGGCATCCTCCCAACTCTTGTCGGACTGCGCGAGAACCTCGATCACCTTGAGCATCGTCATGTCAAATTCTCCAAGTAGCGCTGACATTGAAAATTGCGCTGACATTCAAGCTAAACCTGCAGTCTTTGCCACAGCCCCGCATTGACCTCTATCAAGGTCAGCAGCCGTGGATCGAAACGCGCGGATTGGGCGGACGCCGGACAAACAACAACGGGGTTGGCGAAAGCTAAGAACAGCCGTCCGAAGACAATCGAATTCCTACTGCCGCGTGCGGAGTGGAGAGTGCTGAACGATCAAGATCGTGACTAGCGGCCATGCCACCGTGACGACCGCCACGGCGATCAGCAGCCACCCCAGTTCGCTGTAATCGGCGGCGACCTCTATGGCTCCCGTCAACCGGTCCCGCACCTCCCGCGTCACGACGAAGACTTGATTGAGGTACTTCGTGCCCAAGCTGCTGGCCGTCAGGGCCAGGTTGGTAAAGGAGGCCATCACCGCGAAGAAGGTCGCCTTGAGATGCGCGGGCGCGTTCTTGGCGATCCAGGCAAGCATGGGAATCATCGAGATCTGTGCCAGCGGCGATTCGATCGCCGTATCCAGGATCGCGATGAATCGGGCGTCCACCATGCCGCCGGTCAAGCGCGCCGTCCACTCGTGGACGCCGTAGTAAAGGCCGATGTTCGGCAGGGACAGGATGCCGGCGGCAATGGTCAAGAGCGCGACGACGTAGGCGATAGACTTCGCTGCCATCAAGGGACGTAGGATTACCATGCCGGCCAGCGCCAGAGCTGAGGTGATCAGCGACAAGACCGAGAGGAACTGCTGGTCGAATCCGAGAACATCGATCTCGAACCAGGTTGCGCCCGGCCCTGGCAGCGGCACGGCGCGAAAGACGAAGATGATCACCGCGGTCCCCACCAGAGCGCGGCGCAGGTCCGGATCAAGCTCGAGGACCAAGCGATGCATCAGGAACAGAACGATGGCCAAGGAGCCGAGGAAGATGATTTCCTGCGCAAATGGCGCTTTGCCCAGCCCGACCGCCAAGGTGAACGCCACGAACGCGAGGCTGCCGCCGAGGATCCACCAGTTGGGCTCGGTCTTCTCCAGCGGCGCGAACAGCATGCTTTGGATCTTGCGCTCATCAAAGCCCTGACGGCGCAGCCCGCGGGCCCGAAGCCGCAACGACGCGGCGCCAAGGACCACGCCGACAACCGAGATGACCGGTATGGCGAAGGCCAGGAGGTAGATCTTCGCGTAAACGGAGGCCTTCTGACTCTCGGCCATGGCTTCGACGCCCGTGAACATGGTGATGTTCAGGACCGCGACCGCGACCAGGCCGCCGATGACCGCGAAGCGGCCCAGGGTCTGCATCGTCGTATGCATCAGCTTGATTTCGCCGTCTGAAAAGGGCCTGCCCTCTGGATCGACGAGTGGCACGGCCTCCACGGTCATGGCATCGGCAACGACGTCCTGGATCACATACCCCATAGGCGCCAGGATCGCGCTTGCCACGTACCATGTCTCAACGCCCATGAAGGTCGACATCTCCTGCCTGTGGGCGATCAGGCCATACATGATCGCGAGACTGAGCGCGATGAGAGAGGCTCCGACATAGACAAGCAGGGCCTTCCACCGCCAGAACAGATCGACCAAATGGCCAAGCGGCATCTTCAGTGCCCAGGGCAGCCCGGCCCAGAAGGTCAAGCCCGCGAGGAAGGCCGCGGAGAGGCCAAGGTAATCCTTGACGAAGAATATGCCGACGATGCCGGTCAATCCGGAAATGCCAGCGGCGAGGTAAACCATCAAAGGCGGCAGGTAGGACCAGCGGAATTGCCGCCCCAGATCCAGTACCGTCTCGTCGAACCAGCGCCCGATCATGCCCGCTTTGATATTTCCGTCATGTGCCACAACTCGACCTATCGGGATTCCTCCGCCGGACGGCCTCAAGGCGCCTCGAGGTTCTTATGCTCCGTATTCGTGCCCGGCGTCGGCACTGTCATCCATGGACGCCCCTGCGTCGAATGCTCGCTGCGCGCCAGCAAGACTGGCTTGGGCACGACCGATGTCAGGGGTCGGTCGCCAGGGGTTCGCAGCCCTTGGTCAGGCGCTTCTTCACATACTCCGAGCTCATAGCGGCGAGCAGCGCGCCGTACCCCGGCTGGAAGGCCAGCTCATCGCCGACCGTGACTTGTCTTCCGACGTCTGTCACATCGGCCACCAGATAGCCGCTCGAAGCGCCGAGGATAATCACCCCGGGATCGAGTGGCGTTAGGCTGCCGACGTCAATGTCCTCGCGCCCGATATTCAGAAGCACGCGCTCCCGCTCGCCCCGGTCAGTGAAGCTGGGCCGCCGGCCGAAGGCGTCCTCGGTGGTCTCGCCGACCGGCACCGAGTGCTTGCGCTTGCGCTCCAGAACCTCGGCGCGAAGCACGAAGGCGTCCTGGCGCGTGCCAGGCCAGGGCCGGCGGCGCACTGTCTCGCGCCCCAAGAGGATGGCCTCCCCGATACGTGCTTGGTTGACGCGGGCCGGCATGGCGCCGGACGCGATGAGCTCGAGACCGCTGGAATTGATGCCTGATATGAGCTCGAGCTCGAAGCCGAGCGTGCGTTCGACCTCCTCGGCCAACGCCACTAGTCCGGTCATGTTGTTCGTGCTTGGCACAACGCCGCCGAAGCACGACAAGTTTGCGCCCAGGCCGGCAATGCGGATGCCCGGGAGTTCGAGCGTCCGACGCACGAATGGCACGACGTCGTCGGGTAACACCCCTTCGCGCAGGTCGCCAAGCTCGACCATGACCACGATATCGTGGACGACGCCCCGGCGCTGCGCGGCTTCTGACAGGCCAGCTACGACGTCGGGCTCGGAGTTCAGGCTGGTGCCCGCGGCCGCCACCACCTTGTCTACGCCGGACAAGGGTGGCAAGCGCATCATGGTGATCGGCACGTCGATCCCGCCGGCGCGCAGCCGGGAGATGTTCTCGAGGCGGGACTCGGCGAGCGAAACGACTCCGCCCCGGAGCATGGCCTTGGCTACCTCGGCATTGCCGCATACGCCCTTCGTCACGCCTGAGACCGAGATGCCGTGTTCGGTGCACAGACCGACGATCGTGCGGGCATTGCCCTCGATGATGTCGAGGTCGATGGTGAGCTGTGGACAGGCCATGGGCGCTACTCGCCGGCCATGGCGCGCAGCCGACGCACAAGGAAGCTGGCGACATCGTGGCCCGTGGCGCCGCGGCCGAAGCCGGCGTCCATACCGCAGGCGCGAGCCAGTTCGTCGGTCACCATGGTGCCGCCGGCAACCAGCACGAGGCGGCCGCGCAGCCCTCTTCGCACGGCAAGGTCGTTCAGCGCCCGCATATTGCGCTCGTGTACGCCGCCATGGGTGACAATGGTGGAGATCATCACGGCGCGGGCGCCGATCGCTTCGGCCTCGTCGAGCAGCCGTTCGAGCGGGATCGACGTACCCAGCGCGTGACAGCGAAAGCCGTACTTCTCGATCCCACCGTGCTTGATGTCCAGGATTTCGTGCAGGCCTACCGAATGCTCGTCCTCGCCCACCGTGGCGGCCACCACCTGGACCTCGCGGCCCTGGCACCACTCCTCGATCTCAGCTTCGGGCAGCCGCTCCTCGGCCTCGGGCAGGCCGAGCTCGTCAAGCCTGAGCGCGACGTCGAGCCTGCCCTTGACCTCGAACGCGCTGCCCTCGGCCGGGTGCATGACGCGGCGGCTGATGACCTCCGGCGCCTTAAGCCCCATGCGCCGCGCCATCTCAAGGGCGGCCGCCTCGGCGACCGGCGGTCCAGCGGGCACGAAGAGGGTAACGCAGACGATGCCGTCGCCGTGCTTCTCGACCTCGGGCCGCACCAGACCGCGGGCGCGCTCGGCCAGCGGTTGCTCGAGACGCCAGCGCACGGTGTCCTCGTCGTCGACCTCGTCGATGTACTGGATCTTCGACGGGTCGCAAAGCGTGCAGCCGCCATGGGCCCGGCAGGGCCTGGTGCCCGCCTGGGCATAGACATTGTCGCCGAAATGGCTGCAGACCGGGGCGCCGTAGCCGGGCTCGCGCGGCACCACGGTGCCCGCCGCATCCCCACCGCCCGGTTCGCGAACGATGCCGTCGCCCCGGCGCTCGGGGAAATAGCCGGAATCGACGAACTGCCCTGCCGCGACGGCCGCGTAGTAACCGCCCTGCTCGATGATCTCCTCGAGGAACAGGACGGCCCGCTCCTTGATCTCGCGGGCCTTGTCCGCCATCGCTGGCGCGTCCCGCCTGAGCGCGACCACGTCGGAGAGGCCGTCGACGCCCATCAACGTCTGGCGCGTCGTGTCGACCCCGGCGACGGTATTGTAGTGCCAGGGTATGTTGCGGCCCTCGTCGGGCGTGATGGTGCTTTGGATGTCGGCCGAGGCCAGCCGCGAGACGATCGTGTCGAGCACGTGTGTCACCGTAGCCTCCATAGTATCGGCCTCGATGTAGCGGGTGTTCTGTTGCGCCCGGACCCGGCAGCCGTCGAAGAGGTCGCGCAACGCTATGGCATAGGGCAGATCAAGCCTCAGCTTAGGCGCCGGCGGCGCGGTGGGCGGCACCGTGGATAGCGCGATCAGCGCGTCGGGCAGGCCGGCGGCGCGCGAGTAGGCGGTGTTGACGGCGTGCTGAACGAGCAGTTCCGGCGTCGCTTTCCAGGCCTCCTTGGCGGCGGCGCTGACGTTGTGGGCGCCGTCGAGCTGGAGGATCCCGGCGTCCGCGATGACCCGCTTGGCCTCGGCCGCGTCGACGAAGGACCGGCGCACGTTGATCCCGCGGTAGAGCGTGTTGTACTGCGGGTCCTGGTGGGCGCCGTTGACCCCCTCCTCCGCGAAGAGGACGGCGATCTCGGGCCCGGCGAGCCCACTGACATAGGAGTGGAAGTTGATCGGCCGGCCGACCTCGTCCTCGATGGCGTCGAGCGCCTTGCGCGTGGCGCGCAGCTGCTTGCGGGTGACCGGGACGCCGCCGACCCCCTCGGGCGTTCCCTCAAGCAACCCATCGACGTGCGACTGGCCGGTGGTTCGGATGACCATGATGTGGTCGGCGCCGTGCCAGGCCGCCATGCGCATCCGCCTCAGATCATCCTCGAAGCGCCCCGACGCGATCTCGGTGGTGATGACGAGGTCGCTCTGCGGGTCGATGCCACCGAAGGCCCGGGCCGCCGGCAAGGGCACCGAGCGCTCGAGGCTCTGGGCGCTGTCGCGGTAGACGAAGGGACCGATCTGCTGATCCTCGACCTTGCGGCGCCAAGTCCAGCCCTTGCGCCGCGGGCGGTAGTCCGCGAGGTCCCGCAACACCGCCTCGATGTCGAGCTTCTTCTCGGGGTCGAGCTTCACGGCGCAAGCTCTTCCCAGAACCGGCCGTCGAGCAGCGCCGCGGCGGCCTCGCGCACCGTGATGCCCTTGGCCTCGGCCAGTTCGAGCAGGAGATGCCCGGCGCCGTGACCCAGCAATCGGCGCCCGGCCAGGGAGTCGACCAGGGCCTTGGCCTCGATGCTCGACAGGCCCATGCGCAATAGCACCGAGCGCTCGATGGACGGGCTCGTGTGGTGCCGCGCCTCCTCGATCAGGGGCTCGACGATGCGGTCGACGAGCTCCCAGAAGCGAGCATGCAGCTCGTCGTCGGAGAGGTCCCGCAGGTGTCTGCGGCGGTGTTCGAAATCATCCGCTCTCTCGCGCAAGGTCATCGAGTACCTCCTCCACTTGGTCGGCCGTCAGGCAGGTTTCGGCGGCCAGGAAGTCGAGATCCTGGCGACCGGGACGCGCGCCCTCGGGCAACCGCTGCGTCGCGTTGCGCAGATAGGACCGCCGCAAGCCGTCGAGGCCGACTTCGCGGACCGCGACCTGGGCCGGATGCTCGGGGATGACGATGCGCCGTCCGGGCACGTTGTCGCGCGGATCGCCGCGTGCAACCTCGACCCCCATGCGCTTGGCCAGGTTAAGTTGTGCGATCGGGTGCTTGCCGGCGCCGGTGTACTCGGTCTCCTGGATCACGACGACGCGGTCCTCGTCGAGCTCCCTTGCGACGGCTAAGGCCGCCGCCAGCGAAGTGTTGCCGGCCGGCCCGCGCTCCAGCCCTTCGAGCTGCGCCAAGACCTCGGTGGCGTAGAAGACCTCGCCCTGGGTGACGGTGAGGAAGCGGTCCAAGTAGCGTAGCGGCCGCGCCGCGTTGCGCGGCACGTCTGCGCGGTCCGGCCAGGTGGTGAAGGGCACAGAGAAACCGGTGTGGCCGGTAGTGAAGGACTTGCGGTTGAAGTCGCGGTCCGAAGCCATGTGCAGACCCGAAAGGTCGACGCTGGCGGCGATCACCCGGGTGTCCCTCGCGCCGGCGGCGCGCAGTCCGCGCGCCGTGCCGGTGACATTGCCACCGCCCGCGTGGGTAATCAGCACGGCGTCGGGGAAGCGGCCGGTCCGCCGATCGATCTCGCGGGCGACCTCGTGGCCCAGCGTCTCTATGCCGAGGATCGAGAAAGGCGTGTAGAGCGAGGCGTTGAAGTATCCGGTCTCCTCGAGCACGCGCAGAAACACGTAGAACAGCTCCGGACCGACCGACAGGCGCAGGACCTCGGCGCCGTAAGCCTCACAGGCCCGGGTCTTCTCGGCGATCTCGGGCTGGGCGACGCCGGCGCTGTCGAAGGCCTCCTGGACGATGATGCAATTGAGCCCGGCCTTCGCCGCCTGGGAGGCGACGGCGGCGCCATAATTGCCGCTGGTCGCGGCCGCCACGCCGGCGAAGCCGCGGCGCTTGGCTTCGTGGACCGACAGCGAGGCGCGCCGGTCCTTGAACGAGCCTGAGGGGTTCTCGGCCTCGTCCTTGACGAAGATGCGCGCGCCCTTGCCGGGCGGCGCCGTGGCGCGCACCAGGGCCGTCACGTTGCCGAGCTCGACCAGCGGCGTGCCGCCGACCGCCGTTGCTGCCTGTACCCGGCGCGTGTCCTCGATGCCGTAGCCAGCATCGGCGAGCAGGCGCTCGTAGTCGAAGCCAAGCAGGCCGGTGGCATAGTCGGCGTAGTCGAGCCCCACAGAGCGTTTGACGATCTCCGCGCGCCGCGCCATCACTGCCTGGTAGCCGCTCTCCCCGCTCATTCGCCGCGCTCCCGCGCGCGCAGGATGGCCCGCACCTCGCCGCCGATCTCCATGAGTTCGGGGAGTGGCGCGCCGAAGCCGTGGTCGTAGGGCGGATCGGCGGCAACGACGGTGCCGCGCAGGCACCGGCCCGCCGCCGTCAGGACCTCGGCCTCGGCGCCGGTCTCGGCGGCCTCGGCAAGGAACCCCTTGGCGCGCATCTCCAAGGCAACGCGTGCAGTGTCCTCCGGCACTTGGGGCGCACGCGCGCCGGCGGGCAACACCACGGTGTGAATCTCCACCCAGGTGCCCTTGGCCAGCCGCTTAGGCATGGCGCGCCGCCCAATGGGCGGTACCGGAGTCTCGCCGCGCACCACCGAGCAGCGCCGCCGGCACCGGCAGCTCGGTCATGGCGTAGAGTCCGGGTGCAGCGGCGATGATTCGCGGGATCATGTTGACGGCGATGGCGACCGTGCCAACGCCGCCAGGAATCTCCGGGCTGCCCGACAGGCGCAGACCCGGCGTACCGGCGATCTCGATAGTGTCGCCGGTCTCGACGCCGGCGAGCTCGGGACGCACCTGCTGGGGATGCAGCAGCGTAATGAAGGGCGCCCCGTCCCGATAGCCGATCGCGCTGTGCCGCGTGCCGGCGACGCGGCCTGGCTCCACCGTAACGAAGGGCGTCTCGCGCCGGACCTCGGACATGATGGGTTCGACCGTCTGCTCGATCCGCTCGACGGCGCAGCCGAGCGCCGCCGCGATCATCGAGATCGATTCGGGAAAGCCGAGATGGCCCGTGACCGTGCCGTCGCTCACGCCGGCCTCGAAGGCCTCCAGCGTCAGTCCGACCCCCTGTGCCTCGAGCACTGTGGGCCCGTAGCACGAGAGATCGTTGACGCGGGTCGCGGTGATCCCCTCGACGGTCGAACAAACGCCGGTCAGCGCGACGACCAATAGATCGAGGACGAAGCCGGGGTTGATGCCGGTGCCGACCACCGCCGCGCCGTTCGCGCGAGCGAGCTCGGCCATCTCCGCCGCGATCGCCAGCGAGCGGCTGGCCGGATAGGCCATCTCCTCCGCTATCGAGATGACCGAAACGCGGTGCCTCAGTAGGACGGCGATCTCAGGCCAGGCGTCGTCGAGCCTGGAACAGGTCGCCTGGAGGGCGACGTGCGGCCGGGTCCGTTTCGCCGCCGTCCCCAAGTCCGCATCGATGGCGATGCCGAGGTCCCGCTCCAGGCCTATCGCGCGGCCCAGGTCGTTGCCGGCCTGCTCGCACCTCTTGCCGTAGGCGCCGGCCAGATCCAGCCCCGGTGTGTCGAGGACACGGCGAGCCATCCCGGCCCCCATCTGTCCGGTACCGACGATAAGCACTCGGATCGGGTTCCCCATGGGCAGTATTGTACTGCAACTTCGGGTGTCGAACACCGGGATGTCGCGGCGGTAGGGAGCTCAAACTCGCCCGCCGCCGTTCTCGGAACCCGGAACCGCTCACCATATTGAATTTGAGACCTCGTGATTCAGATCATGGCACCTTGCCGGAGGTCTACGAATGATTTCTCAGGATGATCCTTTTGGCGGGAAACGCTCTCCCGCAAGACCTGGGCTCACCGAGTTCGCGTCAAGGGTTACGCGTGGCATCCAATCTACGAATCCGCAACGGCGGCCATTTGTGGCTTGGAGAAGAAGATCCAAAAAGCAATGTCACGCCGAAACCCCACGCAAGGGTCCTCCTTTGCGGCTGAATTGTCCGATCAAGAAGGAATGTGGAGGAGTCAATGAGTGCGACCGGCCTGCCCGTTTTTGACGAGACGCTTCACTTGACCAACACTTGGCTCAAGGAACTCATGGAGGAGTTGGGTTGGGATGATCGTCACCGCGCCTATCTGGGGCTGCGCCTAACGCTGCAGGCGCTGCGCGATCATCTCTCGGTCAATGAAGCGGCTCAGCTCAGCGCACAATTGCCGATGCTCGTCCGGGGCTTCTACTTCGAGGGTTGGCATCCAGCCCACAAGCCGCTCAAGGAAAGGGATCGGGACGCGTTCGTCGCAGGGATACAGGACGGATTTCGTCAAAATCCGACCGACGAGCCAATCGATGCCAATCAGGTGGTGCAGGCCGTCTTCGGGCTGTTGGGCCGCCATCTGTCGAATGGGCAAGCGGAGGGTATCAAGCGGAGCCTTCCCAAGAGGCTACGTGATCTATGGCCGGAATAGGAACCGTCCCGCCTTCGGGAGCTATGCGCGAAAGTTGGTGACGGCGTCGGCGTGGTCGCCGTGTCCACCCTTGTTGAAGTTGCGGGCGAGATGGCCGTCAGCCTTGAGGTGTCCTAGAACGGCCTCGATGGCCGAGCGGCGCCAGGGCTCCATCTTGATTACCGCAAACACACCGCGCTTCTGTCCCGCGAAGCGGTAGCGCTTGGCGCCGTCCATGACGTAGGCCTAGGCCACCACCCGGTCCATGTCGGCGCCGCCGAAGGGCGTGACGAAGACCGTGGCGCTTTTCAGGTCGGGGCTGACGTCGACCTCGGTCACGGTGATCGCAACGTCGACGAGCACGGGGTCCTTCAGATGGGCGCGCGGCAGGATCCGGGCGAGCGCATGGCGCAACTCTTCCCCGACGCGCAATTGGCGCAAGCTGGCGGAGGCGCTTTTCCCGCGACTCATGACTTGGTCTCGATCAAAATCCAGGACCGTAAGGCCCACCCGGCTCAGAGCTCGCGGGCGACCTGCTCCACGTCGTAGCACTCGATGCGGTCGCCGACCTGGATGTCCTGATAGTTCTCGAAGGCCATGCCGCACTCGTAGCCGTCCTTGACCTCCTTGACCTCTTCCTTGAAGCGGCGGAGGGTCTTC
>CAJHYG010000034.1_pt1 | contig 18782 bp, 16 predicted proteins | sample 9198781 | NCBI WGS metagenome assembly CAJHYG01 (sample SAMEA7708359, study PRJEB35096) | sediment metagenome | biome: marine neritic benthic zone biome [ENVO:01000025]; feature: sediment [ENVO:00002007]; material: shallow marine sediment [ENVO:03000034] sea grass bed [ENVO_01000059] ... | reverse complement strand
GGCGGCCCCTAAGGCGCGGGAGAGCGCAGGCCGGCCCGGGTAGGAGCGGCCAGTTTCGACTGTTATTCCCGCACCACCCAGACCGAGCAGTCGGCATGTCGCACGATCTGGGCCGCATTCGGACCCAGGAGGTAGTCCCTCATCTCGGGCCTGTGTGCCGCCATGACCACGAGGTCGGCTTCCGTGTCGCGAGCGTAGCGCAGAATTTCCTTATAGATGCTGCCCCGCCGCACGGCCTGCTGGACCGACACGCCTTCCGCGTGCTGCTTCAGCAGGTCGGAAAGCCGCTGCTTTGCCTCCTCGATGATCCGCTCCTCGTATCCCTCCGGTATGAGCTGGGCGACGACCGTCATTCTGAAGTGATCGTTCGGAACAACGGTCATGACATGGAGTTCCGCGCCACTGTGGCGAGCAAGGTCGATGGCGGTTGGCAGCGCCTTTCGCCAGGAACTCTCTTCATCCAGGTCCAGCGGTAGCACAATCCTTTGAACCACGGTTCAGCCTCCTTTGCTGCGATGGTCAAGCACGTCGAACAGTTCCCTTGGCGACCGAATCCTAAACAACGCTGATACGCCACGTCCGCCTCGAGGCGGTCGGCGGTTCCAGCTTCAGCACCTGACCGCTGGTTACGGAGATCCGGCGGTCGATCGAAATTCCAACGGACTGGCAAAGGGCCCGAAAGACCCCGGAATGCGCCACCACCAGGACCGGCGACGGTCCCTCGATCGAGTCCATGGCTTTGGCGACGCGATGTATGAAGTCCTCCTCCCTCTCCGCGGTCTCCGGGCTGGGGTCGGCCGGGCGGTCGGCCTTGCGGCGGCCTTGGTATACGCCCCAATGGCGCTCCATGAGGCCGGGAGTCGGATGAATCGGCGCCCTCGTAAAAAGAGAGACGATCGACGCCGTATCCCAGGCTCGCTTCAGGGGGCTGGCGTAGATCGACGCCAGTGGAACAGCCGACAGGGTCTCCGCCGCGGCTTCCGCCATCCGGCGGCCGGCGGGGGTCAGCTCGGTCTCGTTCTGGCCTTGCAGGATACCCTTGCGGGTCTCTTTGGTTTCGCCGTGACGCAGGAAGTAAAACGGTGTCACACCGAACTCGAAGCTCGAATCCTTCAACGCAAGGTTCCTTGTCTGCGGCAACCGGATGGCCCGGCGTCGGCGTTGCGGCGTCGTCTGATGGTGTCTCGGTGGAGAAGGGCTTCGCACTGCTGGGCTATGACTCACGGTTCCCGAATTTCATGCCGGCGATCCTCCGGGCCTTCTTGCCCTTCCGGTTGCCTGGAGGTCCCCGCCGGGCCGTCCGCCTTGCCTTTCCAGCGCACCTGGTACAGGTCGAGCCGCCGTTGCTGGAAGTTCCGCACCGAGCCCTGATTGCGCAGTTCCTTGAGGAGCCCCAGGTCGAGGTCCGCGATCAGGGCCGTCTCCGTGTTGGGCGTCGCCTCGGCCTTGACGGCATCGTGCGGAAACGCGAAGTCCGACGGCGTGAAGATGGCGGACCGTGAATAGTGGATATCCTTGTAGCCCAGGTTCGGAATGTTACCCATGCTCCCCGTGGTTACGACATAGCACTCGTTCTCGATCGCACGCGCCTGGGCGCAGCGCCTGACCCGCAGGTAGGCGCTCTGCGTATCGGTGAGGTAAGGGACAAAGAGTATTTGCATTCCCTGTTCGGCCAGGAGGCGGCCGAGTTCCGGAAACTGGGCATCGTAGCAGACGAGGATTCCCACCTTCCCATCGTCCGTGTCGAAGAGCTTCAGGTCGTCGCCGCCCTGAAGGCCCCACTCGAGCTGCTCGTCGGGTGTCGGATGAAGCTTGTACTGGAAGTCCCAGCTGCCGTCTCTTCGACAGAGGAAGGAGACGTTGCGAAGCGTGTGATCCCTGTACTCCGGCAGGCTGCCGGCGACGATGTTGATGTTGTACTGGACGGCCAGGTCCGAAATGTAGCTCCGAATCCGCTCGGTGTACCCCGCCAGTGATCGGACCGCTTCCGCATCGCTTTTGGCGTGGGGATAGAACTGCGACATCAAGGACGCGTTGAAGTATTCCGGCAATACGACGAAGTCGCATTGGTAGGCGGCGACCACTTCGATGTAGTACTTCAGGTGAGTGCGGAACACGTCGAAGGTCGCGGCCGGACGCATCTGCCACTGCACGGCCGCGACCCGCACGGTTCTCTTGGGCTCTCCCAAGAGGTTTCTTTTCGCTTCGTGCTCGATATTGAACCATTGGCAGACCACGGCGTATCCATGGGACTCCTCGTCCTCGGGAAGATAGCCCGTGATGACGCGCCGAACGTGAAAGTCGTTGCTGAGCTGGAACGTCAGGACCGGATCGTAGATCTCCCGCGCCTTGACCTCTTCGATGTAGTCCTGCGGCGTAAGCTTGTCCCTGTACCTGTCGTATCCCGGGATGCGCCCGCCGAAGATGATGCGCCTCAGGTTGAGCTTTCGGCAGAGTTCCTTGCGCGCGTCATAGAGGCGTCGGCCCAGCCGGAGCCCGCGGTAGTCGGGATGCACGAACACGTCGACGCCGTAAAGCGTGTCGCCGTCGGGATCGTGGGTCGTCAGATAGCCGTTGCCCGTGATCTCGTTGTGGGTATGGAAGTCCCCGAACTTCTTGTAGTCGACGACGACGCTGATCACCCCGGCAATGAACCTGCCGTTGTCTTCAATGCAGATCTGCCCCTCGGGGAAGCGGGCGATCTGCGACTCGACCTGTTCGCGGGTCCAGGCGCCGCCCGCCTGGCCGTAGACCAGGTCCATGATCTCCTTTATGGCCGGGTAGTCGGAAAAGCGGGTGCTGCGCAGGATCAGCCGGTGGTGCAGCTCGTCGTCGTCGGGTGCGGCGTGCCCCGCAATGGCCAAGACCCTGGGCTGCTCGCCGCGTTTCGCGTCAAGCGTCTTCCCTGCCGTCTCGGTCGTATCGGCCTCGCGTGGCCCGTGCTCCGACTCCATGGCTCTCCGCCCCGTTCCGGCCGTCCCCTGCTACGTCCAGGCAGAGAATTCGCAGAGCCGCACAAGAGAGGCATTGATTTTGATCAAGAACAGGGCGCTTTCCCGATTGCGGGTTCGCGCTAGAATGGCTCCGCTTCACAGTGGCGCGAGGGCGGTTCGAGCGACGGCGACAGATCGCAACGCGATACCAGCGGTTCGCGCAACGAGGCAGGTCCTGGAGGTCGAGAAGTGGCAAAGCTTCCGAACTGGATCTACACCCAATCCGCCGTTCTGCCCTATCGGCGGCGGGGCGATGACCTCGAAGTCCTCATCGTAACGTCGCGCAAGGGCAAGCGCTGGGTTCTGCCGAAAGGGATCGTCGAGCCCGGTATGACCGCGGCCGCCTCGGCGGCGAAGGAGGCCCGGGAGGAGGCCGGCGTCGAGGGCCCGGTGGTGGGGCATAGCCTCGGCAACTACAGCTACAAGAAATGGGGCGGCACTTGCGAGGTCGAGGTCTTCCCGATGCAAGTGACGACAGAACTGGAGCAATGGTCCGAGAGCGGATTTAGGCGCAGGGAGTGGGTGTCCCTGAAGAAGGCGGCCAAGCAGCTTGATCATGATGGTCTGCGGAAGATCCTTCGTCGCTTGCCCGCTGCGATTGAGGACGGCGAACCTTGCGGCCGCGCCTCCGCCGCCTCGGGCACGCCGCGGCGCGTCCTCTACCTGTTCCGCCATGCCAAATCCAGCTGGGACGATGTGTCGCTGGCGGACTTCGATCGGCCGCTTGCGTCGAGAGGACGGCGCGCCGGCAAGACGATGGCTGACTACATGGGATGGGCCGACCTCCGGCCCGGCTTGATTCTCTGCTCGTCTTCGGCGCGAACCCGCGAAACCCTGGAGAAAGTGCTGCCGGTACTCGGTGGGGACGTGCCGGTCAAGTACGAGAAGGCGTTGTATGACGCCGGGGCCAACGCTTTGCTGAGTCGACTTCGCCGTGTGCCGGACAAGGTGAAATCGGTTCTAGTCGTCGGGCACAATCCTAGCCTTCAGGCCCTGGCCGTAGGCCTGGCGGGGGCCGGCGACCCCGAAGCCATGGGCCGGCTCCAGGCCAAGTATCCGACCGCCGGGCTGGCAACGCTCGTCCTGATGCAGGACCATTGGCGGGATCTCGGGCCAGACTCTTGCGACCTGCACAGCTTCGTCACGCCCCGCGAACTGGCGTAGGCGGGTCCGGCTCAAGCGCGGCCATTCATCGGTGTCCCCCGCATCGTGTTGTCATGGCGGGGTCCCTACTCGGGGGACCGCGGTGAAGCGGCCAGCTGGATGGCGGCTCTCACGAATTCGGAAAACTGGCAGGTGTATCGACTGATGAACTCGAACAGCTCCCTGTCCTCGACCGGGAATGACACGACATCGGACAGCTTGAATGGCTTGTAGACGATCGCCGCGAGCTTCGTGCGGGTGATGTTCTTGTCAAAATTGGCAACGGCTATTGGCACGATCAGCGGTTCCGGTTCGACGTAGGCCGCCAGGCGAAAGGCGCCGGCCTTCATGCCGACCGGCGACTCTTCGGTTGCAACGCTGGTGCCCTCGGGACAGATGACCAGGTTTTGCCCGGCCAGCAGGCAGTCCCGAGCACTATCGAGGAAGTACCTCCGCCGCCGCTCGCGGGCCTCGGCGGAGTCTTCGGCCGACCCGTCGACGTGGCCGGACTCGACATAGATGTAGCCAAGGCGGTCATAATACTTCTGATGACCGAATTCGTCGGGTCTCGACTTTCGGATGATCCGAACCGGGGCATCTCCGTACTTCCGCAGCAAGATCATCGAGGAGACGAAGTGAGTGTCCAGCGTCAGTTGGAAGCGGTTCGGCAGCGTGTTGCCCGGGTGATTGAAGAGGTGGTTCATGATGAAGATGTGGCCGGCTTCGTCCGGCAAGTTCTCGCTCCCTTCGATGACGTAATCCAGTCTGTCGAAGAGCCGGATGAAGTCCTCGCAGCATCGCCTCCGGATCTCCTCGGCTGGCGCGGCGGGCGGCGCACTCACCACGGTCTCGTAAACGTGCTGCAGATCTTGATACAGCCTCAACTCTTTTCGCACTTGCTTTAGGATCTCCAGGCAGAGCCCCGCGATGTCCCTTTCGTGTTCGTCGCCGTGCGCTTTTACGATCTGGAGGGCTTGAAAGGCGTCGGCAATCGTCAAGCGGTTCCTGAGGTAGTAGGGGATCTTGTGGAGGGGAGAATCGACGTGAAGCATCTCCGCGCTCTGATCGAGCAGTGCCTGGATTGCGACGACCTCTGTCCCATAGCGCTCGGCCACCATGCGGATGCGGGTTTCTCTCAAGCGATTGCCGAGGACCCAGATGATCCGTTCCATCAGGGCGACGCCGAACTCAGGGTCGGCCTCGACACGGCGTTCCAGCACATCTCGATCGATGACGAGCAAGCGTCCCGGCTCCCGGGCCGTCAGCGTTGCGCGGTAGCGGTGGGGCTTCACCATCGACGACCAGCCGAGCAGGCGTCCCGGGTCGTCAAACTGACGAAGGATCGTTTCTTCCTGTGTCGTCTGTTGCGTATCCTTTCGATCCACGGGCGGGTGGAACGACAGGACCATCTTGCCCTCAAGAAGCATGTAGCAGGCCCTGGCCGGCTGGCCTTGCTCGAAGATCCGCTGACCTTCCTGACAGGTCTCGACCCGGGCGTGCTCTGCAATGAACCAGAGGTGTGCCGGTGCGAGCGAGCCGAAGGCTGGGCTGTCGGTCAGGAGGTCGAAGGCAGCCTGCATATCGCTAAAGCTTCGTGCGTGGGTTTGACTCGGAGACTCCGCGGAGAAGGCCGAGCGCATCCTCAAGGCGATCGGCGACGGCCGCGGCGACGGCCTGGAGGATTCTGTAACCGGCCCGTGGATCGTTCTCTAGTATCCGGACAAGCGCGCGGCGCGGCAGCCTGAGGACCCGGCAGGGTTCCGCGCACTTGACCGTCGCGGTGTAGCGGTGCGGTTCACGAACGATCGACCAGCCCAGCAGGCTGCCGCGCTCCGAGTTCATGCCGACCAAGAGATCGTCGACGCCCTCGACCTTGATAAGAAACTCGACGGTACCCGACAGCAAGATATAGAAGAACCGGGCCTCGTCGTGTTGATGCAGGACGCAGTCGCCAGTATCGAGTTCGAGCGCTTCGGCGTCGGCGCAGAGCGATTCACTCACGCCTTCAGGAAGTGCCTCGAAAACCTCCAGACCCCGAAACTCAGCTAAGGGAATCATGCCCCTGCTTGGCCCTGTTCGCCTCCACGTGGTATGTCGGATACTTCCATGATGTGCCTCTGACGAGCAATGCGCAAGCAACTGAGATCCGTCACACCTCGGCCGAAGGATTTTCTGGATTTCTGGCGAGGAACTCTCGAAGAACTCGATGACGTTCCCTTCGACTTGACACGCGAACGCATCAGCTCCTGCGAATCTCCCGAACCGCGCCTGGAGCACATCTCCTTCCGCTCGCTTCGGGGCGAGCGCATTCACGGCTACTTCCTACAGCCGACCAACGGCGCCGACTCTCCGCTCGTCATCCATGCCCATGGTTACGGATCGTGTTGTTCCGTGCAATCTGACTGGGGCCGAGCCGGTTTGAACGTGATCGGGATAGATGTCCGTGGTTACGGTCGCTCCGCAGGGGCACTGCCCAACCTTTCCAAATGGGGCTACGTCTTGACGGGCGCCGGCTCGCCGGAGACGTCCGCCCTGCGTGGCGCGGTCTGCGATTACCTGCGCGCCGCGCAAGTCGGCCAAAGGCTTCTGGCGCCGGGTGCCCGGCGGACAGTGTTCTATGGCCGAAGCTTCGGTGGAGCGCTGGCCCTCATGGCCGAGGCGATCGCGCAGATGGCGGACTTTCTGGCCCTGGGGGTGCCGAGCTTCGGCTGGACCGAGGGCCGTTATTTTTTTGTCAGGGAGGGCAGCGGACAGGAGATCAGCACGTATCTCCGAACCTATCCGGATCATACTGAAGACCTGATGCTGGTGCTCCGCTACTTCGACTCGATCTATTTCGCCGAGCTCGTGCGCTGTCCGGCACTGGTGGGAGTAGGTCTCGAAGATGTCGTCGTGCCGGCCAAGACCGTCTATGCCATCGCCAACCACCTCGGCGGGCCCGTCGAAGTCATGGAGTTTCCTGTAAGCCACACCGACAGGCCCGAGGAGAAGCTTTGGGATAGGTTCGAGGCCCGTTGGGAGGCGTTGGCGAAGCACGGTATTCCAGGCGATTTCGCCCAAGGCGCGAACCATCCCGATCTAGCCTAGGGTGCTCGCAGGTGCTGACCCCGCGCCCGCCGAAGAATGGAAGAGGGCCTGTCGGCGGATGAACCGCTCGGACTGGCTTTCTTCATGCTGTCGTTCGTGTGGGACCCTGTGGCGGCGTGAATTGGCCGCATGCCCGCGATTTGAGGTTGCGTCTTCGGCCCGTCGGCCATTCGTTGCTGTCATGTGCAATATAGCCATATCACGTGATTTTTCGTGCACGAAGTTCCGTGATATCTAGAGTCCTTGCCGGAATTCCGGAGCCTTTCCATGACGCCCCGTGTAAACCGCAGACTTTCCGTCGCCCCCATGATGGATCGTCATTATTTTTCATATATGTCAATGAGTTAAGAATCGTCGTGTGCGCTATCTGTGCAGGCGCAATGCCTATTGGGTTTATCTCCCAAACACTGGAGTGCGGTATGATATACGGACCGGAACGCGGTCGCTTGCCCGGTGCGTTCGATGCCGCTGGCTAACTCGACAAGTGCGCGCAAATGTTTGCACCGTAAATTCCGCGTATTCGTCATTCGGTGGAGAACGACATGACCTTGTCCAAGCCGGGCGTGGCGGAACCGGACGCATCGATAGTGACCAGCTTGAGGGAAGCGAGACTAATCGGGACTCCAGACTCAGCTTCTTTCGAGCCGCTCATGGGCGGCGTCTCCTCAAACATCTGGAAAGTAGTGACGCCTGAGCGCACCTTTTGCGTGAAGCGTGCGCTGTCACAGCTCAGGGTCGCGGCCGAGTGGCATGCTCCGGTCGAGCGCAACCGCTTCGAGGTGGCGTGGTACCAGATCGCCGGCACCGTGGTGCCGGGCGCGGCGCCGGCGGTGCTCTACCACGATGCCGAGATGATGCTCTGCGCAATGGCCTACCTCGACCCGGCTAGCCACCGCCTCTGGAAGAACGAACTGCGCGATGGCCGCGCCGACCCCGCCTTCGCGGCCGAGGTCGGGCGCCGCTTGGCGGCGATCCACGCGGCCACGGTTGGCGACGACGACGTCGCCCGGCGCTTCCCGCCCAACGACATCTTCCACGCCATCCGCGTCGAACCCTATCTCGAGGCGACCGCCGCGCGCCATCCCGATCTGCGCGACGTGCTGTTCGGGCTGAGCACGCGCACCGCCGCGACCCGCCTGGCGATGATCCACGGCGACGTCAGCCCCAAGAACATCCTGGCCGGCCCGGCGGGGCCGGTCTTCCTGGACGCCGAGTGCGCCTGCATGGGCGACCCAGCCTTCGACCTGGCGTTCTGCGTCAACCACCTGCTGCTGAAGTCGTTGTGGAACCCTGCGGCGCGTGACGGCTTCAACGCGTCCTTCACGGCAATGGCAGGCAGCTACCTGGCCGGGGTCGACTGGGAGCCGGCGGCCGACCTCGAGGTGCGCGCCGCGAGCCTCCTGGCCGGGCTGTTCCTGGCGCGGGTCGACGGCAAGTCGCCGGTCGAGTACGTCACCGCCGAGGCCGATCGCGAGCGGGTGCGCCGCTGCGCCCGGCGCCTGCTTTTTGCGCCCGCGAGCACGCTCGAGGCGGTGCTCGTGGCCTGGAACGAGGAACTCGATTCATGAACGACACCATCGTGGCCGTCCAGGGGCGCCGGGTCTGGGACTCGCGCGGCCGCCCGACCGTCGAGGCCGAAGTTCGGCTCGCGGGCGGCGCCGTCGGGCGGGCCATTGCGCCTGCCGGGGCATCGACCGGCAGCGCCGAGGCGGTCGACCGGCGCGACGGCGGCGACGCCCTCGGCGGCTTCGACGTGCGCGGCGCAGTGGCCGCGGTCGACGGCGAGATCGCCGGGCTGGTGCGCGGCCGGTCGGCTGGGGACCAGGCCGGTATCGACGCGGCCATGGTCGAGCTCGACGGCACGCCCAACCGCGCCCGCCTTGGCGGCAATGCGCTGGTCGCGACCTCGATGGCGGTGGCGCACGCCGCGGCCGCCGCGCGCGGCCTGCCGCTCTGGCGCCATCTCGCCGGCCAGGGTGACGACCTCCAACTGCCGCTGCCTGAGATCCAGGTGTTCGGCGGCGGGGCCCATGCCGGGCGGCGGGTCGACGTGCAAGATTTCATGGTGATCGCGGTCGGCGCCGCCGACTACGCGCAGTCGCTCGACTGGACCGCCGAGGTCTACCGCGCCGCGGGCACGCTGATGGCCGAGGCGGGCCGCCTGCAGGGCGTCGCCGACGAGGGCGGCTACTGGCCGGCGTTCGCCAGCAACGAGGAGGCGCTCGACTACCTGTTGCGTGCCATCGAGCGGGCGGGCCGCGTGCCCGGCGATGATGTGGCGATCTCGCTCGACATCGCCGCCACCGACTTCGGGCGCGGCGGCCGTTATCGCCTGGCGCGCGACGGGCGCGAGGTCAACGCCGACGCGCTCGCGGCTATGCTCCTCGGCTGGCTCGAGCGCTACCCGATCGTCGCGATCGAGGATCCGCTCGGTGAGGACGACGGCGAAGCGTTGGCGCGCTTCACCGCGGCAGCCGGCCCGCGGGTCGAGGTGGTCGCCGACGACTTCATCTGCACCAACGCGCGACGCATCCGCGACGGCGCGACTCTCGGCGCCTGCAACACCGCGCTGATCAAGCCCAACCAGGCGGGCACGCTCAGCGAGACGCGCGCGGCGCTTGACGCGGCCCGTGCCGCCGGCTGGGAGGCGATCGTCTCGGCGCGCTCCGGCGAGAGCGAGGACGTCACCGTCGTCCACCTCGCCGTGGGCTGGGCTGCGAAGCAGCTCAAGGTCGGTTCGTTCGCACGCTCCGAGCGTATGGCCAAGTGGAACGAGGGGCTGCGCATCGCGGAGGCGCTCGGCCAGCCGGGCGGGCGTTTACCGCCTCGGGACGCGTTTCCTTGGGGGCGTTGAGGAAGTATACCGGCCAATACCAAATCTCGATGATAAAGGACTATTTCACCGTGCTCTCCCGCGCGCTCGTTAGGAGCGGGCCGTGCCGCGGTGCCAACCACCACGACCGGCCTGCGACACGGCGAGTCCTACTCGGGCATTCGTGGATCCAACAAGAATGCTCTATCGTGAGGTGACGACGGCATTTCTAAGTTGATTGAGTGCAGCGTCGAGCTTGGAGCGAGTACAGCCAATGTTGAGCCGGGCGAAACCAATCCCTTCCTTTCCAAACGCGTGTCCACGAGTTACCGCCCATTTGGCCTCGCCCCTAAGGAACGCGGTTAGATCATCGGGCTGAAGGCCCATTTCTCTGAAATCCAACCACAGCAGGAAGGTTCCATCGGGCTCGATCAACTCGATATCGGGAATCTCGTTCAGGCGATCCCTAACCAAATCAACATTGCTCTCTAGATAAGCTAGAACCGCATCTAACCAGGGCCCGCCGTGACGGTACGCTGCCTCCATGGCGACATTGGCGAAGGCATTGTTCTTGTTAACTGTCAAACGGCTGTTTTCGATCTGAAACGCCTTTCGCCTGATATCGTCGGCGATGATCGTAAAGGCGGAGCAGCAAGAGGCGATATTGAAACTCTTTGCCGGGGACAGGCAGGTGATGCAATTGGCCGCGTAGTCAGGGCCGAGAGAAGAGAATGGTGTGTATCGGCTGCCGGCGAAGGCCAAATCACCATGCATCTCATCCGCGACGACCAAGACGCCGCGGCGAGCGCAGATGTCACCTAGGGCTTGCAGCTCCTCCCTCGTCCAGACCCGCCCCACTGGATTGTGAGGATTGCACAGATAGATCATCGCAGTACGAGGATCCGAGGCCTTACGTTCCAAATCGTCAAAGTTCATCCGGTAGCGGCCAGCTTCGAGTATCAACGGGTTCGATACCAAGGAGCGGTTGTTCTCGCTGATGATATCGAAGAAGTCGAAGAAGACCGGCGGCTGTACGATGACGCCGTCACCATCCTTGGTGAATAAAGAAGCGGCAATGGCCAAAGCGTTCAGGACGTTCGGGGCACGGAGAACATGGCTCTCGTCAATTCGCCAGCCATGACGGGCATTCAGCCATCCGCCTAACGCGGGCATCAGCCCATCCGGGACCGCCTCATAGCCGAACACACCATGTTCGAGCCGCCTTCGCATAGCATCAAGCACGGCTGGCGGCGCCTTGAAGTCCATGTCTGCAACGCCGGCGGCGAACAGGTCGTCGCCGCCGCGACCCAGGACCCTGGGGTGTACTTTGAGCGCGGGAACGTCGTGCCGCTCCACATTCTCATCAAACGAGAAAGATTCTCGACGCTCGCTCATGGACCCCATCCTACTCGAATTTGAGCATTGCCAGTCTAAGCAACTGCTTTCCTGGCAATCATGCGATTGCGATGTTCGCATGGTGATGGCATGCCCACGAATAGAAACGGCTATTGTGGTCCATTGGCCCGCCGGCGCCTGGTTCCCTTGTGACGGGCAAGTCCGTGATCTCGGGCGATGTACCCTGTATGAAATCCCGTGATATTCTGGCATCTCCGAGGAACTACGGAGCAACCCCGTGTCCCGCAGTGTAAACTGCAGACTTTCCGTCGCCCCCATGATGGACTGGACGGACCGGCACTGCCGGTTCTTCCTGCGGCTCGTCACGCGCCGGGCGCTGCTCTATACGGAGATGATTCCGACCGGGGCGATCCTGCGCGGCGACCGGGCGCGGTACCTGGCTTTCGACCCGGCAGAGCGGCCCCTGGCGCTGCAGCTCGGCGGGGCGGCGCCCGAGGAGCTGGCGCGCTGCGCCGAGGTGGCCGAGGGCCATGGCTACGACGAGGTCAACCTCAACGTCGGCTGCCCCAGCGACCGGGTTCAGAACGCGCGCTTCGGGGCCTGCCTGATGGCCGAGCCGGAGCTGGTCGCCCTTTGCGTCGGCGCCATGCGGGATGCCTGCGGCTTGCCGGTCACGGTCAAGACGCGGATCGGTATCGACGAGCGGGACAGCTACGAAGATCTGCGACGCTTCGTCGAAACCGTGGCTGCGGCCGGTTGCGGCAGCTTCGCGATCCATGCCCGCAAGGCATGGCTCCAGGGCCTCAGCCCAAAGGAGAACCGGGAGATCCCGCCGCTCCACTACGACCGGGTCTACCGTCTGAAGGCCGACCTGGCGGAACTGGAGATCGTGCTGAACGGCGGGGTCCTGTCCCTGGACGAGGCCGCCGGGCACCTGGAGCGGGTCGACGGTGTGATGATCGGCCGGGCCGCCTACCAGAACCCCTATCTTCTGGCCGAGGCGGATGGGCGGATCTTCGGCGAGACCGGCGAGCCACGCAGCCGTGAGGCCGTGATCCGCGCCCTGGTGCCCTATGCGGAGGCGCGTGCGGCCGAAGGCGTTCCGATCAAGGCCCTGACGCGCCATGTCCTGGGCTTGTTCAACGGCCTGCCCGGCGCCCGGGCCTGGCGCCGGCACCTGAGCGAAGAGGCCCACCGGTCGGGCGCCGGTCCGGGCATTCTCGAAGAGGCGCTGGAGATCGTCCTGGCCCGGCTGCAGGCCCGCGGCGAGGCGGCCTGAGCCCGCCTTGCGGGGCCCGCCGGCTACTTGTGCAGGGTGCCCTCGGGGTGAAAGGCGGCGAAGACGAAGGCGAAGGTGACGTCGTAGGGCACGTCCTCCAGCCCGTTTTCCGCGCGGCGTTGAACCACCACATTGCCGACGTCGCGGCCCTCGCTGATCGCCCGGGCATCGAGAGCCGAATTCTGCCCCGGCTCCCAGGTCAGCACTAGGTCGCCCCGTTCGACCCGGCGCCGGTCGCGCAGCAACTCCAGCGACCAGGCCTCGTCGCCGACCTTGACCACCCGGGACAGCGCGGGAATCCCCTTGGGCAGCTCTCCTCGGAAAAGGAAGGGCTGGACGCTGGAATCGTAGCCAGCATACGGGTTCATGCCGTAGCGGCGCATTTCCGGATTGTTGGGGATCAGCACCTTGCCCTCCGGATGGCGCGCGGCGAAGCGGGCGAAGGACTCGAGCCGTGCCGGGACGATGCGGAGTTGGGTCCCGGTCCGCTCGCCGACGATGGCCTCTCCCAGGAACTGCTGCCACCAGCTCTCGGTCTCCCGGTCGTACATGACCAGGTCGGACTTGCGCAGCTTGCCCGTGGTCCCGAAGGTCGTGGCGCTGCCGCCGACCCTGCGGTCGAAGACGATGGCCGAGTTGCACAGCGGGCAATAGGTAACGGCGACCGGCACGCCGCCAACCGTGTCGTTGACGATCTCGTGCCAGGTCATGACTCGCAGAGGGTAGGCCCGGGCGTCCCCCTCGATCACCAGGCCCACGACCGGCTCGGTCGGCGCAATGTCGGTGATCTCGGAGAGCGGGCTGAACAGCGGATCGTCGATCGAGGGGATGCCGTCCTTTGGCGGGCCGCCGGAGATGATTTCCTCGAGGTCGATGGCGCGCCGGGCGAAATCCGTCCTCGGCCACTCGCCGCGCCAATAATCCTCCGGACCGGCCAGGACGGCGCCCGCCGACGTAAGCAGCAGGGCGACGAATCCGGCGAACACCGCCCCGACCGGAACTCGCAAGACCCCGTGGAGAATCGGATTCATGGGAACGAACATCGCCCAGGGCCGCCGATGTGGCCAGTCACAAGACCTTGAGCGGCGAAGCGACAGGCGAGCTGCGGCTTCCAGAGGCATAGTGGCGACCCGAGCCGGAAGACCCGCGGGCACGGCAGATATGGTTAATAATGTCTTCACTTTGTTTCCCCCAGATTGGCATTATCATGTCGCTGCTGTGCTGTCCGTCAATCGGGGGCTTTTATGAGACTGCTTTCCCCTTCCGTCGTTCCCTATCCGTCTGGCGTGCCCTTCGCCGTGACCCGGTGGAGACACGCTGAACCCGCCGCGCTCGGCCTGGCCTAACGCCCATAGCGTTAGGCCAGGCCAATCCGTCTTGCCAGGGCCTTTGCTGCCAACGGGAACGGCCTCGTCCCCTTCCGCTTTTGGGGAAGAGGCTTCAACTCTGCGTCACGGGTGGGCCTCGGAGTCACGGACATGCGCAGAGGCTTTACGCCGGTGCAGAATGGAAAACAGCAGATGAAAGCGTTTTTCGCGGTGGTTGTTGCGGTCGCACTCTTACCCAGGACGGCGGCGGCGCAGGACGCTCTTACCGGTTTTTATCTCGAGCTCCGAGGCGGTGCTGTCTTTCTGGAGGACACCGAGCTCGACGACCCGGATGGGGAGGCCGCCACGCTTGGAATCACGGATATCGAGGCCACGTTTGACACCGGGTTTCTCCTTGAGGGAGCGGCCGGGTATGGGCACGAGATCGGTTTGCGTGGGGAGCTGGCCGTGGGCTATCGCGAAACCGATCTTGACGACCTTACCGCCAATATCTTTGGAGGCGCCGCCACGGCGGACGTGACCGGCCATGTTTCCACCTACTCGATCCTGACCAATGTCTACTACGATTTCCGCTTCGACTTTCCGGTTATGCCTTTCGCCGGCGCTGGGATCGGCATAGCTGCGGTCAATCTGGATCTAGATGGCCAGGACGACACCGATCTGGTTTTTGCATGGCAGGCGACGGGCGGAGTGGCCTATCCGATCACGGAGAATATTGCAGCCACTTTGAGTTATGTTTTTTTCAGCGCTGTCGACCCGGAGTTCGACGGCTTCAAGGCCAACTACGATAGCCATAATGTAATTCTCGGCGTCCGATATGTCTTCTGAAGCAGATTGTCGAGCTGCCAGCTGAGGAGAACTCCTCCCGGCCCTGGGCGAGTCGCCCGGTCGGCAGTGCCCCGATCTTCGCCTAGCCACCTGACATCAGCAATCAGCGGCGTTCAGAATGGCCTGCAGGCCGAGCGGGCCCTGGTCGTGGATCAACTGCCGGGCGTTCGCGACCGTGATGTCGGCCCGTTTCGCCATGGCGCGCTCGAAGAACATGAGGTCTCCCTTCGACAGGGCGTCTAGCATGACCTCTGGCGTCAGCCGCCCGCTCGCGTGGAGCTGGTCGATGAGAGCGTCCAGCTCCTCCTCCGTCGAGTAGGAATCGCTCAGCATGTCCATCGTGGCGCGCTGGCGGGCTTGAGACACCAGGCCGCGCACCATGTCCACCGGCAGCCTGTGACGGGCGACCAGGTAACTCTGGAGATGCTGGGTCACGACGCCCATGAGCTGGTCCGAGACCGCGGGCGGCAGGTTCGGCCGCTGCGCCAGGGAGCCCGCGACCGCTTCGCTCTGCGAATACTCCTCGACCACGCGGCCGAGGGCCTTGTCGTCCAGTTCGGCGCCGTCGTTCTCAACCAGCTTCGAGACAGCCTTGTCGTTGCCGGTGTCGATCAGGGCCTCGGCGACATCGGCCGACACCGCGGCGCGCTGGGCGATGGCTTCCTGCTTGCCGGCGCTCGCGCCCTGAACGATCTCGATCAGGTCCTCGTCGCTCAGCACCTGGCAGCACTCGAGGATCGGCAGCGCGACCGATTCGACATCGTTGGCCATGGAAAGCGCGATGTCCCGCGAGATGTTCGTGGCGTTCTTGAGGCTCTCCGCCAGGGCCTCGCGCACGCGCACCTCGGCGTCCTGGATCAGGCTGCGGAAGATGTCCTCGGCGATCTTCCGTTCCTCGGGGGAAAGCGACTTGGCCGAGAACTGGCCGGCGACCTTGGCGGCCATGTCGGCCCGCGCGGCGGCGGAGGGGTCGCTTGCGAGGCGGGTAACGTCTTCCCGGGAGAGCTGAGCAGTCATCTGGTGCCTCGGTCGGGTCCTTGTTGTCGGCCGAATCGCGGGCTGGCAAGGCCGAGCCCGGCTAGTGGCTCACCGCGGTCGGAGCGAGATGGGAGGATTAGCAAGAAAGCACTAAGTCATGTTTAATTCTCGTATTTTCAACAAATTACCAGAATTCCGCGTGGCCGGCGGCGGCGCCCGGCGAGGCGCGTTGACAAGCGGCCCCCGGCACGTCTTCAATGCTCCGGAAACCACAACGCGAGCCTGGATAATTCCATGTCGATGACGGAAAGCTGGGACGCAGAACGCAGAGGAGGCACTCTCTCATGTTGAAGTCATTCGGTCGGCGCCTGTCGCGCCGCAGCCTGCTGGCCGGAACCGGGGCCGTCGCGGCGGGCCTGACCTTCGGCCCGAAGTTTTCCTGGGGCGTCGAGGAGCCCAAGCTCAACTTCTACAACTGGGACACCTATATCGGCGAGACGACCCTCGGCGACTTCAAGAAGGCGGCGGGGATCGACGTCACCATGGATCTCTTCGCCGACAACGACGAACTCTTCGCCAAGCTGAAGGAGGGTAATCCCGGCTATGACTTGATCGTGCCGACAAACGACTACGTCGAGCGCATGATCACGGCCAAGATGCTCCTGCCGATCAATCACGGCCTCATCACCAACTTCAAGAACATAGACCCGGCCTTTCAGGACGCCCAGTTCGACCCCGGCCGCAAATACTCGCTGCCCTACATGTGGGGCACCCAGGGTATCGGCTACCGGAAATCGGCGGTCAGCGCGCCGCCGGACAGCTGGAAGGCGCTGCTCGATTCCGACGAATATTCGGGGCGCATCGCCCTGCTCGGCGACTCGGTCAGCGTCCTGGGCGCGGCGCTGAAGTATCTCGGCCACTCCTGGAACTCCGAGGACCCGGGCCAGATCAAGCAGGCGGAGGCCCTGATCATCAAGCAGAAGCCGCACATCAAGACCTTCGCCGACGACAACGGCCAGGACCTCCTGCTGTCCGGCGAGGTCGACCTGACCATGGAGTGGAACGGCGACATCCTCCAGGTCATGGAGGAGGACGACGACATCTCCTATGTCGTGCCCAAGGAAGGCGGCAACCTCTGGCAGGATTGCCTGTGCGTCCCGTCCGGGGCACCCCATCCGGAGAACGCCCACAAGTTCATGAACTACATCCTGGACGCCGAGGCGGGCGCGGCCATCGCCGACTTCATCTACTACGCCACGCCCAACAAGGCGGCCCGGGCGCTGCTGTCCGACGACTACAACAAGAACCCGGCGATTTTCCCGAGCGAAGCCACACTGGCGCGCTGCGAGCCCGGGATTTATCTCGGCGAGCAGGTCCAGCGCATCCGGGACGAGGCCTGGACACGGGTCCTCGCCGCCTGACCCCATGGAACCGAGGAGCGGCTTCCGGCGCTGCCGGGGCCGCCCCTTCCCTCAAGTCTGATCGGCGGCGCGAAGAGCCGCCCGGGACCGTTCGATGGAAAGCTGGCGCAAGACCCCGCTCGTCTTCTGGCTGCTGAATCTGCCGCCGGCCTTCTGGCTGACGGTCTTCTTCGTCGTGCCCCTCGGGATCGTCTGGGTCATCTCCTTCGGCGAGAAGCGCGGCATCGTCGACATCGACATCACCTGGACCCTGGAGAATTACCGGCGCGCTCTCGAGCCGCTCTATCTCGAGATCTTCTGGAAGTCGGTCGTCATGGCGGGGCTCGCCACGCTGATCTGCCTGGTGGTCGGCTATCCGGTCGCCTTCGTCATCGCCTTCGCCCCGGAGCGCTGGAAGAACCTGCTTCTCGCCGGCGTCATGATCCCCTTCTGGATCAACGCCCTGGTCCGGACCTATGCGCTGATCGCCGTGTTCCGGTCGCGCGGGACGGTCAATTTCGGGTTCGAATGGCTGTGGGATCTGGCGAATTCGCTGCTGGCGCTGGTCGGCCTCGGCTCGCTCCATCTCCTGGGCGAGCGTTTCGAGCCCTTGCCGCTGCTCTACAACAACACGGCCGTGACCCTCGGCATCGTCTACGCCTTCTTTCCCTTCATGGTCCTGCCGCTCTACGCCAACATCGAGAAGATCGACCGCAGCTATATCGAGGCCAGCCTCGATCTGGGGGCCGGCCAGTGGCGGACCTTCTTTTCGGTGATCTTTCCGCTGACCTGGCACGGCGTGCTGTCGGGGGTGATCATCGTCTTCATCCCGGCGCTGGGCGCCTTCTTCATCCCCGACCTGCTCGGGGGGACCGACAGCCAGCTCATCGGCAACGTGATCGAGCGCCAGTTCAAGTCGGCCAACGACTGGCCCTTCGGCGGGGCGCTCTCCTTCCTGCTCATGTACCTGACCTTCGGCGCGCTGGCCCTGCGCTCGCTGGTCTCGGTCCGTGGGCGGGGGACCCGGCCGTGACCGCGCCGGGCCCGCTCGACTACACCCGGCGCTGGTGGCTGCGCCTCGCGGTCGGCGCGACCTTCCTGCTGCTCTACGCACCGATCGTCCAGCTCGTCGCCTTCAGCTTCAACGACAGCCGGCGCAACATCGTCTGGCGCGGCTTCACGACCAAGTACTACGAAAAGGCAATGGCGAACGACAGCCTGATCGAGGCCTTCGTCAACAGCCTCTCGATCGCCGTGGTCAGCACTTTGGTCAGCACGGTCCTGGGGGTGCTGGTGGCCATTGCGCTCTGGCGGTTTCGCTTTCCCGGCAAGGCGGCCTACGAGGGCTTCATGGCCCTGCCCATTGTCATCCCGGAGATCTGCATGGGCGTCGCCATGATGGCCTTCTTCGCCCGGGTCGGCTGGCCCACGGGCCTGCCCTGGCCGCTCAGCCTGGCCAACATCGCCATCGCCCACATCGCCTTCTCCTTTCCCTTCGTCGCGATCACCGTGCGCGGCCGCCTGATCGGCTTCAACCGCGAGCTCGAGGAGGCCTCGAAGGACCTGGGGGCCAGCGAG
>CAJHYG010000336.1_pt1 | contig 22208 bp, 18 predicted proteins | sample 9198781 | NCBI WGS metagenome assembly CAJHYG01 (sample SAMEA7708359, study PRJEB35096) | sediment metagenome | biome: marine neritic benthic zone biome [ENVO:01000025]; feature: sediment [ENVO:00002007]; material: shallow marine sediment [ENVO:03000034] sea grass bed [ENVO_01000059] ... | reverse complement strand
TTGCCAAGAGTGCAGAGGGATTCACGCAGCCCCTCTTGCGGCGGATCGTAGCCCTCGTAGAGCAGGCACCAGTCACTCATGGCTTTCTTGGGCCGAGCATGGTGGCGAGTTCATCCAGGAAGATGCGGACTTCGCTCGGATCGGACAGCCGGTAGTCCGCGCAGGTTGGCAGTGGGTGTTCGGAAACAAGGATGGAAATACCTTTTCCGCGAAGCGCCTTGAACGCATCTCGATCGGTTACATCGTCCCCGAGATAACAAGGCACCACGCCCGCTTCGTCTAAACCCAGGGCGTGAAGCAGCCAGAGGACGGCCTTTCCTTTGTCCCAGTTCATGTTGGGCCGCAATTCGAAGACCATTTTTCCGAATGTCTTTCGCAAGAGAGGGTGCCCCGCGAGGACCGTTTCGACACTGTGTTCGACACGCCCCACGTTCTCGGCCCTCACCCTCCGGAAGTGCACGGCCACGGTATAGGTCTTGTTCTCGACGATGACGCCGTCGATCGAAGCAAGCCGACGACGCAGCTCGTCCGCGGCCTGCGCGATGATCGGCACGTAGCCGGCTCCCTCTTCGTGCCGGATCTCCATGCCCTTCGGCCCGCCGATGTCGAAACCATGGCATCCCGCATAGATGACCTTGTCGAGCCCGACCAGACCGGCCACGTCGCTGCGCTCGCGGCCACTGATCACGACGACCGTGCAACGGTCAGCCAGTGCCCGAAGTGTCTCCCGCATGGCGTCCGACAGGACCGCCAGCTCCGGGCGCTCGACAATGGGCGTGAGCGTTCCGTCGTAGTCCAGGAAAATCACGATACGCCGACCATGGATCCGCGCCCGCACTTCGGCCAGTTGCTCGAGCGCCAGTGGGACCATCGTGTCCGTCTCGAGGTTTTTCTCGCCGAGTCGCAGTTCGCTGAGGTCGGTGACCACAATATCGGCACCGCTCGACTTCAAGAGTTCCGGCTGGCCGCCGCGACTAACGCCGACCACCAGGGCGAAGTGACCTGCCTTGCCCGCCTGGACCCCTGATGCGGCGTCCTCGATCACGGCGGCCCTTTCGGGAGACGCACCCAGACGCCGGGCGGCTTCCAGGTAGGTATCGGGCGCCGGCTTTCCATCGAGCATCCAACGGCGCGCCACAACGCCATCGATTTGCAGGTCGAACAAGTCGCCGATGCCGGCAGCCTCGAGGATTTCCGCGCAGTTGCGGCTTGACGTCACGACGGCCACCCGCAGGCCTTGCGACCTGACGCGCCCTATGAACTCGATGGACGTCCGATAGGTTTGGACGCCATGCTGCCTTATCGCCTCCAGGAAGAGCTGGTTTTTCCTGTTTCCCAGCGCGCTGACCGTCTCCTTGTCCGGCGGATCGCCTTCATCGCCCGGCGGCAGATAGATGCTTCTCGATTGCAGGAAGCTCGCCACGCCGTCGTAGCGCGGCCTGCCATCGATATATTCCTGGTAATCGTGTTTCGGGTCGAAGGGCACGAAGGTGCCGCCGAGTCGTGCCGCCCGTTCCCGCAGATACTCGTCGAACATGGATTTCCATGCTTGAGCATGAGTCTTCGCCGTATCGGTCACGACGCCATCGAGGTCCACGAGCAAAGCATCGAGCGCCTCGAGGTTCAGCGAAGTGCATCCTATGGACACGTCGGCCTGCGCCGCGGGTGCCCTGTTTTCCGGGATCCTGGCCGTTGTGGTCATCGGTTTCCTCGCTCACGGGGCGCACGACTGGTTCAACTATGGAACTGGCCTGGAGGTCCGTCGCAAGCGTCGTTCGCAAACCATCTCTTATCTTCCGGCTAGATCTGATGCAGCGGCCATGATCTGGGTCATCGGGGCGCCGTGAGACCGACCGGGGTTTTGTCACGTTAAATGAGCTGGCTGGAATGGGGGTTCGGTCGTAGGCTGGATCGATGCACCAGCTCTCGTTCAAACGTCACAGATCCCCACCCGAAATGATCCGTCATTCGATCTGGCTCTATGCCAGGTCACTCTGAGCTTCCGCGATGTGGAGGAGTTGCTTGCCGAGTGGGGCCTGGACGGCATTGTCAATTCAACAGCGGATGAGCTGGCTTATCGGGAGCGGCACGAGGGCAAGATTGCGCCGCATTTCAAAGATCGGCTCACATTAGGCTGACAGCGCCGCCGAGCGGGCCGTCGTCACCGGCGAAGAGCGCCTGAAGGACGGCGCGTTCCCTGGAAACGACGATATCGAGGAACTCGTCGGCACCGCCCATGTCGAGAAAGGCCGCATAGCCGCGCTCCAGGAACACCTGCAGCTCGCCGAGACCAGCGAGCAGGGCCGGCTTTCGCATCACCAAGAGCGCCTTTCCGACGAAGGGCTGTTGCGTCAGATGATCGAGCGACCGGCCGAGATGCGCTATGAGGTCGATCTGGCGCTCCCGGTCCGGGCGCCGTCCCACGCTGCGATAGGCCCGGCCATAGGTGGCCGGGTCCAGCCCCTCCACGTCCGGGCCCAGAGCCTCGACCATCGCCGCGTCGAGCGTTTCCGAAAGAGCGTTGAGCTCGATCGCGTCGGCCACTGTCTCGAGACCTGCGGCCGGCAGGACTTTCTTCATGATCGGCACGACACGCCTGACCCCGGCTTCGTGCCGGCTAAGGTCTTCGGGTCCGTAGATATCGGTCAGAAAGAACAGTGCTGTCGCGCCGAAGCGCGGGCTGTCGAGGAGGTCGGCGTGCCTCTGCGCCAGGCTCTGCGCCTGCCATTCCCGCAGGAGCCGGTGGCCGTGCGCCGCCCAGGGCGTCGCGGCCCTCGAGGCACGCAGGTCGGCTGCAATGTCGAGCTGCTCCAGAAGGCGGTGGACGATGTTATCCTTGGTCGACACGTGCAAAGGTTTATCATCTCGGCTCGCGGAGGCGAGTCGAAAGGCGCCGTGGCGAGCGACTGGGGACGGCGGCGGCAAGGACCACCGCCTTGGAGACGGCTGAGGAGGATGTCGAAAAGCGAGCGCATGGAGCCGGTAGACACGACCTGGCTGCGTGTCGACCGGCCAAGCAATCCAATGGTGATTGTCGGCGTCCTGATGCTCGAAGGTCCCGTCGATACGGAGGAGCTGCGCCAGACCATCGGCACCAGGCTGCTGACCCACGCACGTTTCAGGCAACGGGTCGAGACGCGGGTGACCGGCCTGTGGTGGTCGGACGATGATCATTTCAACATGGGTCGGCACATAAAATGCATGCGCTTGCCGGGGTCCGGGGGCCGAAAGGAACTCGAGGACTTCGTTGCCGATCTGGCCTCCCACCGGCTGGACATGTCGCGGCCTCTCTGGCAGTTCCACATCGTCGAAGGGTACGGCGGCGGCGCGGCCCTGGTGGTGCGCATCCATCACGCCATCGCCGACGGCATTGCGCTCATATCGGTCTTGTTGTCGTTGACCGACCGCCGGCCCGGCGCCCTGCGGGCGCGCCCACCCCAACGGAGCGACCAGGAGGAAACGGGGCCGGACTCGTCGTGGCCCAATCCCTTCGAGCCGGTGACCGGCCTTATCGGCGAGGGCCTGCGCTTGTCCGGCGAGGTCTGGCGCGAAGCCCTGACGTTGGCGGCCGACCCGGCCGGCGCTGTGAAGGACGGCGTCGGCGTGGCCGGCGAAATCGCGCATCTCATGGCCATGCCGAACGACAGCCCGACGCGGTTCAAGGGCAAGCCCTGCGGGGACAAGCGCGTTGCCTGGTCGGAACCTCTCAAGCTTCGTGAGGTCAAGGCCGTCAGCCATTTGTTCGGTTGCTCGGTGAACGACGTTCTGCTCGCCTCGGTCGCCGGGGCCTTGCACGACTATCTTGTGCAAAAGGGCGACTGCACGGATGGAGTCGAACTGCGCGCTATCGTGCCGGTCAACCTCCGTCCGCAGGGCGATCGGCAGTCTCTCGGAAACCACTTCGGCGTTATCGCCGTGGAATTGCCGGTCGGAATGGACAACCCCTTGGCCCGGCTCTACGAGATATTCCGGCGCACGCAGGCACTGAAGCATTCCTACGAGCCGCCGGTGACCCTGGGCATCATGACCGCGCTCGGCTACGCGCCGGAGTTTCTTCAGGACCAGCTGCTCGATCTGCTGGTCAGCCGCTGCACGGCCGTCATGACCAACGTGCCGGGCCCGCAGCATCCCCTCTATCTCGCGGGCGCACGGGTCAGGCAGGCGATGTTCTGGGTTCCCCAGGCCGCCAACATCGCCATGGGAGTGTCGATTCTCTCGTTCGACCGAAAGGTGCAGTTCGGTCTCATGACCGACACGGCCGTCGTCGCCGATCCGGCGGCGATCATCGACAGGTTCGTGCCGGCCTTCGAGCAGTTTCTCTATTTTGCCCTGATGGAAGCCTCTATGGAGCCTCCGCCGGAGGAAGCCGCCGGCAGGAAGCCGGCGAAGCCGCGGACCGGCGGCGGGCGGAGAGCCGCGACCAACTCGCGGGTCAATGGCGCGGTCTCGTGATCAGTCCTCCAGTTCGGCCTTGGCGAGCTCCACGTCGAGCCGCTCCATGGCGTCGACTGGCGTGCAGGCCGCCGCGTCCTCGTAGAGGCCGATAGCCTGGTCCATCTTGGCCTTGCCGAACATCATGACCAGACCGTTGGCGTATTCGATGCGCGCGATTGTTGAGGCGGAGTTAAGTTCGAGCGCCGTCTCGAAATGCTTCAGACCGGCTTTCCGGCTGACGCCATAGGTCAGGCGGCCGACCGTCTCGCCCATCTTGTGAATGACCACGGCATGGTAGGCGCCCAGGGCTACATGGGCGTCCGCATGTCGTGGCTCCAGGGCGAGGGTCTGCTCGAGGCTGGTCTTGACCTTGTTGCCCAGGCCTTCGGCGAGCGCCTGGGCCATGGGCAGGTCCTGGCCATAGCGACCAAGCGCCTGGGCATGGAAGTACCAAGCGTTGGGCAGATCCTCGGCGCAGGCCTGAACCTCCTCCGCGCGGCTCGCCGACTCGATTAGCAGGGAGCGTTTGCGCTCCGGATCGCTTTCCAGATAGGTCGCGTAGATGATGGCGGCCTTGTTGGCAACGCCGTAGCCGAGCAGCCCGGCGGAGAGACCGAGGTCGGACGCCTCCGCGAAGCCGCCGCGATGATAGGCGCGCCAGGCGTCCTGAACGAGGCTGGCCGCCTTGTTCAGCGGCATGTCGGGGTCGAGTTCCGGATTGGCGTCGACCAAGCGCCGCAGGCCGGCCTGGTCCGGAAACGGCTCCCGGTCGCCCTTGTGCAGTCGCGCCCAATGCTTCTTCAGGGCCGGGCCGGCATAGTCGTAGGCCGCGTCGCCATGGGGGAATGCGGTCCATCCGACTCCCTGCTTCGCCATGTGATCCTCGTCCTAACTCAGATAGTGTTGCGCCAGATGATCGAACAAGGCACGTGCCCTTGGTTCGAGGTAGGGCGCCGCCAGCGACAGCACGTGAACCGCGCCGCGGGCCAGGGCCGCGCCGTCCCGCGACGCGCGCGGATCGCGGGCGAACTCGTAGGAAAGCCAGTAGGTCGCAATCACCGTCATGTTCACGGCCATGGTCTTGATCTCGCCTCGAGTGGCGTGAAGGTCGCCGGCGGCGACCAGGCCTTCGAGGATGGCGGCAGCCGTATGTGCCTTGTGCTCCAGGATGTACTTGAACTCTATTTCCAACTTCCGACTGCGCGACAGGAGCTCGTTCAAGTCGCGGTAAAGGAAGCGGTATTTGCCGATCGCCTCGAACACCAGATGCAGGAACAGCCAAACGTCCTCGGCATGGGGCGGATGCCGCTCGGGAGCGGCGAGGGTCTCGTTGATCTCCTTGCGATAGGCGGCAAAGAGGGTCTCGACGATCTCGTCCTTCGAACGGAAGTGATAGTAGAGGTTGCCGGGGCTGATCCTCATTTCCGCGGCAATGGCGCTGGTCGTGACGCCCGGCGCGCCGAACTGGTTGAACAGTGCGAGCGCCGTTTCCAAAATACGTTCACGGGTCCGTCGCTTGGGCTTGTGCTGCATCGCGCAGATCTCCCTCTCGGCCGGCCGAGAGCAGACATCAGGCGATGCCTACCTTGTGCGCAACAGCCCCTCCAGCCGATCCAGCGTTGTGTCCAGCTGCATCGCCGCCCGCAAGAGACCGTGGCCGCGACGGCCGTCGACGCCGTCGGCGCACTGGGCGAGCCTACGCCCCTTGTCGGACAGCACGCCTTGATCGATCGCAATGCCGTGGCGGGCGAATATCGGCTCCAACTCCTCGTGGCGACGTAGCAGGTCCTTTCGCGTCTTCTGATAGGCGTGCTCCGACAGGTGCTCCCGGTCGGCATAGCTGAAGACATTGGTGAAGAACATTTCCACGTCGTCCCGCTCCGGCTCGAACACTACGACGTCCGCGTCCGGAAACTCCTTGCGATAGCGGCCCATCCCGACCTGCAGACGCGAATAGATGATCGATCGGAAGGTCTGCGCAAGCACGATGGGCAAGCCACCATCGACCAGCATGCCCGGCTTTCCGCTTCCCCCCAGCGCCGCCAGCTCGGCGTTGAACGGGACTAGGGGATTGACGCAGAGCAGCAGCTTGGCGCCCTCCTTCAATGCGACGGAGGCATGCACCGTCTTGATCAGCGCCCCATCGACATAGTATCGGCCGCCGATCTCCACCGGAGGAAACAGACCGGGCAGGGCAGCGCTCGCCTGGACCGCCAGGGAGATCGGGACGTCATCGCGACCGGGCGCGCCGAAGGGCACGGTCTCCCCGGTCTCCAGGTCGGTCGCGACCAGAAAGAGCTTACGTGGCAGTTTGCGGAAATCGTCGGTCCGTCCGGGGGCGGAAAAAAGCTTGGTCAGGTACGCGCCGATCCCAGAGTTGTCGAACAGCCCAGTCGGAATGGCCCTGGCCAGGCGCTGAAAGGACTCGAAGAAGCCGTGCGAGAAGGGCGCTTCCAAGTAGTCTCGAGCTGCCGCCACGAACAATTCGGGCAGGGTCCGCAGCCGGTGACCGTACTCGGCCAGGGCGGGACGCATGAGCAGCCCCGGTTCGAAGGGGTCGTCCGCCGCCTCGGTCGCGATGAACATCCGGTACATCGCCTGCGGCGTCAGGCCATTGGCCAGTCCGGCAGCGATGAAGCCGCCGGAACTGACACCGACTTGGACGTCGCAGTCCGTCGGATCGAAGCCCGAGAGCGCCTCGTCCAAGGCGACGAGGGCGCCGATCTCGAAGATCGCGCCCAGGGGGCCGCCCCCGGCCAGGGCGATGCCGACCGGGTGCGGCTTCATACCCTCCCCTCTTGCAGGGAACACGGCCGGACCATACCGGCCACGTCCCCGGCAAACGGCATTGCTTTGATCGTTGCCGACACGGCTAAACCTAAGTGGCCCTTTGAGCCGGCTTGCTGGGCCGCCGCGTCTTGGGCTTGGGAGACCCCTGTTCCGATCGGGTGGAAAGTTCTTCGACGGCCTTCGTGAGCTTGGCGACCCGCTTGGACAGGGCGTCGATGTCTTGCTTGGTCGGTACGTTGAGGCCGTGAAGCGCCCGGGCAACCCGATCCTCGAAGACCTGCTCCAGCTTGTCCCAGGTCGTGTTCGCTCTTTCGCTCATCTTGGCCATCCTGTCGTCGGCCGCATGCTTTGCCTGGTTCTGGAACGCCTGGCCTTCCTTGATGAGCGCCTCGAAGACCTTCTCGCCTTCTTCTTGAGCCTTCACGAAGGCCCCAAGCCCTGCGAGCCAGATGTTGTTGGCCGAGTCCCGGATCGTTGCCGCGAGCTCTCCATCGCCCGATTCCTCAGCCAGCTTCTTCAGTTTCTGCGACATGATTTCCTACCCTCCATTGACGAGTGTCAATTCCTCGATTTCCTCATGGATATAGGTGTGGGTTTTAGAGGATGCAGTCTAATCTTCCAGATGGTTGGCTCCTATCGGTGGGGACTTGGAGCGTCGGCACCGAGGTGACGCTTTGGCAGCAGGAGGCAGGCAAATGATCTATTTGGTGACAGGCGCCAGCGGCTTTATCGGAAGGCGGCTCGTCCGCACTCTGCTGTCCCGCCCCGATGCCAAAGTGTACTACCTGATGCGCGATACGTCGCCCGAGCGCCTGGCCGAACTTCGCGCCTATTGGGGCGTAGACGAAACGCGCGCGATTGCCCTTTCGGGCGATCTCAACAAGAGCGATCTCGGCATCTCCGAGCGCGAGCGGCGGGCTCTGACGAACAAGGTGGATCATCTCTTTCACCTGGGAGCGGTCTACGATTTGAACGCCGATCCGGATCTGGAGATGAAGACGAACATCGACGGCACCCGGAACGTCATAAATCTAGCCCGGTCGATCGGCGCCAAGCGGCTTCATCATATGAGCTCGATCGCGGCCGCCGGCCTCTACGAAGGCGTCTTCCGCGAGGACATGTTCGAGGAGGCCCGCGCCCTCGATCATCCTTACTTCTCCAGCAAGCACGAGTCCGAAAAGGTCGTCCGGACCGAGTGCGAAGTGCCATGGCGAATCTATCGGCCGGGGATCGTCGTGGGCGACTCGCGCACCGGCGAAACCGACAAGACAGACGGCCCTTACTATTTCTTCAAGCTGATCCAGAAAGTGCGCAAGATGATGCCGGCCTGGATGCCGGCGATCGGATTGGAAGGAGGGCGCATCAATCTGGTCCCCGTCGATTTCGTCGTCGCGGCGCTGGACCATATCGCTCATCTGGACGGTCACGATGGGCGATGCTTTCACCTCACCGATCCGCATCCAAGGCGCTTCGGCGACGTCCTTGGACTCTTCGCGGAGGCGGCCCACGCGCCTCAGATGACCCTGCGTGTCAATGCCGCCTTGTTCGGTCTGATCCCGAAAGGCGTGGTCCACAGCCTGTCGGCCTTGACACTCGTCCGCCGCATCCAGGCGGCGGTCATGAAGGACCTGGGCCTGCCCGAGGGCATATTCCGTTTTGTCGACTACCCGACCCGTTTCGACAGCCGCGACGCGGAGCTGCTGCTCGAGCCCGCCGGGATCAAGGTGCCGCCGCTGGAGGACTACGCCTGGCGCCTGTGGGACTACTGGGAGCGCAATCTCGATCCCGATCTGTTCGTGGATAGGTCCCTGCGCGGGCGCGTGGCGGGCCGCGTGGTCCTCGTCACTGGCGGATCGTCGGGTATCGGCAAGGCGACGGCCCTGCGCATGGCGGAGGCGGGAGCAACCACGATCATCATTGCCCGCGATCCGGAGAAGCTCGAGGCCACCCGGCAGGAGGCCGCCTGCCGCGGGCTGGAAATCGTCAGCTACACCACCGACCTGACCGACCCGAAGCAGTGCGAGGACCTCGCGAAGACCATCGCGGAGGTCCATGGCGGTGTGGATTTCCTGATCAACAACGCCGGTCGATCGATCCGGCGCAGCATCGAGCATTCCTATGATCGAATGCACGACTTCGAACGGATGATGGCGGTCAACTACTTCGGTGCCGTGCGGCTGACCATGGCGCTGCTGCCCGAGATGGCCAGGAAACAGAAAGGCCACGTGATCAACATCTCCTCCATCGGCGTGCTCACCAACGCGCCTCACTTTTCGGCTTACGTGGCGTCGAAATCGGCGCTGGAGGCCTGGGCGCGCTGCGCCGCCTCGGAATTCCTCGACCGCGGCGTAGAGTTCACAACCATAAACCTGCCTCTCGTGCGGACTCCCATGACTGCGCCCACCGAAATCTACAAGAGCATCCCGGCCCTGACGCCCGAGCAAGCCGCCGAATTCGTGGTCGAGGCCATCGTCCATCAACCGGCCAGACTCGCGACGCGGCTCGGCATCTTCGGTCAGGTTCTCCATGCGGTGGCCCCGCATGTTGCTCAGATCATCAACAACACCGCCTTTCGCATGTTCCCCGACTCCGCCGCTGCCAGAGGTAAGAAGGGCGCGAAGGAGCCGCCCACGGCCGATCAGGTCGCCTTGAGCCAACTGCTGCGTGGCGTTCACTTCTAGGGCAAGGCCAGACGCACGCGCGCGTCTCGAAAGCGTCGAGCGTCGCTGCGCGGAGGTGCGCGCTCTTGCGATAGCTCAAGGTTCGCCCCTTTCGTTTCTGCTAGTCGCATTCTCAAGAATGACTCGCGCTCGACGCCGGCTCGGGCGCGCCATGAGAAGATGGGGTAGCGATGGAGAAGATCTGGCTGGCCAACTATCCGCGCGGGGTTCCGAGTACGATAACCCTTGAGGACTATCGTTCTCTCGGCGACCTGTTCGAGCGAAGCGTGGCCGCCTTCGCCGACAAGACGGCCTTCGTCAACATGGGAAAGACCATGACGTACAGGGAGCTCGAGCAGTGTTCGCGCTCCTTCGCCGCCTACCTTCAGGTGGAGCTGAACCTCCCCGCGGGAACCCGTGTCGCGCTCATGATGCCCAACACGCTCCAGTACCCCGTCGCCCTTTTCGGTGCGCTGAGAGCCGGCTACGTCGTGGTCAGCTGCAATCCGCTCTATACGCCTAGAGAGCTCGAGTACCAGTTGACGGACTCGGGGGCCGAGGTGGTCGTCATCGTCGAGAATTTCGCTTGGGTTCTTGCCGAAGTCATTGAGGCAACCCAGGTCAAGCACGTGATCGTCACTAGGCTCGGCGACATGCTCGGCTTCCCGAAGGGCAATCTGGTTAATTTCGTTGTCAAGTTCATCAAGAGAATGGTGCCGAGCTGGCGAATTCCGGGAGCGGTTTCCTTCCGCTCGGTGCTGGCGAGAGGCGAAAGCCTCGACCTGAAACCGGTGTCCATTGGCCGTGAGGATCTCGCGTTCCTGCAATACACCGGCGGTACCACCGGGGTTCCCAAGGGTGCCATGCTCACCCACGGCAACATGCTGGCCAATGTGTGCCAGTGTCACGCCTGGAACAAGCCGTTCGTCTCGGAGGGCGCGGAAACCGTCATCACGGCGCTGCCGCTCTATCATATCTTCGCACTCACCGCGAACTGTCTGACCTTTCTTGTCATCGGTGCCACCAACGTCCTGATTACCAACCCGCGAGATATTCCCGGTTTCGTGAAAGAGCTGGCGAAGCATCCCTTCACCGCCATCACCGGCGTCAACACGCTGTTCAATGCGCTGCTGAACGATCCGGGATTCGTAAAGCTCGACTTCTCGCGGCTGCGTTTCTCTCTCGGCGGCGGCATGGCCTTGCACAAGTCGGTCGTGGACAAGTGGAAAGAAGTGACCGGACAATCGCTGGTCGAGGCTTATGGGCTGACCGAGACGTCACCCGCCGTGACGATCAATCCTCTGAACCACACCGAACATTGCGGCACGATCGGACTGCCGATCCCATCCACCGACGTGTCGATCCGCGATGACGAGGGGCACGAGGTGCCGGTTGGCGCGGCGGGCGAGCTCTGCGTCCGGGGCCCGCAGGTGATGAAGGGCTATTGGAAACGCCCGGAAGAGACTGAGGGCGTGATGACAGCGGACGGGTTCCTGCGGACGGGTGACGTGGCCGAGATCGACGAGGCGGGCTTCGTTCGCGTTGTCGATCGCAAGAAAGACATGATCCTGGTCTCCGGTTTCAACGTGTTTCCCAACGAGATCGAGGAAGTCGTCAGCAAACATCCCGGCGTGATGGAGGTGGGCGCGGTCGGCGTGCCCGATGCGGCGACCGGCGAGGCAATCAAGGTCGTCGTCGTGAAGAAGGACCCCGAGCTGACGGCCGAAGACATCGTCGCCTTCTGCCGCAAGGCCCTGACCGGTTACAAGGTTCCGCACCGCATCGAATTCCGTGACGAGTTGCCGAAGACCAATGTCGGCAAGGTCCTGCGGCGGGCGCTTCGCGAGGAGGCGCGATAGTGGCTGGTCCCGCCTCGGCACGCGAAGACTTCGACTTCATCGTGGTCGGCTCGGGGTTCGGTGGCAGCGTTTCGGCCCTGCGTCTGGTCGAGAAGGGCTACCGGGTCGCCGTGCTGGAAATGGGCCGGCGCTGGAGCGCCGAAACGCTGCCGAAAAGCAACTGGGCCGTCGCCCGCTGGATCTGGCGGCCGGCGCTCGGGCTGCGCGGCTTTTTCAGCATGCGGTTGTTTCGCCATGTCATGGTGCTCCACGGCAACGCCGTGGGCGGCGGCTCGATCACCTATGCCAATACGCTTCTGGTGCCGCCGGACAGCGTCTGGGACGAAGGAACCTGGGCCGGCCTCGCGGATTGGAAGACGGTACTGCCCGCGCATTTCGGCCGGGCCAAGCGCATGCTCGGCGTCACCACCAACCGGATTTTCGGCCTGGCCGACGAGCGGCTCGAGGCCATGGCCAAGGCTGTGGGCGTGGCGGATACCTTCTATCCCACGCAGGTCGGCGTGTTCTTCGGCTTGGAAGGCGACGGGCCGGGAACCACCCATCCCGATCCTTTTTTCGACGGAAAGGGGCCGCCGCGCAGCTCCTGCATCGGCTGTGGAGGGTGCATGATGGGCTGCCGCCATGGTGCGAAGAACACGCTCGACAAGAACTATCTCTTTCTGGCCGAGGCCGCGGGTGCCGAGGTTCTGGAGGAAACCAAGGTCGTGGACGTCAGGCCGATGGGCGCCTGCCGGGATGGCGGAGCGGGATACGAAGTCCGCGCGGTGTCCTCCAACCGCGCATTCGGCGCCGGGTCCAGGCGGCTCACCTGCCGCGGCATCGTGTTCGCCGCCTCCTCTCTCGGCACCCAGGAGTTGCTGCTCCGCCTCAGGCAAGGGGGGTCGCTTCCCGACATCTCGGACACCCTGGGCGAGCATGTGCGCACCAACGCCGAATCGCTCATCGGAATCCGTTACCCCGGATCGCGCGAAGACATGTCGGAGGGCATTGCGATCGGATCCGGCATCTGCCTCGACGAACACACCCATATTCAGGCGACACGCTATCCCGCGGGTTCGGATGCGCTCGGTGTGCTGCTGACGGTCATGACACGCGGCCGCCGGGGCTGGACTCGGATCCTGGTCTGGCTCTGGACGCTGCTGCGGCTCGTCCTGACGCGACCCGTCACGACGCTACGCACCCTCATCCCCTTCGGATTTGCGCGCGAGACCATCATTCTGCTCTGCATGCAGAACCTGGACAGCCAACTGCGGATGCGCCTGAAGCGGCCGTGGTATTGGCCTTTCCGAAGCTTGCTTGCGACCGAGGGGGATCCGATTCCAGCATTCATACCCGCGGCCAACGCGTTCGCCATCAGGGGCGCCAGGGTGACCGGGGGCGTCGCCGCGACCTCGATCACCGAGATCCTGTTCAACGTTCCGACCACCGCCCATTGCATGGGCGGCGCAGTGATGGCGGCCTCGCCAGCGGGAGGCGTTTGCGACCGCCGGAACCGGGTGTTCGGCTACCGCAACATGTACATATGCGACGGTTCGATGCTGGGCGCCAATCTGGGCGTCAATCCGAGCTTGACGATAGCCGCGCTCACCGAGCACGCGATGAGTCATATTCCCAACGCCGAGCAACAGACGTGGGACGACCGCGCCGAGGCGCCATGACGGCGACGCAGCCAAGACCGATGATGACCGAAACGCCCGTCGACGAGCTCCGACTTCGGTTCGCGGCGCAAAGAGAGGCGTTCCGGCGCCGGACGCAGCGATCCCTCGCGGAACGGAGGGATGCGCTGGGCGCGCTGCGGTCGGCATTGCTCCGCTGGGAGGAAGTCCTGGTCGACGCGGTCGACGTCGACTTCGGCAATCGCGCCAAACAGGAGACGCAGCTTCTCGAGATATTCCCGGTCGTCGACGAGATTCGCCACATCGGGCGCCATCTGCGGACCTGGATGCATCCCCGTTCGGTTCTCGCCAACTGGCAGACCTGGCCCAGCCGTGCGCGGATCCTCTATCAGCCCCTCGGTGTTGTCGGTATCGTCGGCGCCTGGAACTATCCGCTCATGCTGACTCTGTCGCCTCTGGCGAACGCTCTGGCGGCCGGCAACCATGCAATGATCAAACCGTCCGAGTTGGCGCCGGCGACGGCGTCGGTCCTCGGCCAAATGATCGCGGAGATCTTTCCACCGGAATACGTGACGGTCGTCGGAGGCGGTGCCGCGCTCGGCGCAGCCTTCGCTGCCCTCGACTTCGACCATATCCTGTTCACCGGCTCCGCCCGGATCGGGAAGCTGGTGATGGCGGCGGCGGCCGAGAACCTGACCCCTGTGACACTGGAACTCGGCGGCAAGTCGCCGGCCTTGGTCCATGGCGAGTTCTCGCTCGCACGGGCCGCCGACCGCATCTGCGCGGCCAAGGTCTGGAACGCCGGGCAGACCTGCGTCGCGCCCGACTACGCGCTGGTGCCGGCGGCGGCCAAGGACGCGTTCCTGGCCGAAGCGAAGCGCGCGTTCGCGCGGCGCCTGCCTCGCCTGCTGGACAACCCCGACTACACGCGCATGATCGACCAACGGTCTTGGCGGCGCATGGCCGCCCTGGTAGAGGACGCGCGCGACCGGAGTGCGGAGGTCATCGAGGTCAATCCCGCGGGCGAAGATCTGACCTCGGACAATCTCACCTTCGCGCCGACGCTTCTGGCCGAGGTGACGGACGGCATGCGGGTCATGCAGGAAGAGATCTTCGGTCCCCTGCTTCCGGTCGTGACCTACGAGACACTGGAAGAGGCGATCGCCTTCATCAACGAGCGGCCTCGTCCGCTGGCCCTCTACTACTTCGACGACGATGGCGGCCGTGTGCGACAGGTGCTCGAGAGCACGACGTCCGGAGGTGTGGCGGTCAACGACTGTGTGCTTCACGTGGCGCAGAACAACCTGCCTTTCGGCGGCGTCGGCCCGAGCGGCATGGGCGCCTATCACGGCATCGACGGGTTTCGGACTTTCTCCAAGAAGAAGGGCGTGTTCCTGCAGAGCCGCTTCTCGAGCTGGCTGATCGGCCGCTTCCTTCAGCCGCCCTATACGCGACGGTCCGACCGTCTCATCAGATTTCTGATCGGGCATCGGAAGGCGCGGGGTCGGCTTGCCAGATGAATCGCAACTCACGACCGGCGGACGAACATGACGGAGGTCTGAACGGCCGATCCGACGGGTTTCCGGCGGGACGGGATAGCAGGTCTTTGATAGAGTCGATTCGCACCATTGGATTCTCGCGCGGTGCGGCACTTTGGCTCTTGCGGGTACGGAACGAGCGTGGGAGAGAAAAGCGGCTGCGGGCACGGTTCGTTTCATTCGGAGTTGGCGTATGGCTTGGGCTCAGTTTGAATCCCGCCGACTTCGTGTGACATCCTGGGCCCGCCTGAAGAGGAGGAGGGTTAGACACGATGGCGAAAGTCAACGATGTGCGGTTACGTCTCGAGGCGGAAATCGACCGCCTCGGGGAGGCCTCGGATGAAGCTCTGGCCCGAATCCGAGAGATTTCCACCAAAGCACTCGACGGCCTCGAAGCCGTCGAAAAAGGGATTCAGGAGGGCGTTGCACAGAAGGAAGTTCGCAAGCGCGTTCGGGCCGTCGAGAAAGAGCTCCGCGCCTTCAGCAAGACCTCGCAGAAGGAATTCGCGGCACTGACGAAAGTGACGGAACGTGAATCCAAGGCTCTCCTCAAGGCTTGCGGCAACATTGCCGACGCGCTGATCTCGCCGCCGGCGGCCAAGAAGACGGCGAAGAAATCGGCACCCAAGCGGGCCGCATCCAAGAAGGCGGCGCCCAGGAAAGCTGCGCCCAAGAAGGCCGCGTCGCGGACGGCTACGAGGCCCACAGCCTCGAAAGGCAGGTAAGCAGAATTAAGAGGGCATAGTCAGCTATGGACGGCCCTCTTTGGTTGCTCCGCTCATTCTTGCCGCATTAGGCCCATCGGCGGGCGCTTAGCCTGATCGCTATCGTGCGCCTTGCCAATGGCCGCGTCCCAGGTTTCTCGCTTGCCCGAGGGTCAGGCATGACGACGTCGTCGCCATCCCATGCCATCGTTAGGTCGAGTTTCCTCGGCGCCGTCGAGTTCTCAAGCGGACCGTCAGCAGGTCGAATGGAACAGCCCGCCGACGCGTGCCGCCTGCCGTAGAGCGTTGTAGCGAGTTACAGCGGCCTCGGTTTGGAGCACCTCCACCGCCACGCCCTCTTCCTCCAGCATGGCCAGTGTCTCGGGACAGACCTGCAGCCGTTCCCAGACGCCCTTCGAAAGCACGACGATCTCGGCGCCATGTTCGAGCAACTCCGCCACGTCGGCCGGCTGAATTCCGGGTACATGATGCGTGCCGGTCTCCCGCCAATCCCATTCGCGCGCGCCACCGGGATACAGCTTCGCGTCCTTGAAGGACTTGCCATCCACCACCAAACGACCCCACGACATCTGTGTGATCCGCGGGGAGGGCGAATCGCGTTTCATCATGGTCCTCCATGGTCGCACGTTCGCGCGACGGTCTGGAGATCATTGGCGAGTTCGTCTTACGACGCAAGGACCGGTCATCAACGAGCAATGAGGAGCTCCGTGCGGCAGCATCCCGAAATCCGACTGTTGGCAGACCTCGGGCCTTAACCCCTGTGCTTCCGCTTGCTGGCCGGAATGGGACACCGGCCGTCATCCTGTTTTCTTGCTTCGCGAATAATTCGCTGATTCCGTATTCTGGTTCCCTGTTCCGCCAAATTCATTCGCTGTTCTCTCTATCAGGGAACTTGGCTGAAAGAGTTAATAAAAGCAGCGTGCTATGGCATGATCAAAGGCCAGTCCAAGCGAAAATCGTAAGAATTCCCTGTGTTTTCCCTGTTTAACAGGCAATGCTGCGGAGACAGCTTCGCTCGAGACTCCCTGCACCGCCACTAAGTCTTTGATATCGCATAAGAACCGAACAGGATTCGAACCGACGGTCCGGTTGGCGGCATTCGTCCCAAGGCAGACCATAGCCCGGAGTCCGATCTAGGGATTTGACTCACATCATGGATGAAGGTGCGGCCGACCCTCAGACTGCACCATGACCCAGGCGAAGAGCGAGCTGCTCGAAGCTTTCCGGGACGACCATGCCCTGCTCGGGAAGATGTTTCGCGAGCGTTCCAGCGCGCTGCGCGGCGGGAACCTGCAGGCGGCGCAAAAGGCCGCCGTAAAATTGGACAAGGAGGCGGGCGCCCACATCGCCTTCGAAGAGCAGGTATTCTATCCGCGGCTCGGCGACCTTCTGGGTGAGGGCGACGTAGCATGCTTGCTGGATGAGCATCGCGCGGGACTGGAGGCCGTCGACCGGCTTGTCGACTGGCGGCAAGAAAGTCAGACGTGGCGGGCCTATGCAGCATCGGCCTGGAGCCGGCACCGCGAGTACGAGACTGATCATGACGGCCGCTCAATTACACGATCCAGCCGGTGGTTCGCTGGCCGGTGAAGGCGGTGGAGTCGCTTGCTTGCGTCCGTCGCTCCCCATCGTGCGCCATCTGGTCGTGTCGCTTGACGAGGGCGAACGGCGAAGGTTGGACGGAATTGCCACGAAGCTGCTGCAGGATGAGCCCTTGCTCAATAGCACGCAAGCCTTCGGCCCACGGGTTTCGGCCGGTCTTGGGCCATGGCCGGCGCTGGTGCTGGAAGACCATAGCACGATCAGACTGTTCGAAGACATCGGCGACCGAATCTACAGCTATCGGGCCCTTTTCCTAGCCGGCGACGGCGACCTTGTCGTGATCGGCGTGCCCCGCAGCGAAGGCTTCGAGCGGTACTGCCGAGAAGACCTGAACCTTGGCCGAGTGCGTATTCTCACGCCGCGTGACGGGGCACGCGGCAAGTCGATCACGCTTCGCTGCCTGGTCGATCCAGACCTGATCGAGCGGGCTGCCGATTTGGCTCGGCACAGCGGCGGCCTCAATCTTACACCTTACATGGGCACCGGCGGCACCTGGTTGCTGGCGGGCAGAATAGCGGCGGAAGCGGGCTGCGAAGTCCGCGTTACCGCGCCGCCACCGCGCTTGACCCGGCGGGCCAACGACAAGCTGTGGTTCGCCGAGCGGGTCAAGGAGCTCTTCGGCAGGGCCGCACTGCCCCCCTCGCACCCCGTATTCGGGCTCGCCGCCCTGGCCGCGCGGGTGGCTGATTTGGCGAGGCGCCATGAGACTGTGGCGATCAAGCTTCCGGACAGTGCGAGTTCGGAGGGAAATATGGTCCTCGACGCCAAGCGAACGACCGGCGTCTCCTTGAGTGCGCTCAGGGCTTATCTCGAGGAGCTTCTGCGCAGGGACGGGTGGCTGGGCCGCTTTCCAGTTCTGGTCACGGCCTGGGAGCAGCCACTACTCGCCAGTCCCTCAGCGCAGCTTTGGATTCCCCCACGGAACCAAGGAGCGGTCGTGGTGGAGGGCGTCTTCGATCAGTCGGTAAAGGGAGTGGCCCGCGTGTTCAGCGGCGCGGCGCCGACAGCCCTCTCCGAGTCCTGGCAGAGCCGAATTGCCCTGGAGTCGGCCCGAATGGGCTATCTCTTCCAATGTCTGGGTTACGTCGGCCGGTGTAGCTTCGACGCCATCGTCGTCGGCGAGGACGAAGCCGGGGCCGAACTCCACTGGGTCGAGTGCAACGGCCGGTGGGGCGGAACCTCGATACCCATGACCCTGGCGAACCGTCTGGTCGGCGACTGGCAACAAAAGCCCTTCGTCGTCATCGAACGCGACGACCTGTCGGGCCCCGGCCGACCGGTCGAGGCCTTCCTCGACGAGTATTCGGAGGATCTGTTCCAGCCTGGGACCCGCCCGCATGGCGCGGTCCTCCTGTCCCCGGGTCAAGTTGAACGCGGCTCGGGCTTCGAGATCATGGTTTTGGGGGACACGCTCGAAGAGGCTCGGAGTCACGCGGACCGCCTCTATGCGCGCCTGTCGGAGCGGAGCATCGCAACAGCCTAAGTGGAGCGGCGGTAAGTCATTGCCGTCCGGACCCGGATTTCCGCGAAGTCCAGGGCCGCCTCCCTCGGGGGACGCCCCGTGGACTTGGATCTTTCCAGGCAGAGCGCGGTGTTCGCGCGGATCTTCTCCTCGATTGCCGCGAAGGCGGCGGTCTCGCTGCCTCCGTGATATTCCACGGCCGCACAGATGACCCCGCCGGCGTTGGCGATGAAGTCAGGTACTGAAAGTATGCCGCGGTCGTGGAGCTGAGCCTCCGCCTCGGTAGTGACCGGGATGTTGGCGCCCTGGATTACCAGCTTCGCTTTCAACGCCTCGACATTGTCGGCTCGGATCACGTCGGGCCGGGCAGCCGGAATCCAGATATCGCAGTCGACGCCGACGATCGCGTCGCGCCCCAGCCTTTGTCCTTCGGGGAAGTCGGCGACGCTGTGACCCTTGGCCTTGTGGTCGGCCAACCGCGCGATGTCGAGGCCTTCCGGGTTGTGGACCGTTCCTCCGGAATCCGCGGCCGCGACTAGCACGCAGCCCTTTTCGGCGAGGAAACGGGCGGCATGGCGGCCGACGGAACCGAAGCCCTGCACGGCAACGCGGGCGCCCGCCAACGCGACCCCCCGCTCGGCCGCCGCGATTTCGGTCGCGGCGCTCAGGCCGAAGCCCGTCGCGCCGATCTCGTCGAGCGGAATGCCGCCGATCTCGGGCGGAAGGCCGACGGAACGGCCGATCTCGTCCTGGATCCAGGCCATGCAGGTCTCGTCGGTGCCCATGTCGGGGCCGGCGATGTAGTCCTCGAGGTCGCCGATGGCCCGGGCGAAGGCTCGGATCGAACGCTCCTTCCGAGACGGGTCCATGCGCGGATCGGCGAAGATCACCGACTTGCCGCCGCCGTGCGGCAGGCTCGCTGCCGCGTTCTTGAGGGTCATGGCGCGCGCCAGCCGGAAGCATTCCTCCGTGCTCACGTCGGGCGCCATCCGGACGCCGCCGATCGAGGGGCCGCAGGCGACGTTGTCGATCACCACCACGGCCTTGAGATCGATAGACGGCTCGTAGATCTCGACGATCTTGGCGGGCCCCAGGGAATCCGCGAAGCGAAAGCTCTCAGTCATGGCTGCGTTCCTTCCGCACCTGTGGCACCGATCATTCCGACCGCTCCAGATCTGCGATGACTGCCGCCAGGAAGCGCGAGGCCTCGCCACCCATGACCGCGCGGTGATCGAAGGTCAGCGACAGCGGCAATGCCCGGCGCACCACGGCTGCATCGTGCTCGGCGACCACGCGCTCATGGATACGTCCCGCGCCGAGAATGGCGCACTGCGGCGGGACAACGACGAGCGCGGCGTGCTGGCCGCCGAACATGCCGAAGTTGGAGAGCGTGATGGTTGCACCGCGCAATTCCTCCAGGGGGACGCTGCGCGCCTTGACGTCCGCTTTCATGGCCTCGAGGCCTCGGCGCAGGTCGGCGGCCTCGCGCCGGCCCACGTCGCGTAGTACCGGCACGAAGAGGCCGTCCTCCGTGTCCATGGCGAGCCCGAGATCGACTTTGCTGTGCAGCCTGCGTCCCTCGTCGAGACCGAGGTACCAGGCATTGAGGGCGGGCTCGGCCGCGCAGCCCGCGACAATGGCGCGGATCAGGCGCAGGGTCACGTCGGTGCCGCTGGGCCAGGCGTGAATCGTCGCCACGTCCGTCACCGTGGCCGGCACCACCTCGACGTGGGCGCGGGTCATGGCCTGGGCCATGGCTCGCCGCACGCCGCGCAGGGGCTCGGCCGCGCCCGGCGCGGCTGCCGCAGAGGCGGCGCGCTCGACGTCGGCCTTGGTGGCCGCGCCCCCGGGCCCGGAAGGCTCGACCGAGCCGAGGTCGACACCGAGACGGCGGGCCAGTGCGCGGACGGCCGGCGCGGCCTTCGGAGCGGGCCTGCGCTCGGCCTCGGGTTTCCGCCCCTCGGGGATCGCACCCACGACCGTGCCGGCGTCGGCCCGTGCCGCCGTCTCGAAATCGACCAACGGCTGTCCGATCTTCACGATATCGCCCGGCGCGCCGTAAAGCTTGGCGACGCGCCCCGACTGCGGGGCCGGGATTTCGACCACCGCCTTCTCGGTCTCGACAGAGACCAGTGGCTGGTCGGCGACCACGTGGTCGCCGGCGCCGACGTGCCACGCGACGATCTCCGCCTCCTGCAGCCCTTCGCCCAGATCGGGAAGCGTGAAGGTCGTCATGTGTAGGCCAACACCTCCCTGGCTGCCGCCTCGATGCGCGCCGCGCTCGGCAGGTAGAAGCGCTCCAGGCGGGGCAGCGGCATGATCGTGTCGAATCCGGTCACGCGCTTGACCGGCGCCTGGAGGGCCAGCAGGCCTTCGTCGGCGAGGCGAGCCGCGATTTCGCTCCCGATGCCGCCGGACAGCGGCGCCTCGTGCACGATGACGCAGCGGCCGGTCTGCTCGACCGAAGCCAATATGGTCGCCATGTCGAGCGGCTTTAGAGTGGCCACGTCGATCACTGCAGCCTCGATCCCCTCGGCCGCCAGGCTCTCGGCTGCCGCCAGGGTCTCGACCGTCATCGCGCCCCAGGTTACCAGAGTGAGATCACCGCCTTCGCGCAGGACGAAGCAGCGGTCGAGGGGGACGGCGGCGCCATCGTCCTCGACCTCTTCCTTTGGCGCGCGATAGAGGCGCTTAGGCTCCAGGAAGATCACCGGGTCGGCATCGCGGATCGCCGAAAGCAACAGGCCGTAGGCCTGTGCCGGCGATGAGGGGATCACGACCCGGATTCCCGGAATATGCGCGAAGAGGGCCTCGAAGCTTTCCGAGTGATGCTCCGGCGCGCGGATGCCGCCGCCGTAGGGCGCGCGCAACACCATGGGGCAGGAGAGACGGCCACGCGTCCTGTTGCGTAGGCGTCCGGCGTGGTTCAACACCTGGTCGATCGCCGGATAGACGAAGCCCATGAACTGGAACTCCATCACGGGGCTGAACCCCTGCGCGCCAAGCCCGACCGCGAGACCGGCGAAGAGCGATTCCGAGAGCGGCGTGTCGAACACGCGCCCTGCGCCGAACCGCTGCAACAGGCCGTCCGTCGCCCGAAAGACACCGCCGTTGATCCCGACGTCCTCGCCCAACAGCAGAACGCGCTCGTCCTCCTCCATGGCGCGGGCCAGCGCCAGCCGCACCGCTTCGACCAGGGCGACCTCAGGCATCGTCGCCCCCCTTGTCCGGCACGGCACTCCGGACCGCCTCGCGCTGGCGTTCCAGGGCGGCGGGCAGTTCCGCATAGAGATGGTCGAACATGGTCTCGGGCGCCCTGGGTCCGGTCGCCAGATAGGCCTCGGCGGCCCGATCCACTTCGCCGGCGCAATCGGCCAGCAAGGCCTCCTCCTCGGCCTTGCCCCAGACGCCGGCCGAGACCAGATAGGCGCGAAGTCGCGCCACCGGCTCCGCTTTCCAGGCCTGGCTGACCTCGGCGTCGTCGCGGTAGCGGGTGGCGTCGTCGACCGTCGTGTGGTCGCT